>OGCL01000369.1_pt1 | contig 49874 bp, 44 predicted proteins | sample 1570041 | NCBI WGS metagenome assembly OGCL01 (sample SAMN06266162, study PRJEB24511) | hot springs metagenome | isolation source: Hot spring water | place: South Africa: Limpopo | collected 2015-06-22 | reverse complement strand
CAAAAACGACGATAAACCTTTACCGTCTCCGCAAGCAGCACACGCTGCTCAGCCGTCGGCTTAAGGTTCCATTTGTCAGTGCGGACAATAGGCGTTTGGTTTATCACGGAGCTACTGTACCACGATAGTGTTGCAGTCAAGGCGCGAATCCTCGTTCAAAACGGTGGCAAAACCCACAAGAGAGAGCGCTACCTTGGTCTGGGTGGCCTCCAAGGGACTGAGGTGGCGAACCGCCTCGACTAACAGGAGGGAACCGGCGACCATTGCCACAACGCCAACAACAACCCGAATGAGATCCTTCCCCAACCGCGGCGGCATGGTTAGGACAGCGGCTGCCGCTTCCTCGAGTTCGTCAGTTTCGCCTAAGGCGGGGGGGCGACGTTCTGCCCACCAAATTCCCGCCACGTAAAGAACGTACAGCCCCACTAAGAGCCATCCTTCAAGGCGGCTAATCTGGCCATTCCACATCAACGCGGTGGCAATACTCCCAATCGGGACACCCAATAGGGCATAGCGCATCACCCGTTTGCCAAAGGGTAAGGGCGTGATCCACGCTCCCACTCCCAGCGCCACTAAGCAAATGGCAATATTGGCCCCCACCACATCGCCAAAGGCAATGGCCGGTACTTCCCTAAAGGCAGCCGCCACAGCCGTGGCCAGTTCTTCTGGTTCCGCCCCCGCCAACAGTAGCGCCAAGGCAAACGTACTCACGTGTAGTCGCACCGCCGCCGCTCCCAGATGCTGCGCAAAGGTTTCAGCCCCCCAAACAATGAGGGCAACGCCAGCAATGATCAGCACACTCCAAAGAACCGCCATAGGCGCACCTAAACGCCACTCTCCAAAGTCTGCCATGGCTTGCCCGGCAATGAGGAGGCTGTCGCCTGAGCCACACACAAACAGTGCCGCACCAAACGGGTGGTGGTTGACCTTGTTTGAGCTACACTAGACAAGATTTTGAGCAATAGGGAGAAGGGATGGCGGGCATCGGATCTGCCCTACGGGTGTTTCAAAGCCGCAAGATGGCGGCACTACTGCTGTTAGGGTTTTCCTCCGGCTTGCCCCTCTTTCTGACCAGTCGTACCCTCCAAGCATGGATGACGGTGGCGGGGGTTGATCTCACGGCCATTGGGCTGTTTAGCTTGGTGGGTTTGCCCTACTCCCTCAAGTTTCTCTGGTCGCCGCTATTAGATCGCTATACGCTGCCGTTTTTGGGTCGGCGGCGTGGCTGGCTGTTACTGGTGCAGGTGCTACTGCTGGTGGCGATCGCCCTGATGGGCTTGCAAAATCCAAGTGCCAGCCTGCGGTTACTGGCCATCAATGCCTTTGCGATTGCCTTTTTGAGTGCCAGCCAAGATATTGCCGTGGATGCCTACCGTGCCGATGTCCTTGACCCCCTTGAAATGGGTGCAGGGGCAGGTATTTACGTGCTGGGGTACCGAATTGCGCTGCTCATTACCGGGTCTGCCGCCCTGATGCTGGCGGATCAACTGCCGTGGCCAATGGTTTATACGCTGATGTCCCTGTTGATGGTGGTGGGCATGATCACCACCCTATGGGCACCGGAACCGCAGGTGCAACCACCCCCGCCGCGGTCTCTGAGCCAAGCGGTTTTCCAGCCCTTTTTAGATTTTTTTCAGCGTTATGGCGGGTTCACAGGTCTCATTATCTTGGTGTTTATTTGTCTGTATCGCCTTGGGGATGCCCTCACGGGCAATATGATGACCCCCTTTTTGCTCCAGCAGGGGTTTAGCCAAACAGAAATTGGTGCGGTGCAGGGGGGCATTGGCCTCATTGCCACGATTGTGGGTGCCCTTGCGGGTGGGGCGGCTATTAGCCAAATAGGCATTCACCGCGCCCTGTGGATTATGGGGGCGTTCCAAGCCTCCAGTAATGCCTCCTACTTTGTTCTGGCCAATGTCGGTGCCAATCCGCTGGTGATGATTGCGGCCATTAGTATTGATAATTTTTGTGCTGGGTTGGCGATCGCGGCGTTGACAGCCTTTTTAATGAGTCTGTGCAATCCTCAATTCAGTGCTACACAGTACGCCCTGCTCTCAAGTTTGTTTGCCTTTAGCCGCGATGTGTTGGCGGCCCCTGCCGGTAAAGCCGCCGAGGTGATGGGGTGGTCGTTATTTTTCCTGTTTACCATTGGTGCTGCCCTGCCTGCGCTCCTGCTGCTGCCGTTCTTTGCCCCTTGGCAACCCAAACCTGATCTGCCCCGTCCCGGAAGTGATGCTTAACCGTTTTGCAACGTTCTCTGTATCAACTCTTGCCGGGTTAACGCTGGCCCTATTGGCTGTCTGTGCCAGTGCTGCCCCACTCCAGCGCCGCCAAGCCATGGTGGTGGCCCCCCATGCCGCCGCTACTGCCGTAGGGGTTGACCTCCTGACGGCGGGGGGCAATGCCGTTGATGCCGCCGTGGCCACCGCCCTGATGATCTCGGTGGTGGAGCCTTTTTCAGCGGGAATTGGCGGGGGTGGCTTTGCCCTTGTGTATGAGGCCGCCTCCCAAGAGATTACGGCCTTGGATTTTCGCGAGCGGGCACCCCTAAACGCCACTGCCGAGATGTATTTGGATGCCGCAGGGAACCTGATCCCACGCGCCAGTTTAGATGGCGTGCTGGCAGCGGGTACCCCGGGAACCATTGCCGGTTTAGCGGCGCTTCACGACCGCTACGGTCAACTGCCGTGGTCGCAAGTAGTTGCCCCCGCCATCCAAGCGGCAGAAACCGGGTTTAGGGTCAGCGAACGCTATCAGCGAGCCGCCAGCCTCCGCCTTGGGGTACTGCAAGCGGATCCCACGGCTCGCAGGATTTTTCTGGATCAGGGGCAAGTTCCCGCCTTGGGAACCCTGATTCGTCAGCCAGAGTTGGCCAACACCTTAAGGGCGATCGCTGCCGATCCCAACAGCTTCTACAACGGTTGGATTGCCGAGGCGATCGCGGATTTTATGGCTCAGGCGGGGGGAACGATCAGCCGTGCTGATTTAACCCAATATCAAGCGGTGTGGCGATCGCCCGTGTGTGGCCGTTACCGCATTTTTCAGGTGTGCTCGATGCCGCCGCCGTCATCGGGCGGGGTCGCCCTTGTGCAAATGCTCAACCTGCTGCAGGCACTACCTTCGGCAACAACCGCCAGCGATCGCGGCCATCAGTTGGCCGGTGTCATGCAAATTGCCTATGCCGATCGCGCCCACTACTTGGGAGATAGTGATTTTGTCGCCGTGCCCATTGCCACCCTCACCAGCCCGGCGTATGCCCGGCAGCGCGCCCGCGAGATTCGTCCTCGCCAAGCCCGTCCCCAGAGCGCCGTGCCCCCTGCCCAAGTTCCCCGTCAGGAATCTGGCAATACCAGCCATCTGACGGTCGTGGATGCCCAGCGCAATGCCGTCAGCCTAACCTTTACGGTAAATGGTGCCTTTGGTGCGGGCGTAGTGGTTCCCAGAACGGGAATCCTGCTGAATAACGAAATGGATGACTTTGCGATCGCCCCCAATCAGCCGAATCTTTTTGGGGTTGTGGGGATTGCCCTCAGCGATCGCCCCCTTGCCAACGGTATTGCTCCCGGTAAGCGTCCCCTGTCCAGCATGACCCCAACCTTAGTGACCCGCGATGGCCAACTGGTGATGGCGATGGGATCCACCGGCGGCAGCCGCATTATTACAGCGGTGCTGCAACTGTTCCTCAACGTGGTGGATCGCAACCAGGATGCAGCCACTGCTTTAGCCAGCCCCCGCCTACACCACCAGTGGTCGCCCGATGTTCTCTACGTGGAACCGGGGATCTCCCCCGCATGGCGAGCCGCTTGGCAGCAGTGGGGCTATCAAGTGCAGGAAACCCGCCCGTGGGGCAATGCCAACCTGATCCGCGTACTGGATAATGGAACCTTGGAAGGGGCTGCAGATCCGCGCGGTGAAGGGGTTGCAGCCGGATTTTAGCGTCACAGTTGAGGCAACCAATGGCAGAAGTGACCCTAGCCGCACTGGTGGCAGCAGTGCGCTCCGGTAATTGGCTGATTAGCTTTCCCACCGATACGGTACCCGCCCTCGCCAGCCGTTGCGATCGCGGCGATCTCATTTATGCGGCCAAGGAACGCCAACCGGATAAACCCTTGATTTTGATGGGGGCTAACCCCGAACAACTCTGGCCGTTTGTGCGGGGCACGGCTGCCGAATTGCAGGTGTGGCAAAGCGTTGCCGAACGTTACTGGCCGGGCGCGGTGACCCTCGTGCTACCGGCGGCTGAACTGCCTAGCGGACTGAATCCCCAGAATACGGGCACCATTGGGTTGCGAGTCCCCGCATGGCCGATGGCGCAGACCTTGCTAGAGCAAACCGGCCCCTTGGCCACCACCAGCATTAATCGTTCGGGAGAACCGCCCCTAACGCAGCTAGCGGCGATCGCCACCACCTTTCCCCAAGTGCTAACGCTCCACCCGTGGCAGTTGCCCACCACGTCACCGCAGCCCTCCACCGTCGTGCAGTGGCAGGGGGGTACATGGCAGGTACTGCGCCAAGGACAGGTTGAATTCCAGCCCTAGTACTGCGAGTCCACCTCCCCCGATGCAACCCGTTCGAGGAGCTCGTGGAGAATTTTCTCCTCCTCCTCAGAAATGTTGCCATCAGCCAGCACCGCGTCAATAATTTGGCCGTGCTCTTCAAGGGTGAGAATTTTATCCTCAAGGGCTTTTTCAACAAGAGCTTTAATTTGGGCTGCATCCATAGGAGTGCTCCATGCCATTTTGCTACCTATCATACTGCCTCAACCGCTCAGGGATAGGTCGTGCAGCAGCGCATCTGCTACAAGGGCTTGCCAAGGCAATCCGGCTCAAAACGGGTAAAAGTACTCTTCTGCATCTCCTTGCCCCAAGGGGACACACTGAGACTGTTGCCTGCCTTCTGAGGGTCGTAGATCGGCCTATCCATCGGACGGGTTCGCAACGTTCCTGCTAACTCCTGCTGAATTCTTGCGCGCGCCAGTGTGACATACTTGGGAAACATCTCGGCACCCATACCCCGCCGTTGATGCCGAATGGCAGCAATCACCGTTGTTCCCGTTCCAAGGAAGGGATCAAAGACCCAATCTCCCTCATGGGTGAGAGAGAGCACCAAACGTTCAACGAGCTCGACGGGGAACTGGCAGGGATGCTCAGTTTTCTCCACATGGTTGTTCTTCACGTTTGGAATCACCCACAGATCCCCGGGATTTTTGCCCAGTGGATTACAGGAGTACTGACCCGCTTTAGGCCCTTTGAAATACTTCTTCCCGGGGTATTTTTGGGGAATGCGCACCGGGTCAAGATTAAACACGTACTCGTCAGACTTCGTGAACCAGAGGATTGTTTCATACCGCCCAGAGAAACGGCGGCGGCAGTGGAGGCCATGCTCAAAGTGCCAGATAATGCGGTTACGCATCCGCAAACCCAAATTTGAGAAGATGGGGTAAAGCACCGCATCCAAGGGAATGATTGCCCCTCGGTCAACGTAGTTTCCGACCTGCCAGCAAATACTCCCCCGCGGAGACAAAACCCGCACACATTCAGCAATGATCTGTTCCTGCTGGCGCAAGTAAAGGGCTAGATCCAGCCGCTTCTCGTACTCCTTGCCAAGGTTATAAGGTGGCGATGTGACAATTAACTGTACCGCTTCATCGGGAATACTCCTGATAAAATCAAGGCAGTCACCGCCATAGACAACGATCGATGCCGAACCTGAGAATTCTGGGGCGATCGCGGTCTTCTCGCTAAACAAGCATTGAGGGTTCATTTCTCTACTATGTACATGTATGTACATGCCTAACAATGGGCTAGCCATCGCTGGCCAGCAAATCCTTGGCCAGTTGGGGCACCCCCCAAACCACCGTGGCCTGATCGTAAATGACCATGCCGGGGCTAGCGCCCTTGGGCTTTTGCACATTTTTGCGTAGGGTATAAACCACGGGCACCTGAGCGCTTTGCCGGGCTTGACTGTGGTAGGCGGCAATGGCTGCCACCGCCTGAATATCTTTTTCGCTGGGGCACTCGCCCGCTTCAAGGCGCAAAATGACATGGCTGCCCGGAATTTCTTGGCTGTGAAACCACCAGTCGTAGGGGCTGGCCACGCGGAGGGTTAAGTCATCGTTTTGGCGATTGTTGCGCCCCACCAAGACAGTATAGCCGCTGGGGGTTGTATAGCGCAGGTAAGGGGTTGGCGTTTGCGGCGGGCGGTAGTAGTCGGGTTGCTTGAGATACCCCTGTTGAATCAGTTCCGCCCGAATTTCCTCTAGCAGTTCAAGGGTGTGGGCGCTCTCAAGGGTGGCTTGCACTTGGTCGAGGTAGGCCAGTTCCGCTTGCGCTGCCTTGAGCAATGGCCGCAGGTGCGCTTGGGCACGTTTTAGTTTTTGGTGCTGTTTGTAGAGATCCTGGGCGGTCTGAATCGCTGTCTTGTCGGGAGAGAGGGGAATGGTAACGGGGGCATTGGTCTCAAAGTCTGTTACCGTAAGCGCCTGTAGTCCGTGTCGCCAGAGGTGGCCATGGGCCATCAGGAGGTCGGCCATACGACGGTGGCGATCGCCCTCACGAGCGGCAGCCAATCGGCTCTCAAAGTCCTCAACGTTTGCCCGCACCCGTTGGCGTTGCTGGTGTACGGCGTGGCGGAGTTGCTGCTGTAACTGCTGGGTTTGCTGCTGGCTGAGGGCCTGGTCGTAGTAGTGAGCCAACAGCGGGTGGAGCGGTTCAGAGGTGGTTAGCGTCTGGCCAAGGGGCGGGGTAACCCGATAGCCCTCCGGCGTTAACTGGGGTGCAAACCGTTGCTGCGCCAAGCACTCTAGCCAATGCTGCCAGTGCTCAAAGAGATGCTGCCACTGTTGAAGCGTTAACTCATGGGTGGGGAGGTTACCTGCTAGCCCCGCATCTTCCAGCAGGTGCTGCACAAGGGTAGGACTCAGGCCACGGTACGCCTTCAGAAGTTGCTGCTGTAGCGTTCCCGGAATTAGGCTCACCTGTGCCCGCCACTGATCAAAGGACTCCTCGGGGTTGGGGATAGGGGCACGCAGGGGTGGGGGCGGCACGTAAGGGGTTCCCGTAAGAATTGGCCGCAAACGGGATTGCTGTGGGCTGACTTGGTGCGCTGCCGTAACAATTTCGCCAGCGGCATTCACAAGGATGACGTTACTGTACTTGCCCATAATTTCCACGTAGAGGTGCCACAAAATCGGGGCGTGGGGGCGTTGCGCAAACTGCAGATCCACCACTCGCTCCCAGTCGTTCAGTAAGCGAATTTCGACAAGGGCTAGGCGGTTCAGTTGATGATGTAACTGTTGGCTAAACGTAAAGGTATCGGGTTGGCGGGGGGGGGGCGGCTCAAGGCAAAGGCGCGCCGCTTGGGGGTGCCAACTGAGGGTCAGCCAGTACTGTTGATCCAGCGTGCGTAGCGCTAGGGCAAGGGTGTGGCGATCGCGCTGATAGACCGTTTCAAGGCGGGCGGGCAACAGACCTTGGAGACTGGCACCAATAGCGTGCAGGGTGGTGAGATCAACTGGTTGCACCGTTCAAGCTCCAACGTACCAAGGCCGCTTTTTTATCGTGGCATACTCCCTGCCCTCCTGCTAGCTCATTCCTGCCGTAGAGCACCACTAAAATTGGCAAAGAGAGGGTAACCAAAATCGGTATAATCGCTGTTGAGAGTTCGGGGGCGAACCGTTATGCGTGTTTATGTCTTGCTCTACAATCCGGGAACTGAACAGGAGGGCATTCACTCGCTGCAACTGGGCGATCGCAACCTAATTCTCATGTTTGAATGCGCCGACGATGCCGAGCGCTATGCCTTACTACTAGAGGCACAGGATTTTCATCTCCCCAATGTTGTTAGTATTGATGCCAAGGAAATCGAGGAATTTTGTCAGGCCTCCGGCTATGAGTGCCAACTCGTGCCCACGGGCTTTGTGCCCACCAATGATGCCGAGCGCCTCTTTCTGGCACCCCCCGAGCGAAATGTGGCAGAAACGAACTGGGAGGCAGAAAACCGCGTTCCGCCAGCCGCAGAAGGGGAATTTTCCGAACATGAACTCAATCGGTTGCGGCAAAAACTAGAAAACTTGCTCTAGCGCCACCATGCCACAGGTCTCTGCCTGCTTAATTGTCAGAAATGAAGCGGCTAACCTACAGCGCTGCTTGAGTAGTGTCCAAGCCGTTGTCGATGAAATCGTTGTGGTGGATACCGGCTCAACGGACGATACGGTGGCGATCGCCCGCCAGTTTACCGACAAACTCTTTAGCCTGCCGTGGGGCGATGACTTTGCCGCTGCCCGGAATTACTCCCTTGAGCAGGCGACGGGAGATTGGATCTTGGTGATTGATGCCGATGAAGTGTTGGTGCGCCTCAGCGATACCCCCCTACAAGCACAGTTAGCCCCCTTAACCCACCTGCATGCCTGTGAACTGCTGCGCCGCGAAATCGGCACAGGACAGCAATTTTCCGATTTTGCCATTGTGCGCCTCTTCCGTAACCTGCCAACGCTACGCTATCGGGGACGGTTTCACGAGCAGTTGGTTTCTAGCGGTGCTGACCCCATTGCCACGACCCGTCTGAGTACCCTGCGAATTGATCACTACGGCTACCAACCCGCTGACCTACAGGCCAAGATGCGCGATCGCAACATTCCCATTTTGGAGCGCATCCGTGCCAGTGAAGGGCTAAGCCTCAGCCTCCTGTTTGCCTTGGCACAGATGTATAGCGCGGTCAATAACCCCACCGCCGCAACGGCGTGCTTTGAAGAGCTTTACGAACGCCTATTCCCCCACCTGCTCACCGGCCAACTGCCGGACGAGGTGCCCGGTGCCCTGCCGGAAATCCTCCATCAACTGGGGCGGCGGCTCTTGGCCGCCACGGATCACGACGCGCTGCAACTGCTGTGTCAACAGAGTTTGATTTGGTTTCCCACCTATCCGCCCCTAAACCATTTGGCGGGGTGTTGGCTCATGGCCTTGGGTTTTCCCCTTGGAGCCACCGCCTATTTTGAGTACTGCCTAGAGTTAGGGCGCACTCACCGCTACAGCAAGCAGATGCCGTTCCCCCTTGGCTATGTGGGCGAACTGGCGGCTCAGCAGTTGGCCCGAGCTTACCAAGCCTTGGGAGATACTGAGCGCGCTGAGCACTACCATCAACAGGCAGCGGCCCTTAGCACTGCAGCTCTAGAGTAGGGAGCCATCCACGCTAGGGTTGGCGGGATGTGATGTCAAAAACCGGTAGGGTGAAATGGAAACAACTGCCTTTACCGAGGTGAGAGTCCACCCAAATTTGACCGTAGTGCATCCGGATAATTTGGCGGCAGAGGGCAAGACCAATGCCATAGCCTTCGATGGCGCGATCGCGATCGAGGCGCACCGTCTCGCCAAAAATTTTCTCCTGTTGCTCCGGCGGAATACCAGGACCGGTGTCACAGACGGTCACTTGTACCTTCTGGGTCATGCGGTGCAGCACACTCAAGTGAATGGTGCCCCCCACAGGGGTGTATTTACAGGCATTATCGAGCAGGTTGACCAGTACTTGCCGGATGCGATCGCCATCCCCATAGACCAAGGGAATATCGAGGGGCAAGTCGGTTGTGAAGCTTTGCTGCTTGCGTTCAAAGTTTAAGCGCACATCGTTAATGGTTTCTTGGCAGAGGCGGCATAGATCCAGTTGCCGCGGCATAATTTGCAAGCTATCTTGGGGGCCGCGGGCCGCCAACAGCAGGTCGGTAATCAATTGCCCCATCACCGTGGCTTGGCTGCGGGCATGGTGAAATAGCCGCTGCATATCCTCGCGGTTCAGTTGGCCACTGGGGTCGTCCTGCCACTGCGCCTCTAGGGTTTCAAGGGCAATACCCACAGCGGTGAGGGGGTTGCGCAGTTCGTGAGCCAACAGCCCAATGATCCGATCCTTAAAGTGTAGTTGTTCACTGAGGCGATCGCACTGTTGCCGCAGTTGAAAGATCTCGTCCTGCAGACGTACCAGTTCCATACTGCAATCGGACTGCTCCGCCGCACTTTTTTCCATATCGGCCTGCAGGATCATGGCCACCTCCCGCTGCCAGCGCGGCCACCAGTAGTCCACTTTTTGTAATAACTTGCGGCCAGCAAGGGTTTGGCGTGGCTCAGGGCGTACTTTAATGAGCGCTGGCGTTGCCACCAGCTTATACTCTTCTAGCAGGTAGGGCTGCTCACCAATGGGGACAACCTTTAGCTCAAAACTAAAGTTTGAAGGCAACTGCTGAATATGGGCTTGAATCGCGGCGGTTTCCTCTTCATCTCCTGGGCGATCGGCAACAAACAGCAGCAAGCTAAGGGGAGGAGCCATTGGCGGGTCGTGATTACAAGTTGGATCGGCAAAGGCTTTCATTCCACCACCAGCATTACGTCAGTTGCGATCGCTGCATGTTCCCATAGCAAACCGCACCTTTGTAAAGTTCAATTAAATTTTAGCGGATTCTTGGCCGGAACCCAACCTAGGACTGTTGGCCGTCGCGGCGACCTAGCTCGTAAATGCCACCGCCTATCATCCCCATTAAACCTAAGCTCAAGGCCCAGCTTTGTCCTAGGCCAAGGCTGAGTCCCAAAAAGCAAACCATCCCTAAACCCACAAAGGGAAGCACCCCCAGCAGACCGGCCCAAAAGTCAGCAGGAGCATCGGCGCGAGATCCCTTGAGCCAAGTGGCGAGCCGCTGAATCAAGGCTTGAGTGGTGGGATAAAAGCCCCAATATAAGGCGATCGCCCACAGCCCAGACCCGGCCACGGCAATCGGCGAAACGGAAAGTTGCTGTAGGTTTTGAATCATACCAATCCTTGGAAAATTTTGGGATCAAACATCTCCCGCAGCGCCAGATAGTAGGGGATGAACACACTTGTATCATGTTCTGCGGCTCGTGCCTCAATCTCTTTCCCCAACAGGTGCACCATCTGAAAGACAAGCTCCCAGGTGACATTTAAGGAGGGGTACAGCATTAAACAGAGGGGGAATAGCTCCCGCTGCAGGGCATCGAGGCGCTGCTCGAGTAAACACACCCACAGGTAAATCTGAAACATTTCCACGTCGCGAATACTGGAGACCCGCACGCTGGGTTGAGTCAACAAGCCACTAAAACAGCGGTGCTTCGGGTTCAGTTCAGCAACCCGCTCACAAATCCGGGTGGCGATCGCGGTGCTTTGGGGCAGCAGGTGACGCACCAGTTGTAGGGCTGGGGCATCGTAATCGTAGTTGGCCGCCGCATCGTAAGCCCGATGCAAGGGCATGTAGAGGTGGTCATCAATGACCTTAAAAAAGCTGCTCAAGATCGGGCGTTGACTGGCAGGGGCAGCCTCCAACAACAGCACACCCGTATGGTGAAACTGCATACTCACAAAGCCAATCACCCGTGGATCCTCTGCCGTATAGCGGGCGCGCACCTCACTGATGGCACTGGCCACCTTTGTTGTCATCTGCTGGGTGCTTTTGTGCTCTTGGTACAGCTTGAGGGTTCGCTGATAGATGTCATGAATATCTTTGGAAATATGCCACGGATCCACAAGCTCCGCCGCAATGCCATGGCGGATCATCTCGGCAGCCAAAAAGCCTTCTGTGCGCTGCCATGCCTTGACGCTGGCATTACGTAGCTCCGAGAGCAACCGCGGCGCAACAACGGTCGGGTCGTCCTCGGCAACAGCGGTGGTGTTCAAGGTGGTGATGTAGCGCTTGGCCCACGCCTGCGCCAGACTCTTGAGGGAAGACGTAGAATCGGTTGCGATCGCAACCGCCGCGCGAGGGTCATCAAACATAGGGATGCTACCAGCTAAACATTAGCCCGACAGATGCAAGATATTAAGAATTGTAACGCAATTCTCAAGCACCTGCCATCCCTGCGGCCACCCCAGCGCCGCTGACCCTTCCGTGGGGGGGTAGTTTCTGCGGCGATTATGTCCTAGGGTAAAACGGTGACGAATTGGAGGAATGCCCCATGCCACCCGAGGTCATCACCGTTTGGACGGGCATTGTCCAGATTGTGGAGACCCCCATTTTCCAACTAGGCAGTGAGTCAATCTCTATCCGCTGGATTTTTCAGGTCATTTTGCTACTCGTTTTGGTAGCCATTCTGGCGCGTTTTTTTAAGGGGGTACTCAAAAATCAATTGTTGCCCCGCCTTGGCCTTGACTTAGGCAACCGCGAAGCCATTTCCACGGTGGTGAGCGGGGCGGGAGGTGCCCTGGGTTACATTGTTGTTCTGCAAGCGGTTGGTATTAACCTTGATTCCCTAGCCGTTATTATTGGTGGCCTTGGGGTGGGGATTGGTTTTGGCCTGCAGGATGTCACCCGTAACCTCATTAGTGGTTTTACGTTACTGATTGAGCGTAAGGTGCGGGTGGGCGACTTTGTAGAAATTGAAAACATTAGCGGCTACGTCCAAGAAGTCTCGATGCGGGCAACGGTGATTCAAACTTTCAATGGCTCCAATGTGGTGGTGCCCAACACCTACTTGGCCGATAGTCCGGTATTGAACTGGTACTATGAGACCCATCGCGGGCGCATTGATATTCCCATTGGTGTTGCCTACGGTAGCGATCCGGTGCTGGTGACCGAGGTGTTGCTGAACATTGCCTATTCTGAGCCGGAGGTGCTGAGCCAGCCAGCACCCAAGGTTATTTTTCGTGAGTTTGGCGACTCTGCCCTTCATTTTGAACTGTGGGTATGGACGGATGCCATCGAGCGGCGCATCTTTATTAAAAGCAGTTTGAACTTTAAGATTGACTACTATTTCCGTCAGCACAATATTTCGATTCCCTTTCCGCAGCGGGATTTGTGGATTCGCAATGGAACAGTAGCCTTGCAGGGGGAAACAGCGGCGACTCAGCCACGGGTACTGGCGCCAATGACCCCCTCCCTCAAAGACCTGTTGAAGGAGGTGAGTTACTTTAGCTGCATGAACGATTTGCAGTTGCGGTTTTTAATTGAGGCGGGGTATCGCAAGCACTTACAGGCCAACGAGATTTTGTTTCAGGCGCAGGAGTTCACCACCAATTTTTATATTGTGCTCAAGGGACAAATGGCGGCAGTCTATGAGCAGGATGGCGAACTCAAGCAGATGTTTACCCTTAATGAGGGGGATCATTTTGGCGAATTGCCCCTGATGCTGGGGATTGCCTGCCCCACCACCATGATGGCGGTGACGGACACGGTACTGTTTGTGCTACCCCGAGAAGGGTTCGAGCAACTGCTGAGGCAGCATCCCTATCTTGCGGACGACATTGCCGGGGCGATCGCCCAACGCCAAGATGTTATTGCCCAGCACCAAGAGGCATTACGGCAACCAAGCCCCTCAGGTACGAATGGCCCTGGCGACTGGATTCGCGATCGCCTCCAAAAGCTGCTGGGTTGGGGCAAGGCTTAAGGTATTTCGCTTGGAGACAAGCAGAACTCCGCAACTTGTGTCGAGGATGCCAAGGTGCGTCGGCTTAAATGAGGTTCTAGTTGAGGAACCATGAGCCAACACCTCAAATCAGCGGGTTAATAACTCTGAGCTTGCCTTCAATCAATTGATCATGCTGCATATCTTCGGAGTAGAGAATGCTGCAATTGCTTTGTAGGGCAACCGCAATGATCAAGCTATCCCAGTAGGAGTAGCCATATCGCATATTCGCATCAATTGCACTGAAAACATGGTTGGTATCAACAGTAATCGTTCTGAATTCTGTTGTCAGGTCCTCAAGCACTCGTCTGGCATCGGCTTGCGAAGCCATACTCTTCCGCACCAAGACGTAGAAAAGCTCTCCCAAAATTTGGGTGCTGATGAAAATTGAATTAAAATTTGTTAAAATAATATCTCTAATCTTTGCGAATTTCTCATCCGGTTTCATAGAGTGATAATAGACCCAAAGATTAGAATCAATGAAAACATTTTCGGTCATAGAGTTTTTCTCTATTAAATTTGTAATCTTCAGGGAGCTTGATTGAGTAAGTGTTTAGCTTTTCAAGAAACTTTTTCTTACGTTCCTCTAAATTAGCCTCAGTTGAGGCTGAAGCAACAGGTTCTTCCACCAGAATCAGGGTGAGTTTTTGGCCTTCTAGGGCAGCGTCAAGTTTCTCATCGAGGATTAACTTGCCATCGTGGTAGGTAGCTTGTATCACTTTGCTCATGATGTATATCTCCTAACGGATACCAACGCTGACCTTGCAGGTGCAACGCAGGTGCATATAGCCCTCCGAACCCCTCAAAGCTAAATTCACTGGTTCTTAAAGCTGTAGGAGCCGCGATAGTTGCTGAGTTGCCCCAATTCCGTTAGCGATCGCGTCCCTGAGTAGAGTTGGTCGTTAATTTCCCACGTGGGGTAGCCTTGAATGCCCTTGGCACGGCAGCGCTCCACCTGAGGGTTGGCACCATTGGCATCGCATTCAACGTAGGTCAACTCCCGCACCGCTTGTTTGCCAAACAGTTCTTTTTGATCGTGGCAGTGGCTACACCAATAGGCCCCGTACATCACCGCCCCAGTTTGGGTCAGGTGCCGCGCCAAGGCAATTTCCGCCGGTCCAGAGGTGTTGATAATCGGAATGCCCGGTCCGCCGTCATCCCGCACCATCGTGGTGTTGTAAATGCCAAACACGCCCACAAGGGTAATCACCGCCACAATAAAGCCGGTAAACACCAATTGGCCGCGATCGCCCCAGTCATGGCCAACAATGGTCAACCCCAAAAACGTCCAGCTAAAAACAGCGGAGGCAATGCAGTAGGGACAAGAAGCCTGAATCGCCGTTACCAGAATGTACATCAGGTAGCTGCTAAAGGCGGCCATGGCCGTCGCACCCATAAACAGCAGCGTCCAAGTTGTGCCCTCTACCCGTTTGCGCAACTCCTTTTGCTGGGGCTGATTCAACAGCAACGGCAGCACCGCCAGCGATAGCATTCCCGTGTAGGCCACAAACCCCAGCAGAGACAGGGGAATACCAAAGACCGTGGCCCAGGGGCTGTTCAGGACAATATCACACCCATCGGTCGGACAGGTCACGTCCTGATTGGTGAGCTTAGCAATCGTTAAGTAGGCGGTAACCGCCATGCCTGCTAGGGCAATGCCACTGATCAAGCCGCGCGACCAGCGATGAATCCAAGGAGTTGAGCGACGCCGAACCATACGTTAACCTCCGGATGAGGATACAAGCACCCTCAGGAATTCGTTCAATTCACGTTCAATTCATTATAGCCTTGGGGTTGCGAGCCTCAGTGCCCACCCAAGACCCATAAAAACAGGCAAAATATATGCAAAATATTAGGATACGTTGCAGGGGTTTGCCTATGGCTGCGGCGGCACTCCATTCGCTGTTAGATTTAGCCTTGTCAGAGGACATTCTGCACACCAATGGCTTAGCGGCCACAACAGCCCTAGCTCTCCTAGAGACGGCGCTGCCCCTCGCCATGACGGTGCCCACCACCGCCACAGACTTGCCGCCATTGCTCCTTGCCCTGCAAGCCAGTGCAGATCGGCTGCGACAGCAACAGGTGGGCGACACCGTAACCTATGTGGTTAACCGCAACATTAACTTTACGAATATTTGCGAGCAACACTGCGGCTTTTGCGCCTTTCGCCGCGATCCTACGGCTGGGGATGCCTACTGGTTGACCCTTGACGAGATCCTAGCCAAAGTAGCAGCGGCTCTCACCCAAGGTGCCACCGAAATTTGTATGCAGGGGGGGCTGAATCCGGCGGCAAAGCTGCGTGGGTCAAGCCTGCGTTACTATCAGCAGTTGGTGCGGCAAATTAAAGCCGCTTTTCCCCAGGTGCACCTCCATGCCTTTTCCCCTCAAGAAGTGCAATTTGTTGCCCGCGAAGATGGATGCTCCTACGCTGAGGTGATTGCCACCCTACAAGAGGCGGGGGTGGACTCCATGCCCGGAACTGCCGCAGAAGTGTTAGTCGATCGGGTGCGCGCTAAAATTTGCCCTGAAAAAATTAATACCGCCACATGGCTTGAAATTGTCGGCATGGCGCACCGACTAGGGATGTGGACTACCAGTACGCTGCTGTGTGGCCACATTGAAACGCTGCGGGATCAACTCACCCATTTGCAGCACCTGGCGCAACTTCAGCGCACAGCGCTCGAAAAAGACTACCCTGGCCGGATCAGTGAATTTATTTTGCTGCCCTATGTTGGGGAACACGCCCCTAAGGCCATGCGACAATGGGTAGGGCACGTGCAGCCGCAGTTATGGCCAACCTTGGTATTAACGGCAGTGGCACGTCTGTTTTTGGGGCCGTGGATTCCTAACCACCAACCCAGTTGGGTCAAGCTAGGATTGGCCGGAGCCGCCATGGCTCTGACGTGGGGCTGTAATGATTTAGGGGGCACCCTCATGGAAGAGCACATTACCTCGGTGGCGGGCGCCCGCGGTGGCACAGCGCTGACGGTGGCTGATCTAGAAGGAGCCATTCGCTCCCTTGGGCGTGTTCCTTGTCAACGCACGACCCTTTACCATCGCCTTGGAGAGGAGTCCTTATGACAACCCAGTCTAAACCTTCGCTGTTGCAGTCACGGCGGCCTCGCTTTTGGTTGTGGGGCGGTGTCACCGTTGTGGTGATTGGGGCGGCAGCCGGTTTCTGGCTGTGGCAGCAGTGGAGTCGTCGTCCGGTAGCGGCGGGGATGGCGATCGCTCCCCCAGAGGCGCTGTTTACCCTATCGTTACCGACCGATCCCAGCCCATGGCAGGCGGTAGCTGAAAGTGGCCTGCTGCAACGGCAGCCATGGTTAGCGCAGCCCTATGGACCGGTCTCCCCTGAGGGGGTGGCCCTAGCAGACTACGACTACCTGAAAGATGTACGCCCCTTCATTGGCGATCAAGCCACCCTTGTAGTGTTACCGATGACACCGGAGTCGGTGCGGGAGTTGCCGGAACCCCCGTTTGCTTGGATTGTGCCCACCCTCAATGTCCCGATGGGGGAGCAACTCCTACAAAACTTTGCGGGTGCCCCCCTCGATGAGGTGAAGGGTGTCAAAATTTTTAGCGCCAAGGGAATTCTACCCACGACTGACCAAGGGGCGATCGCCCTCGTTAAACACGCTGAGCAGTCCTATCTGGTTTGGAGTCGCCATCAGAGCGCCCTTGAGGCGGTCATTACCACAGCCCAAGCGGATAACGGCGTTGCCGCCAAGCCGCAGTATCAGCAGGCGATGGGCAACCTGCCACCGCAGCGTCCCCTCGCAGAGCTTTACGTGAATTTGCCCGCCTTTTTGGCCAGTCAGTCGGCGGCCCCCAACGGCACCTTACCCGAGCCTCCCCGCGACATCGAGGGGCTAGTGGTGGCGGTGAATATGACCCCCCAAGACATTGATCTGCGTGCCGTGACTTGGGTGCCCCAAGAGCGCCCCCCCCTTGTTGCCGAAGGTGAGAGTCGCGAACTCAGTCGTCTGGCGCCCGATACCACCTTGGTGTTTTATAGTGCTGGCTCGTTTCCCAACCTCTGGCGCAATACCCCCACTGGTGTGCAAGAGGCCATTAACAGCACCGTGAAGGATCTAACCGGTCTAAACTGGCAAAGTACCTTTGTGCCCTGGATGACGGGGGAATTTGCCGCTGCGTTTGTGCCGGTGCCCTCGCTGCGCAACGCCCCTAGTCTCTTATTTTTGAGCCAAACAAAGGAGCGTCCCCGCGCTGAAGCAGCATTGCAAGAATTGGATCAGCAGATTCGCGATCGCCTCAAGTGGCGCATCCAAACCACCACCGACCCTCAGCCCCTAACCACCTGGAGTATTCCGCCCGGGCTGCCCGTGGCGCAGCACGGCTGGCTCAGCGATACTATTCTCTTCTTGGGGTTGGGACCGTCTCTTGTGGCGGATATTACCCCCCGGCCGGCTCGTCCCCTTGCCGATAGCCCCCTCTACCGCGCCGTACTGCCTCAACCGCGGGGGGCGCAATTGTACGTCAACCTGAGCAATCTGAGTCTGCTTGAAAATAACCTCCTGCTACCCCAGTTGGCTCCAGAGGTGGCGCGATCGCTGCAACCCTTTGCCGCCCTCGGCGTGACCACCCAAGTTCGTGATGCCCGACAGACCCTCTATACTGTCCGAATTCGCCTAAAAGAGCCTTAACTAGCGTAGTTCTATTGCCAATATTTGCTCGTGCAATGTGTTAAGGGGGGCAGCAGAGAACACTGTGGAGACTGACATTTTACTCAAGCGCTACAACCTTGGCGAGCGGGATTTTAGTGGCAAGGCCCTGCGCCGCGCGAACCTCAGCCGCTGTATTCTCACCGGCATTGATCTCTCACGCGCTGATCTCACCGATGCGGCACTGCAGGGCACCAACCTCCAAGGTGCCGATCTGCGGGGTGCCATTCTGAGCGATGTCAACCTGAGCCAAGCGGATTTGCGGGGAGCCGATCTGAGGGGGGTCATTTTAATTAGTGCCGACCTGCGCTGGGTGTCGCTGCGGAAAGCCAATTTAACAGGGGCCGATCTCAGTCGTGCCAACTTGGCCAATGGGGATCTCAGTGAAGCGAACCTGACCGGTGCCCAACTGAGCGAAGCCATTTTGCGGGATGCCAACTTGACCTTGGCAGACTTGACCCTTGCGGAACTCGAGCGTGCGAACCTCAGCCGCGCTAATTTGACGGAGGCCTACCTGCGGGGTGCAGATTTGGCGGATGCCGTCCTCCGGGAAAGTCAACTGGTACAGGCAAATTTACGGGGAGCCAACCTGAGCGCCACCAACTTGCAGCAAGCCAACCTTGAGCGCGCTGTGCTGATTGGTGCCAACCTGCGCCGTGCGCGTCTAGAGGAGGCCAATCTGCGTCAAGTTTCCTTTAAGGAAGCGAATTTACGCCATGCCTGCCTCGATAAGGCTCATTTAGTTGGCGCTGACCTGCGGGGAGTCAGCCTAGCACGGGCACTGTTGCGGGGGGCGGATTTGAATTCGGCCATTTTAATTGGTGCCAATTTAATGGGGGCAAACCTGAGCGGTGCAGATCTGCGGGGGGCTAACCTCATTGAAGCGATTTTAACGGGTGCCAGCCTCAATGGCGTTGACCTCAGTGTGGTGGATATGAGCCAAGCCATTTTGCCGGATGGGGAGCTATCGGCTTAGTAGGTGCGTTCGAGGGCTGGTGTCCAAGGGGTTTCTGGAATCGTCACCACCGAGAGTAAACTGCCAATCCCCTCCACTTCAACCCGGACGCGATCGCCCACTTGGAGAGGGCCAATCCCCTCTGGGGTACCGGTTAAAATGACATCCCCGGGCAGCAGCGTCATCACGTAGCTAATGAAACTCACCAGCTTGGCGGGGGAAAACACCATCTGATCAATAGTGGTGGACTGCACGGGTTGGGCAGCATCATTCAGGAAGGTTTGCAGCCGGGCATCACTCGCCACCTGGCGCACAATCCATGGCCCCAAGGGACAAAAGGTATCAAACCCCTTCGATCGCGTCCACTGCTGCTCCCGTTGTTGCAAATCTCGGGCTGTAACATCGTTGGCAATGGTGTAGCCCCAAATACGATCGGTGGCCTCCGCTTCGGTGCAGGCGCGGGTGCGCTCCCCCACCACTACCGCCAGTTCCCCTTCGTAGTCCAGTTGACCCACTTGGGGTGGATACCAAATGGGGGCACCGGGAGATTGTACCGTGGTGGGCGGCTTGAGGAAGATCAGGGGTTCTGCGGGAACAGTACTGCCCATTTCAGCGGCGTGCTTAGGGTAGTTGCGACCCACCGCAACAATCTTTGAGGGGGAGCAGGGGGCCAGCAGTTGATAGGCATCGGGGCGCAGCACTTGGGCGGTGGGTTGGCCGTGTAGCCATGGCGCAGCATCCCAAACAATGACGTCACGGTTTAATTGCAGCGTGCCGTAGCACACCTGCCCCGCGGTTGTTTGTACGCGCACAAAGCGATCCACCATCTCCCGCGACCTCCTAACTGGCAAAAGGACTGTAAACTGCGGTGCTAGAATTATAAAGCCTTACTTTTTGATGAACATTCAAAAGGTCGTCAGTCCATAAGGAGCTTTCATGATCACTCGTACTTACGAAACCCTCTACATTATTCGTCCGGATGTTGGCGAGGAGCAACTGGAGCAAACCATTAGCCAGTTTCGCACGCTGCTAGAAGAACAGGGAGCCACCAAGCTGAAGGTGCAAAATCGCGGTAAGCGGCGCTTTGCCTATCCCATTAAAAAACTACGGGAAGGGTATTACGTGCTCATGACCTATACCGCGCCCGCCACGGCGATCGCCCCGATGGAAAAAGCCATGCGCCTGAATGAAGCCATCCTGCGCTTCATGACAATTACAATTGAGGCAGATACTGCAAAGGATGAGGCTGAAAGCGACAATCCAGTACTGGCGCGGGCATAAACGTCTGTAAGCATAACAGGGAGGGGTAGGATGGCACAGTCGTCAGGATCATGGATTTGCGATGGCACCCCCAAAAATGGCCAGAGTTACCCCAACGCCAGTGGTGCCCACCCCCCCTACGAAAACGTTGGCCCTGACTGTGTGGTCTGCGGCCTGCCCCGAGAGGCCATGAGCGCAGGTACTACTACGGGGACAAGCGGGGGTAAGTTTCCTGTGGGTCTCGTTGCGCTGTTAATTGTTGCGGCGGGCTTAGTGGCGGGAATTGGCTACTTTGGCTATCGCTTGGTGATCGGGAACGGCACGACCCCCCCGCCATCGTCGGTTTCTAATGGCAATAACCGCCAACTGGTGAGCCAAACCAGCAGCCGCAACCGTGCCTACATCAGTCAGGGGGAAAAAATCCTCATCAACGAACCCAATCCGCAGCGAGCCGCGCTGAAGCAGGAGGCAGCCCTAGCCTTTGATCAGGGGAACTGGCCAGAGGCGATCGCCAAGTACCAGGAACTGGTTAATGCGGATCCCAACGATCCGGAAGCCCGCATTTACCTGAATAATGCCCGCGCCCGTCAAGCGGGCGTACCCATGACCATGGCCGCCGTTGTTCCCATTGGCAGCAGCCCAGATACCGCCAAGGAAATTTTGCGCGGTGTGGCTCAACACCAAGAAGCCTTTAATGCCAGTTCCGCGAATCGCGCCCTAGAAGTGGCCATTGTCAATGAAAATAGCCCCAACGGTGTCACAAGTTTGGCCGAGGATTTAATTAACAGTTCGGTGCAAGGGGTACTCGGGCACGGCGCTGATGCCAACAGTCGGGCGGCCTTGCAACAGTACGAACAGGCGGGGATGGCGGCGCTCTCTCCCCTGACCACCAGTGTGACACCCCAAAACGGCGGTATGGTTCAGGTGCAAACCCTCTCCCTAAGTGAAAAGGGACAGCAACTGCTGGAAACATACCTTGACAATGCCGCCAATACGCTTGCCGAGGTCACGGCAAAACAGGTGCCCAACGCCAAGGTTGCCCTTTTTTACAACAGCGATAGCCCCTACAGCAACGACCTCAAAACCAAGTTGGCGGCGGCGCTGCCTCGCTTTGGTGCAACGGTGGTACAGGACATTGATGTGGCGGCAGCGGGCTTTAATGCCAACCAAGCCATGACAACGGCACGGCAAGCGGGTGCCAATACAGCCATTTTCGCTATGAGTCGCGCCCGCGTGAATGATGCCGTGGCCTTAGCGATCGCCAACCAAACCCAAACCACCCCTGTGCAACTATTTGGCAGTGATCAACTCTACACCCCCGATCTTCTAATTAAAGGAGATAGTGCCATCAACGGCATGATCTTAGCGGTGCCTTGGAGTACCAGCCCCAACGATCCCTTTGCCCAGCAGGCGGCCCAAGCATGGCGGGGGCAAATAAGCTGGCGCACCACCACCGCCTACGATGCCACCCAAGCCCTTGCCCGTGCCATGGATCAGGGGGGCGATCGCGCCGCCACTCAGCAGTTACTGCGTCAAGGGGTGCAAATCCAAGGGCAAACCGCTAGCCGTAGCTTTGATCACGTCCCCCTCGTGCAAGCGGTTCCCGGAAGCAGCGGCCCCCGCGGCTCTAACTACCAATTCAACGCCCTAACGGGTATTTAGATTATTCCTCCCGTCGCCGCACAAAGTGGCAAATACCGCGCTCGGAAGCACTAATAAAGTCACACAACTCCTGAATGAGGGGATGGGGGTTGTGTTCTCGTAGGTGCTGCACCGCTTGGGAGGTGTTCAGGGACGAACGATAGAGCACATCCAGCGCCTGTTTGAGAACCTGTCGCTCTGAGGCTGAAAACCCAGCCCGCCGTAAGCCGACAACGTTTAAGCCCATGATGGTGTTGGTGCTGAGGCTGCGGGTCATACAAAAAGGGGGCACGTCTTTTTGGATTGCGGTGCCACCGGACAACATCGCCAGACGGCCAATACGGGTAAACTGATGCACCAAACAGTTACCGCTAATAAAGGCGCGATCGCCCACATGGGCATAGCCCGCAATCAGGGCATTATTGGCAATGGTGACGTAGTTCCCCACATTGACATTGTGGGCGAGGTGGCTGTAGGCCATCAGCAGGCAATCGTGCCCCACATGGGTGACGGATTCCGGTTGTGTGCCGCGATGGATCGTCACCCCTTCCCGGAGGGTGCAGCGATCGCCAATGTGAACGTAGCTAATGCCACCGCCATAGGCCACATCCTGCGGCAAGTCACCAATAACCGCCCCACTGTGCACCCGGCACTCTGCCCCAAGGCGGGTATGGCCTAACAGCGTCACATGGGGAGCCAAACGGCTGCCGCGACCAATTTCCACCGTACCCGCAACATAACCAAAAGGGCCAATCTCCACATCCTCGCCAATCCGGGCACCCGCTTCCACAATGGCGGTTGGATGAATCCCCATCCACTACTCCCCCGACCAATGATTAATCGTTCGCAGCACCACCTGACCCTGCTCGTACACCGCCGCAAGCTGCGGAATGGGCTGCTCAGCGCGTGTCAGCAATAATTCACAATAGCCCAGAATCACCGTTAAGGGGGTGCGCAGATCATGGCGGTAATGATTCAGGTCGCTTCCCCACGGTTGCGCCAACTGACCGTTGAGCCGTAGCGTTGCCGCTTGGATCTTGGCAATTAAGGCCGCCTCTTGCGCCGTCCATTCTAGGCTCGGTGCAGATAAAGCCGCGGCGATCGCCCCCAACTGCTGCGCTTGTACCACCAATTCCGCATGGGTTGAAAATGAATGCACGAAATGTCAAACCTTCTTACCATAAAAGAGATTACGCGATTTTGAGCCTCCATGACTGACGACCTGCGGCAATATCTCAAACGTTTAGAGGAGCGGCAACAACTGCGCCGCATTACGGTGCCCGTGGACCCCGATCTCGAAATGGCTGAAATTTGCAATCGCCTCCTTGCCGCCGGTGGCCCTGCCCTACTCTTTGAACAGGTGATTGGCTCCCCCTACCCGGTGGCCATTAACCTGCTTGGAACCGTAGAGCGGGTCTGCTGGGCGATGAACATGAACGCTCCCCAAGACCTTGAAGCCCTAGGGCAAAAACTGGCGCTGCTACAGCAACCGAAACCGCCCAAAAGCCTGCCACAGGTCATTGAATTTGGCAAAGTGCTGTTTGACGTGGTGCGGGCTAAACCCAGCCGCGATTTGCTACCCCCCTGTCAGCAGGTGGTCATCCACACGCCGGAGCTTGACCTACGCCAACTGCCCCTGATCCGTCCCTATCCGGGCGATGCGGGCAAAATTATTACCCTTGGTCTGGTCATTACCAAAGATTGCGACACAGGCATCCCCAATGTGGGGGTCTATCGGCTGCAACTACAGTCGGCCACCACCATGACCGTCCATTGGCTTTCGGTGCGGGGGGGCGCTCGCCACTTGCGCAAGGCCGCTGCAAGGGGGCAAAAGCTTGAGGTGGCGGTGGCGCTTGGGGTTCACCCCCTGATCATTATGGCGGCAGCAACCCCGATCCCCGTGGATTTATCGGAATGGCTCTTTGCCGGCCTCTACGGGGGTGGCGGTATTCATCTGGCCAAGTGCAAAACCGTTGATTTGGAAGTTCCGGCCCACTCAGAGTTTGTCCTAGAGGGCACCATTACCCCCGGCGAAGAACTGCCCGATGGCCCCTGTGGAGATCATATGGGCTATTACGGTGGGGTGGAGGCCTCCCCCGTCATTCACTTCCATTGCCTGACCCATCGCCGCAATCCCATTTATCTGACCACGTTTAGTGGCCGTCCCCCCAAAGAAGAAGCCATGATTGCTCTGGCCCTCAACCGCATCTACACCCCCATCTTGCGTCAGCAGGTCTCAGAAATTGTGGACTTCTTCTTACCCATGGAGGCCCTCAGCTATAAGGTCGCCATTATTTCCATTGACAAAGCGTACCCCGGCCAAGCCCGCCGGGCGGCCCTTGCGTTTTGGAGCGCCCTGCCCCAGTTTACCTACACCAAATTTGTCATTGTGGTGGATAAAACCATTAACATTCGTGATCCGCGCCAAGTGGTTTGGGCCATTAGCTCTAAGGTGGATCCCAGCCGCGATGTCTTTATTTTGCCCGATACCCCCTTTGACTCCCTTGATTTTGCCAGTGCCCGCATTGGCTTAGGAGGGCGCATGGGCATTGATGCCACCACCAAAATACCGCCGGAAACCGATCACGACTGGGGTGAACCCCTCACCTCTGACCCAGAGATTGCCAAACGGGTGGATCAACGCTGGCAGGAGTACGGTTTGGCCGATATTGATTTAACCGCCGTCAACCCACAACTCTTTGGCTATGAATTATCGTGAGATGCCTCGCTAGATTATGCTAGAGAAAATACGTGAGGATGTTTCCCCAATGGCGATCGTAAAAACCAACCGCTTGCGGTGGCAATGGCTTTCGGCAGTTGGCTTAAGCGTCACCCTCTGGGGACAGGTTGGCGTAGCGGCGGAAAAAGTTAGCTTGGTGTATCCGCCCTTTGGCACGTTTAACATTGATGTGAGTGATCTGAGCACCTTTGCCAAAACCGGTAATGCCAGCCCTGAACTCACATTTTTGATTCGGCTGCTTCCCAGTGATCAGGGGGCAAACCTGCGGGAAGCTCTCACAGAAAGTGTGCAGATTGAAGCAACCAGTGTGAGCCAGTTTGTGAGTAGCCCCACTGGCCAAGCCTTCTTGCAGCGCATTGGTGAAGTGATTCGTACCGATACCGATCGCAATGGTGGCCAAGCCCTTGGTCAGGCTCTAAAAACCGCTGCCGCGTCTTCTTCCGGCCTCAATTTTTTGGGTGTCTTGAAGGCATTTCCGGGGCAGAGTGTGAATGTCAATGGCGACTTGGGTTTACGGGCGGTGGGTGCCTTTACCCGCGCGGTGAATGAGGAGCGGCGGACGCGGGAATTTATCATCCGTTTGGCCGAGCTACAGCGTCCGGTGACCCTGCCAACCGGTGGTATTAGCCCGGCCCAACCCGGCCCATTGCAGTGGCAACGGCAGACAATACAGTTTGTGAATCCTAACCGCTCTCCCAATGGCATTCCGGCGGACCTCTATGTGCCCACGGGAACAGCAGCAGCCGCACCGTTAATTGTGATCTCCCATGGCTTAGCCTCGGATCGGCTGACGTTTGCCTATCTGGCACAGCACCTAGCAACCCATGGCTTTGCGGTTCTGGCGGTGACCCACCCCGGCTCAGATGCCAACAAAATTGGCAGTTTCCTCTCCGGTGCGCCTGTAGATTATGAGGATCTGCCGCAGGATTGGGCGCAGCGCCCCTTGGATTTGAAGTACGGTATTGATGCGGTGGCCACTTTGGTGCAACAAACCCCCGGCTTAAATATCGACACCAATAATGTTGGCCTTTTTGGCCAGTCGATGGGGGGGTTTACGGTTTTGGCGGCGGCAGGGGGAACGGTTGATTGGGCCGCGGTGCAGCAGCGTTGTCAGGCGATCGCCAACGATCTGTTTGTTTTTAATGTTTCAGCGCCCCTCCAATGCCGCAGTATTGCCGCCTCTAGTCAACCCACGAACTATACTGATCCGCGGGTCAAGGCAGTGATTGCCGTCAATCCGGTGAGTAGTGTACTCATTGGCCCGAGCGGCATGGCTACGATCAAGGTGCCAACTCTCATCATCTCAGGTAGCAAAGATGTGTTTGCGCCGCCCCTTGTGGAGCAGGTGCAGCCCTTTAGCGAACTGACGGCCTCCCCGAGATACTTGGCGATGCTGGTGCCCGGAACTCACTTTTCCACAATTGGCGTGAGTGAAGCGGGGGTGCTACCGGTTCCCAATGATTTAATTGGCCCAGATCCCCGCCAAGCCCATCCTTTTGTCAAGGGGATTAGCGCCGCCTTCTTTGGTGTTTTTAACCGGCAAAATGAACAGTTACGCCCCTTCTTAAGCCAAACGTTTGCAACGCAGCTCACCCAACAGACCCCCTTTCAGACCTACTGGGTGGACCGGATTAACCCGCAGCAACTACAAGAGGTGATTGCGGGTCGTATTGGCACTCAACCGACCCGCAGATAAGTCCAGCCGGAAATTAAGGTAAGGGCGATCGCCCCGCCATAGATGATCATGGTGAGGGTGTGCCACGAGGCAGGCAGCGGTGCTAAAAGGAGGGCAACCGCCACAATTTGAGCCACCGTTTTGGCCTTACCCCACAGGTTAGCGCCCTGAATGCGGGGTTGCTGGATTCGCCAACTGGCAATACCCAGTTCCCGCGCCAAAATCAGCGCCACGGACCAAGCGGGCACCACCTGCCACTCAATACACAGGAGCAGCGGCACCAAAATCAGCAGCTTATCCACAAGTGGGTCTAGAACCTTGCCCAGATCACTCACCTGATTCAGGCGACGCGCCACATAGCCATCCAGCCAGTCGGTGAGAGCCGCCCCTAAAAACAGAGCCACCGCCCACCAGCGCGCGTTCGGCCAAATGCTCAGCAGGGCAACCATTGCCGGAATCATCAGCAGACGCGCTAGGGTAATCCGGGTCGCGAGGGTGATGGGGAAGGGGGGAGGCATCTCCCCCTGTGGGGAACGGGTGGTCAATGGCCTAGACGAGTTGCAGCGATCGCGGTTGCTTGTCGAACATGTGAATCGTATCAACAAAGCGGGCGGTTTTCGACTGGGTAGAGATCACCAGCGACTGGGTGCGGGCACCGCCATTAAAGAAACGGACACCCTTCATCAGCACGCCCGGCGTAATGCCACAGGCGGCAAACAGGACGGTTTCCCCTGAAGCCAGTTCATGGGCATCATACACTTTATCGGGATCCGTAATCCCCGCTTTTTTGAGTTCTTCCAAGTTACCCTCCTTGGTGCGCTCTGCCCACTCTTTGGTCATGACCACAGCCGGATCATAAACCAGTTGTCCTTGGAAGTGTCCCCCCAAAGCGCGCATGGCCGCGGCAGAAATCACCCCCTCGGGAGCCGCACCAATCCCCATCAGGGCATGGATGTTCGTGCCAGAAAAGGCACAGGAGAGCGCCGCTGACACATCCCCATCGGAAATGAGTTGCACCCGTGCCCCGGCTTCGCGAATTTCTTTGATCAAGTCATTGTGGCGATCTCGCTTCATGACCACAATCACCAACTCATCAATGGCACGGTCAAGGCACTCAGACAGAATTTTTAGGTTTTCGGTGGCGGATTTGCGAATATCTACCTTACCTTTGGCTGCCGGAGGGGCCGCTAGCTTTTTCATGTAAAAGTCAGGGGCAGCAAAGAGGCCCCCTTTTTCCGAAATGGCCAGCACCGCCATCGAGCCGGGTTGACCGTAGGCGCACAGGTTGGTGCCTTCGCAGGGATCAACGGCAATATCAATTTCTAATAATTCTTCCGGATTGCAGTACTGGGCGGCATCTTCGCGGGTGCAAATACCCACTTCCTCGCCAATGTATAGCATGGGGGCTTCATCCCGCTCCCCTTCCCCAATGACAATCCGGCCCCGCATGTGAATTTGATTCATGCGGTTGCGCATGGCATCCACCGCCACCTGATCCGCCATGTTTTTATCGCCTTTTCCCATCCAGCGTGCTGAGGCGATCGCCGCTTGCTCCACGACTTCAATAATTTCTAAGCCGATGACATTATCCACGCAACTCTCCTAAATGCACAAATTGATCATTACCCAGTAACCTGAGGTCTCCTATCCGAGCTTACAGAACTTTGGTTCCCCATAAATATTTTCTTGGTGCAAATTATTTTTCCGCACCAACCGGCCAAGGCTAGGGTACTTCAGAGAAAAGGAGGCAGAGGATCCATGCCCTCCACCTCCTTATTCAAGCCAAGGTATCAACTAGCTCCGGTCTGTGGACTGACTCCCAACCAACGAGGGCGAGAGACTCGACCACGATTGTTTCACCAGATCCGCGTCTGCTTTGACGCTGCCGATGTAGTTGCCCGCCGGAATCGTGGGGAACCGCTTGTAGGGCACCACATCTTCGCCGAAGTAGCGGCTGTACTCTGGGCTATTGACCATGGTTTCCACCGCTGCCTTCAGCCCTTGATCCGCCAAAATCTTGTTGTACTGGCGAATTTCCGCTTGGGTGGCCGGTGCCCGCCCCAAAAGGTGCCGGAACAGAAATTCAATCACTTTCGTGTTGGGGTAGGGGGTATAGAAACGATTGCGATAAATTTCTGAGCTAGCAAGGGTGCACACAAATTCCCGCACCGTAATTTCGCCGTTACGCAGGCGGCTTTCGAGGTCGCTGCGGCGGAACTGGCTGGGTACTTTGCCACTGAACACATCCATCACTTGGCAGTAGATGGCGTTAATGACCTGCTCCACTTCCGAGGTGGGTGCCCCTACAGTCATTCGGAAAATACGCGCAGGGCGACGACGACTGGTGCCAACCCCCGCCTCCACCGATTGACCATCGCCATTGCTGAAGGAGCGTCCGAGTTCCATAAAGCGCGGCTTGGTGGGATCAGGTTGCCGTGCTTTTGTTTCCTGCTCGGCGATCGCCCGGCTCAGGAGCGGCAGTTTGGTATTGTCAAGGCGGGGCTTCACCGGACTAAAGCTAGGCACCACAATCGCATCACTTTGCTTGGTGAGTTGATTGTAGAGTTTTTCGGTGTTCGGGAAATTGGCCGCAGGCAGCGTGGGGAAGCGCCGATAGGGCACCGTATCTTCACCAAAGACTTGGGCGTATTCGGCACTGCTGACCATTGCCTGGACAAAGGCTTTTAGCCCCTGCGAGGCCAGAATTTGGTTGTACTGGCGAATTTCCGCTTGGTCTAAAGGAGCGCGCCCTAAAAAGTGCTTGGTCCCTAGCTCAATCACTTTGGTATTGGGGTAGGGGGTATAGAACTCTTTCTGGTAAAGCTCCGAGCAGCCCAAGGCTTCAATAAACTCTTTGAGGGTAATTTCGCCATTCCCCAGCTTCGACTCAAGCGCCGTAAACTCATTGCGGACAATGTAGGGGGCAATATCCCGCTCAAAGATCTGGCGATAGGCCGCCTGAATCACCAGTTGCAGATTCTGCTTATCATTCAGTTGCGTGAGCTTAAAGACTTTGGTTTGCTCCCGCTGTTTGCTCACCCCTTGCTGGCTGCGGAACTGAATTGCTGGCTCAGTGCGCAGTTCTGTGACCGCCCCCAATTCCACAAAGCGCGGTGTTTCCTCTTTTTCCGGTTGAATGCCCGTTTCACCAATGCTACCCGTGCGCAAGGAACGCAACGCCAGCCCTTGGGGCGTAATATAGCGCTCGTAGGGAACCGTGTCTTCGCCAAAGGTCTCGCTGTACTCTGGGCTGTCGAGGATAGCATCTACCAAACCGTACAGGCCCTTCTTCGAGGCAATGTCAAAGTAGGCATTCATCTCTTGACGGCCATAGGTGGGGCGACCCAAGAGGCGGCGGTGAATATACTCCACTGCTTTGGTGACATACAGCGGTGTCCAGTAGAGGCTGCGGAACAGGTTGGACTTGGCTAAAATGCGCACAAACTCCCGCACCGAAATTTCACCGTTTTCGAGCTTAATCTCGGCCACTTTTTGGCGCTGACCTTCGTAAACGTCACGGCCAAACACCTGCAGGTAGGCGGCGCGAATCACCCGCTGCGTCGAGCTTTCGGCAAATTTAACGCTATCCCCACCGGTGGCCACAGAGCGCTTGCCAATGCGGGCATTCATGCTGGGCAACTGATCCAGCTTGAAGACTTTCGGCCCCAAACTGCCGGGGGCAACGCCGCGGGCGGCAGGGTTGCTCAGTTGGTTATTAATTCCCGGACCGCGGTTAATGAGGATGCGGCGCGTATCTTTGTTAAAGGGCTGCGGACGGGTGTTGGGGTTTTTCTTCTCTTTCGGGAAGATGGCACCAAACTGGATTTCCAGCGGGTCGTTGCCAGCACCGTAGGGGTGCTGATCCGGCAGCGGCTGATCCTGGGCGGCAAAGGTGGTAATAAACTGCGGCACCTTGCGGAAGGGGGCACTGTACTTAAACAGGTCTTGCTGTGCGCCCCAGTTGCGACATTCTTGCGCTTCTTGCCCCAAGCCCCGCAGGTAGGGTACTGTCTCCTCGCCAAAGTAGTCACTGTACTCTTTCGAGTCCACGAGGGCATCCACAAGGGCGGGTAACCCCCCCTTCGAGATAATGGCAAAGTAGGTTTGTACTTCTTCGCGGCTTGACGGCCCACGACCAAGAATATGGCGGAAGGCCAGTTCTAGGGCACGGCTGTTGATGTAGGGTTCGTAGAAGTTTTTACGGTACAGGGGAGACTTGGCCAGCCGTCGCACAAATTCCTTCATGGAAATAGAGCCGTTTTTCACCTTCGACTCAAGGTCGGAAATGCCAAGGCTGTAGGCTCGCGAAATATCCCGCTCAAAAATTTGCCGATAGGCGGCCTTGACGACTTCGTTTTTCTCGGAGGCCGACAGCCCGGGTTTCATGACAAATTTCGGGCGGCGCTCGGCGGCGTTGAAGTAAATTTGCGGTAACTGTAACCCCTGCAAGTCAGTGGAGTTGCGCTGCCGCAGTTTATCGGAGGGGGCAGGGGCAATGAACTCATTCACGAGCACGTCAAAATACTGCTCGACAACGGTGCGACCTTCGGCATCTTTTTCAAAGTAGCTGACGGCGGCGCGGCGCATTTCCTGCAGGGCGGCAATGGTGGCATCAGTAGAGCAGGCCGCTTCAATGATTTCCCGCAGACCACGGGTGTTGACGGCAATAATGTTGGGGTCACCCGCCACAATGGCGTAGGTGGTGTACCGCAAGAACCAATCTAAATCCCGCAGTGATTTTTGCATCCGCGCCGGACCATAGCGGGCAATATTGATGGGCTTAAAGCCAGCGGGTGTGCCGCCACCGGAGGCACTGAACACCGACCGCAATCCTTCAAGAAACCCGCCGCGGGTATCGACATAGGTGGCCGTGCCCAATTTCATGGCCTCTTGCATGTCGATGACTTGGCCGGTTGCCCCGGTGGTAAACTTTGGCTCGTCTTCGCTGCTGGGGCGGGACAAAAATGCCATAGGAGAGCCACCGACAAAGATGCGGTTGGCGGCTCGGGAGACAATAATATCGGCATTGCGGGTCAGGGTGGTGGCAATTTCTAGCCGTTTACTGCCAGAACGCAGATAAACAGCAAGCTCATCCAATTCACCACGATTCAAAAAGCGATCTTGCTGTTCGGCTTGAATAATTGTTGAAACGGGGACGGTTTGATAAAGTTGCGGGCGGGCAACCGAGCTTCCACCACTTGCTTTGACAACCATGGTTACTAAGAGGCTCCCTTTACTTTTAGTTAACGCGCTAACTTAGATTAGAACGATTCGGGGATGGCTCAGCATTTTTTTAAGAAATGTATAAATTTGCCGCCACCGAGGGGCGATCGCTCCGGCTATTTATGAATTTTTGTAATATTCCTTGACTTTTAGGGAGAGGCGGCAGGGCTAAAGTGCTGAAACCGCTGCTGCGGATCGAGGGGGCGCAGGGTTTGTCCCTGCTCTAGGAAAATGTTACCGGTTGCGGTGATTTCGCCAATTATCGCGGCACCTTGGCCTGCAATGGCGCACAGTTCTGGGGCGATCGCCGGCGGTAAACACAAAACGAGCTCAAAATCCTCACCGCCGTAGAGTGCCCATGCGAGAGCCTGCTCTGGCTCTAGGAAGGGGACTTTGGGGATAGCCTCTGCCCACAGGCGGGCACCGACCCCACTAGCGGCACAAATTTGCAGCACGGCATCCGCCAAGCCATCACTGCTATCCATACCCGCCACCCGCGGCGGCGGTAACTGCTGCCAGAGCCACTGCACTACATCTAAGCGCGGTCGGGGGTGTTGATGAGCCTTGATCCAAGCCTGTCGTAGGTCTGGAGGTAGGGTGGCCGCCCATTCCGGTTGCAGCAAACATTCGAGACCCGCTCGTGCTGCCCCGTGTACCCCCGTGGCCACAATCACATCTCCGGGCTGCGCCCCATGGCGATAAATGAGGCGCTCTGGCGGAGCCGCCCCCAGAATACTAAGGCTGAGGCTAAGGACCGATGAGCGGCAGGTATCCCCCCCGAGAATCCCCGTACCGTAGGTGTGGCAGCAGGCGGCTAAGCCTTGGTAAATACCTTCTATGACTGCCACCGGACAGGTACTAGGCGCGGTCACGGCAACCGTCAGGCCTAGGGGCATCGCTGCCATAGCCGCCAGATCGGAAAGATTGGCTGCTGCGGCTCGCCAACCCACATCGTAGGGAGCCATGGTGACCACCGGACGAGCCATGCCCACACTAAAGTGCACCCCATCCACAAGAACATCGGTACTGAAGACAAGGTCTTGATGGGCGGGGGGCTTCAAAACGGCGGCATCATCGCCAATGGCGGCGACAAGGCAGTAGGGGCGCAGCCGCTCAATCAGATGGTGCTCACCACACTCCCCTAGGGTAAGTCCAGAGTCTGACATGCCCAACGATATCCTGTTCTATCTGTCGTGTCTGTTGTTATTGAAGGGTGGGGGCTAATCAAACATGCGAAAGTAGGGGGGACGGATGGGGGCACCCGGCTCCTTTTCTAAATCAAAGTTAATCACATCCCAGCGTTCATCGGGGTTAGCCGGTGGGCTAAATTCAACGGGTAGGCCAAACAGCCGCAGCATGTGCGGATCGGTGGCACCGCGCCATGGTGTATTCCGCTCAAGGTAGGCACAAAAGAGATCACGGTAGCGTTGGGCAATGATCACCTTGGTGGCGCGATACCCTTGGGTGTAGAGGCGATCGAGGGCATCGTGAATTTCAAAGCGAATGCCATCCGGATGGGTGTGTTGGCGATACCACTCCCCTTCCCAGAGACGCCAAATTCGCCCCGACTGGAGGTGCATCAGTTCTTTGGTTTTGGCATCCGCCTCAAACGGCCCATGGCGAGGGCACAGGTAGGTATCCGTCAAGGTCAGGGCTGAAATCACCTGTCGGCAGTGGGGACAGCGAATTTCAGGACCAAAGATCGGGTAGTGAGAGCTGGATGAGATCATGCACAATTACCACACAGCGGCAGCAGTTCCACCGCGATCGCCCTTATTATAACGAGTTGCCTTGAACTCCCCCGCCTTAGCAACTTCGGCGGGTCAGAATCCTTGGCGGCGGAATTGTCATCTGCTTCCTTAGCGTTGGGCGTTTTTGCGGCAGTTTTTGCAAAGGCCAAAGAACTCCAGCGTGTGATAAAAAATTTGAAAATCGTGAGCTTGCTGTAGCTCCGCTTCGAGATGCTGCACCGGACAGCAATCAATGGTGACCGATACACCACAGTGCAAGCAGGTCAGATAGTGCTGATCTTGCTGGACAAGGCTATAGACTAACTCCCCTGAGGCTAAGGGCCGCGCCTGAACAACCCCGTTGACTTTGAGGGCATCAAGGGTGCGATACACTGTGGCCAGCCCGAGAGGGGTTTGCCGTTGTCGCAATTCAAGATACAGTTCCTGGGCCGAGAGCGATCGCCCGGTGGCTTTGAGGGTATCAAGGACAACAGATTGGCTACGGGTGCGGCGTGGCGGCATAGCAATAGTGAACGTTCCCTTTCGATTGTAGGGGAAAGTGAGATGCCTACTAGGGGGATGAGCGAGCCACACCAGTGCTTGATGCTGCTGCCTTGGCTATCGGTGAATTGCTATTGGTGAATCAGGTGAATCACCCCTTGGGGGTCGATATACACGGCATTGGCACTGGCAGGAGCCGCCCCCGTGAGAAGCTCTGGTAAGCGCGTGGCGGGAATAGCTACCCGCCCTGATTCATCCACACGGCCCGCCGGTGTTGGAAACTCAAGGCGCAGCAATGAACTTTTATACAAAATTTGGTGGGTGTTTGGACGCGCTGCGGGTGTAGCAATAGCCGTCTGTTCTGAAATAGCGCCCTGTAATGGGGCTTGGCATTGTGCTCGGACACTTACGCTGGGTAGCCCCCAACAGTATCCGCTCAGCAGCAGTCCTATAACAATCATCAAATAGTGTTTCATTGTAGTTCCCCCGCTTGTGCTAATCACAACCGTTCAGTGCTGGGATTGCTAGCGTTTTCGTTGGGCGATCGCCCCTCTGCGGAAAGGACGATTCCCACCGCTAGGCAAAACCCAAATTTATGTTTTGCAACTAAAAATCAACCTGAACGTTAACTATTTAGCTATGAGAGTTGACTATTTAGTTAATGACTAGGGCGTGCTGATAGTCCCCCTAATGAATGAACGCCCTGAGAGCTTCTTATCGCTTTCTATATTTATTATCTGATAACAGTCATTCAGATGAAATAGACTGTTATAGATTGCAAAAAATTGGTAAATTTTTATCAACTTTCCTGCCTAGGCCAGATCAGCACCCAAAATAGAACTAGGAGGTGTTTTGCTTACTTTGGCGGTAGCAAAAACAGGTACTCATTTGCTTGATAACGCATGTTAAAAAACAGCATGACCTGTCGGCTAGCCAAAAATGTCATCTGTGCTATTGCGAGGTCATTATGGAACGTTACCAGCCTAATCCAACCCCATTGACGGCGGCAGACAAAGTCGAGCTAGAGCGACTCAAAGCAATTCTTGAGCGGGCGATCGCCGATGGGGTACTCACGGCGGAGGAAATGGCTCAGATCAAGCGTCAAATTAGAGCCGATGGCAAGGTCACGTTTGAAGAGCTAGAACTCTATCGTCAGTTTGTACAAGAGAAAGTTCGCCAAGGCTTGTTAGTGCGGGAAATTATTTGACCTAGGGCGGTCCCTAGCGCTGACCCGCAGCTACCGCCAAGGCCCCCCAAACGTTATGGTAGGGTGAGGGTGAGTGGGGGGCAGGGTAATGCCTAAATACAACGATGCTGGGTCATTTGGTGGTATGGAAGAGAGTGGCGCGTCCCTCTCCCTTGCCCAACAGGTTGCCCAAATGGTGGTGGTGCGGGCGAGTGGCTACCGCTACGATCGCCAAATTCAATATCCAGCATGGGAACCGGATGCTGCCACGCTCAAAACATGGATTCAGGATTTGGGGGTGGGGGGAGTCATTTTGTTGGGGGGCAGCGCCATTGAAGTGGCTGAACGCTGTCGTCAACTGCAAGCGTGGGCCTCTCTACCCCTGTTGCTCGCGGCAGATATTGAGGAAGGGGTGGGTCAGCGCTTTAGCGGCGCAACGGAATTTCCACCGCCCGCCGCCCTAGGAGCCATTGCCCAGCGGGATCTCAACCGTGCCATTGAACTGGCAACGGCCATGGGCGCCTATACCGCTGCGGAAGCCCTTGCCTTGGGTTTGAATTGGGTTCTAGCACCTGTTGTGGATGTGAACAATAACCCGGCCAATCCGGTGATTAATGTGCGCGCCTTTGGCGAAACTCCGGCAGTGGTGGGTGCCCTTGCTCAGGCCTTTATTCGCGGTGCCCGGCAGTACCCGGTACTGACAGGCGCCAAGCATTTTCCGGGGCATGGGGATACGGCGGTTGACTCCCATTTTGAACTGCCCGTGCTGCCCCACGATCGCGATCGCCTCGAAGCCATTGAGTGGCCCCCTTTTACCGCCGCCATTGCTGTCGGGGTAGAGAGCGTGATGAGCGCCCATGTGCTGCTGCCCGCCTTGGATACCACCTATCCCGCCACCCTCTCCGCCCCCATTTTGACAGGGATTTTACGGGACGCAATGAGATTTGAGGGGTTAATTGTTACCGATGCCCTAGTGATGGGGGCAATCGCCAACACCTACGGCACCGCAGAGGCAGCCGTCAAAGCCGTAGAGGCGGGTGCCGATATTTTACTGATGCCCCTAGACCCCCCAGCCGCCATTGAAGCAGTGGTTGCTGCCGTCACCTCGGGGCGAATTCCCCAGACCCGAATTGAGGCATCGCTACAGCGAATTCAACGGGCTAAAGCGCGCTTGAGCAAGCTGACCATTGATTTAGACTACCTGCAAACCACACCGGCGGTGGCGGTTGCTGCCGCCATCCAAAAAGAAAGCCTGCAACGGGCGGGTCAGGCTCTGCGGCCAACAACGGCTGGAATCAACTGTCTGATTGTCGATGATGCGCTGCGAGCCAGTTTTTTAGGGCGTACTTGCCCTGCCTTGACCCTACCCCCCCAGTGGGGGTTCCACCAGCGATGGGTCGTGGATCAGTTTACCCCCCCGGAAGCGATCGCCGCCCTCCCCCCCCAGCCAACCCTAGTGCAGGTGTTCAGTCGCGGTAACCCCTTTCGCGGTAAAGCCGGACTCAGCCCCAGCGCGATCGCCACCCTAGAGCATCTCCAGCAGCAGGGCGCAATTGCCGCCCTTGTGGTCTATGGCAGCCCCTATGCCTATGCCGACATTGCCGCAACCGTGCCCGCCGATCTACCGCGGGTCTTCAGCTATGGCCATGCTCCGGCGACCCAAGCCATTGCCTTAGAGGCCCTAGGCAACGGTTAGGCCATTAGTATTCTGGCTCTTCTTCCTGTTGCCGCTGCTCGAGCTTCATGGGCTGGGGTTCCTCCCACAAATCGGCATCCGGATCCGCCTCTGGTAGATCAACCGGAATGGCCTTGGCGGGTGGTTTGACTTTCCGTGGCCGTACTGGTGGCTCGTACTCGTCGTCGTAGGTAGCATCGTACTCGTCATACTCCGGTTGACGACGGCGGCGACGGAGAGGCTCCTCTCCCCAGTCTTGTTGGTAGTCAGTGCGGCTGCGTTGGGGTGGATAAACCGGCGATCTCGCCCCGGAGGGTAACTGGTTGCTGGCGGGGGTTACGGGTTGGTAGTATTCGTCCTCATCGGTTTCCCATGGGGGTGCGCCTAGTCCTACCCGTTCTAAGAGGCCAACCGTCAACTGTTGGAGACGGGTCTCAGCACCTTCAAACACAATAATGCGATCTGGGCCGGTGCTGACAATTTCTTCCACCGGCAGGTCGTAGGTGCTAATGAGTTGCGATGGAATCCACGGTAGCCCCAAGGAGGCCAAAATTAAGTCGGTGATGGCACCCGTCTCCGGATCAAACTTGAAGCCGCGCACCTTACCGAGAATTTCGCCTGTTTCGGTCACAATTTCGTTGTCAATGAGGGTGCTGTAGTTATAGGTATTCACCGACTCGATGGCATCGTCATTTTCAACAAGAATGACATCGCCAATTTGGCCAATGCTATCTAGGTGGACAAACCGTTGCTCGCCGGTAAACAGGGTATTACGCACGCCCAAGGCGACCACTTGCCGCTGATCAATATCGACCCAAACTTGGTTAATGACCCCCAGTTTACGACCGGTGTCGCGGGTAATTACCTGTGTACCGATTAAGTCTGCCCGCTGCAGCAATTGCCCCGATATGGTCATGCCCGTGTGTATCCCAACGAATCTCAGTTATTACTATAGCGGCGATCGCCAAGCGAGGTGCCTATAAAGTATTGGCTCGCCCAACGATTTAGCGCTGGTGCTTCTAGGGTAGCGCATTTAGTGGGGATACTCTAAATATAATTAACGGGTCACCCTATAATTAGACGGGTCACCATTGCGGCACAACACCTGTGGAGAAAGGCACCCTTATTGAGTTTCGGGTTCAGAATCAGCGGCGGTTGGCGGCCATCGATCGCCCCGAAGGGAAAAAGCTCTGGATTGCGATTGATCAGCATTTGCAACCCCACACCCTCCACCCGCGCCACATTACGTTTACGGTTCCCCACGAGCGGTTTCGCCCCCAAGATATTCCCGCTTTTTGGCAGCGGGTAGAACCCCTGCTGGATCCTGAGAGCCTTGAGGTGGCCTGGGAAATTCTGCGGGAAGAGCAGCGCCCCATTACCCCTGAAGGGTTAGCCGAACTCCTGTTTTCCGAGACCACTGCTGCCGCCTGCTATGCCGCCTACTACTTACTGAGTGAGGATCGCTTTTACTTCAAGCTCAAGGGGGAAAGCTACGAACCGCGCCCCGCGACCCAAGTGGCGGAACTCAAGCACCAAAGTGAGAAGGAAGCCCAGCGCTTGGCCGACGAAGCCGCCTTTGCCGAGCATTTAGCCCAAGCCCTTGCGGGGGAGTTCGTGGCGTGGACACCCAGCGATCGCAAGCGCCTTGAGCAGTTAGAACGTTATGCTATAGCCATTGAACCCAGTACCCAACACCAAGGTGCGATTGAATTGCTCCGCCAACTGAAGCGACCCACCCAGCCCCTTGGGGCGTTTCAACTCTTGGTGGATTTGGGGTTGTGGTCAGTTCACGAGAATCTGTTTCTGCGCCGCAGTCAGATTCAGGTTGAATTTCCTGCCAAGGTGCTTGATGTGGCCAAGAATCATCTAAACTCACCCCCCCTAGATGTGGATGCTGATCTGCGCCGCGATCTCACCCATCTGAAGGTCTATACCATTGACGACGAAAGCACCCAAGAAATTGACGATGGGTTAAGTATTGAGCCGCTGGGCGATCGCCAAAAGTTGTGGATCCATATTGCCGATCCCAGCCGCTGGGTGGAGGTGGATGATGTCCTCGACCATGAAGCCCGCCGCCGCGCCACAACGGTCTATTTACCCACCGGCATTATTCCCATGTTTCCCTCGGAGTTGGCCACCGGTCCGATGAGTTTGGTGGAGGGTCGCGTCTGCTGCGCCCTGAGTTTCGGCATTGTCTTAGCCGACACGGGCGAGGTGCTAGAGTACGAAATTTGTCCGAGCCGGATTCGCCCCACCTACCGCCTGAGCTACGATGATGTGGATATGATCCTCGAGCAGGCGGTGCCCGCCGAAGCGGATCTGTTGGCGATCGCCCAGTGGGGTAGCCGCCGCAGCCAGTGGCGACAGCAGCGGGGAGCCATCCGCATTGATATTCCCGAACCCAGTATTAAAGTGGCGGGGGAAGAGGTGGAAATTTCCCCCCTGCACGACTCGCCAGCCCGCCAACTGGTAGCCGAAATGATGATTTTAGCAGGGGAAGTGGCGGCTCACTACGGCTCTCGCGAAGGGATTCCCTTACCCTTTCGGGGTCAACCACCGCCGGAGTTACCCCCAGAAGACGAGTTGCGCCAACTGCCCGCGGGTATGGTCCGCGACTGCGCCATTCGCCGCTGTATGCCCCGCAGTGAAATGAGCACCCAACCGAACCCCCACGCCAGTTTAGGTCTTGATGCCTACTGCCAAGTCACCTCTCCGATCCGGCGCTACACGGATCTGCTGGCGCACCGCCAAATTAAAGCCCACCTGCGCGGCGAAACACCGCCCCTCACGCCCGAGCAACTCAACGAACTGTTGTTGCAGTTAGTCTCATCCATTCAGGAATCCTCCTTGGTAGAGCGGCAAACCAACCGTTACTGGTGCCTCGAGTACCTGCGCCGCCATCGGGATGAAGTGTGGCGGGGAATCCTCCTGCGTTGGTTACGCCCGGAAGAGAACCTTGGCCTCGTGCTTTTAGAAGATTTGGGGGTGGAGCTGGCCATGCGGTTGCAGCGCCAAGCCAACTTAGGGGAATCCCTGCTAGTGCGGGCCAGCCGTGTGGAGCCGCGCACCGATCAAATTTGGCTGGAGGAAGTTGCCGCCGATGCCGTTGCTGCCTCGTCTTCAGAAACGGTTGCCCTATAATGCCGGTAGCGGAGGAGAGTCACGATGGGAGTCGAAAAACTCACTGCTTTGCGCAGCCTCATTGCTGAGTTTGACCAAGCCCTCATTGCCTATTCCGGCGGCATTGACAGTACCCTGGTGGCCAAGGTGGCGCAGGATGTGCTGGGCGATCGCGCCGTGGCTGTGACGGCCGTATCCCCTTCCCTATTTCCGGCAGACTTAGAAGATGCCCGCATTCAGGCGGCGGCCATTGGCATTCGCCACGAACTAATCGAAACCCACGAACTTGAAAACCCGAACTACGCCACCAATCCGGTGAACCGCTGCTATTTTTGCAAAAGTGAACTGCACGATCGCCTGCGGCACCTCGCACAGGAGTGGGGCTACGACTACATTGTGGATGGGGTTAATGCCGATGACCTGCAAGACTACCGCCCGGGGATTGCCGCGGCCAAGGAACGGGGGGTGCGATCGCCCCTTGCGGAAGTGGGGATCAGTAAGCTCGAGGTACGCGAAATTGCCAAGTCCTTGGGCTTGCCCTGGTGGAATAAACCCGCCCAACCCTGCCTGAGTTCGCGGTTTCCCTACGGTGAGGCCATTACCCTCGAAAAATTGCAGCGGGTGGGACAGGCGGAGTACTATTTGCGGCAACAGGGCTGGGAACTCTGCCGTGTGCGTAGCCATGGGGATACGGCGCGGATTGAACTCCCCTGCGAGCAAATTCGCGACTTTATTGCCATGACGGATCTCGAGAAACTGGTGCGCCACTTTCAGGAGGTGGGCTTTACCTACGTCACTCTGGATTTAGAAGGCTTTCGCAGCGGCAAACTCAATGGGACGATAGCAGCAGGGCGCGATCGCTAACCCGATTGTAGGGACTCAAACTCTGGAGAATTTCGCGGCCATAGGTGCGCTCCGTCAGCCGCCGATCCAAAATGGCTACCCATGGGTCACCGTGGCGCAGCGGGGCGATTAGGCGATCCAGCAGGGTGAGGCACTCTGGTAGTAAGTAATGGCGAAACCAGTCCTGACGCTGCTGCTTGTGCCAGTGGATGCGGGCGCTCACGCGGGCTTTTTCGGGGGACGGTAGCGGCAAGGTGGTAAGCACAAACAGGGCAGGGTGAGGGAACTGGGCGGCAGCGTGCAACCAAAAGGTGGGGCTGCTCACCAGAATTGGACAGTGTCCGGCGGCAAGGCTATCCACCTGCACCCGCGAACCGTAGAGGGCCGCTAACTGGGTGGCCAACTGCTCCCGCAGGGGCACATCCGGCACCAAAACCACCACGGGCTGCTGGCCAACGCGGCCAATGAGGTCGTACAACCGCCGCAGGGTGGCAGGGGCAAATTCCGGCGTATTGGGGAGGGGTAAATCTTCGGCAATGTAGAGGGTAATGGCTTCGCTGTGGCGATCGCTGCTGAACTGAATCGTGGTTTGGGGTGGAATGGCCAATTGCTGCTGAAGATAGGCGAGGGGTGGCTCGGCATCGGGGCCGCTGCCAATGAGTACAAAGGGGGCTGCCGTCCAAACCGACTGCCAATAGGGGCGCAGGTCAAGGGGATGGCTATGGAGGCTAAAGTAGCCTGCCGTAGGGTGACGACGGCTCCAGAGCACGGTATCGGGTTTGCCTAAATAGGCGCGTAGTTGTTGCCACCGGGGAGGCAATCCATCGGCACACTGGTGCAGTAGGCTGTGCAGCAGGTGTTGCTCCGGCGTCTCCAGTAAATAGTCGCCGTAGGGATTACTAGGGCGTTGGAACACGTGGTGGGCCAACTGGGCGTAGGTGTGACGAATGTGTTCTAGGGCAACCGGCGCAGCCAGTTTCAGATGCTCCCAGTCGGCGGCGGCAATCTCGCAGGTGAGGTGCTGTTGCGTCAGCGTGGGCAGGTGTTCAAGGCCGTCAATGATGGTCACCATCCCCTTGGGACAGCTTAAGGGTCGATGGCCTAGCTGCGCGGCTACCCACACCTCCAGACTCATGACGAGCACCCCCTCAAACCCCTCCGGCCAGCGATCGCCCCGCTGGACGGATTTAGTCACGGCAAGGAAGGAGAGGAGTTCAGGAATTTCTTGGTGCAGAAGGGTGGCTAGCCGTTGCTCGGGCACCACCACAAGGGCAGGCTCAGGATAGAGTAAGGCAGGCAGTAAATAGCTGAGGCCATAGCAGTGCTGCCACGCCGCCCGTGCCGTAACTTGCAGCAAACAGCCCCGCTGTACCCGCAAGGCTCGTGCCACCAAGCGGGCCAACGTGAGATGGTGCGGCCATGGGCGATCGCCACTGTGGCGCAAAAACGCCCGTAACTGGCGGTGAACCTCAGCCTCAATCACAGCCTGCTCGCGATGCCACAACAATCCCCTATTGTGGCACGTTAGCTTTGACTTCGGCGCTGCTGTAGTGCCGCTCGTGCCTCTTCGCGATCGTCAAAGTGCACTTTTTCGGTGCCCAAAATCTGATAGTCTTCATGGCCTTTGCCAGCAATGACCACCCCATCCCCCGGCTGGGCGTTTAGGATGGCGGTAGTAATCGCGGTGCGGCGATCCACTTCCACGATCACGGGCGTTTGGGGTGGAATGCCCGCCAGAATATCGTCGAGGATGCGTTGGGGGTCTTCGGTGCGCGGGTTATCGGAGGTGACTACCACCTGATCCGCAAGGCGCGCGGCAATGGCTCCCATCTGGGGTCGCTTGCTGCGATCGCGATCGCCGCCACAGCCAAACACACAGATTAACTGCCCCGGGATAAAGGGACGCGCCGCCCGCAAGAGGTTATCGAGGCTGTCGGGGGTATGGGCGTAGTCCACCAAGACTGTAATCTCCTGCTCCGGATCTAGGCGCACTTGCTCCATGCGGCCGGGTACACCGCCAAAGTTTTGTAGCGCCTTTAGCATGGACTCTAGGGGCAGCCCCACCACCGCACCCATGGCGATCGCCGCTAGGACATTGGCCACATTAAACTGCCCCACCAACGGCGAGTTGAGGGTGCCGCTGCCAAGGGGGGTATGTAGCGTGCCGGTGACACCGTTAACGCGGTAGGTCAAATCCACCGCCGTAAAGTCAGCGCCTGCCCCAAGGCCGTAGGTCCAGACCTGTTCTGCTGGCAACTGCTGCGCCAACCGTTGACCGTAGGGATCATCCCCGTTAATAATGGCCTTGCCCTGCAAATAATTGGGGGTAAATAGCTTCGCCTTGGCGGCAAAGTAATCCTCTAAGTCGCGGTGATAGTCCAGATGATCTTGGGTGAGGTTGGTAAAGGCAGCGGCCTCAAACTGGCACCCCCAGACCCGATTTTGGGCGAGGGCATGGGAACTGACTTCCATTACACCAAAGCGGCAGCCAGCGGCGGCAGCGGCAGCCAACTGCTCCTGCAACGTCACCGCAAAGGGGGTGGTATGACTTGCCACTTCGTAGTGCCCCGGCCAGCGACTGTAGAGGGTGCCCAACAGCGCCGTGGGGTAGCCAACCGTACTCAACAGATGCTCAATTAGGTGGGTGGTGGTGGTTTTGCCATTGGTGCCCGTGACCCCCAGCAGGCTCAGGCGTTGGGCTGGCCAGTTGTAGAAGGCAGCCGCCAAGGCACCACAGGCGCGCTCAATATCTGCGACCACCAGAACGCAGCCACTGCCATCATTCGCTTTGGCACCGGGCGAGACGACCGCCGCGATCGCCCCCGCCGCTAGAGCACTGGGCCAAAAGTTGCCACCATCCACCCGCGTACCGGGCATACCGATAAATAGGGTACCGCTTTGGCACTCCCAAGAGTTGGTGCTGAGGTGCTTTACCTCTTCCTCAAGGGCAGGATGCTCAACAGTCGTAGGAATCTGAGCAGCATTAAGGAGTTCCCGTAGCTTCATCGATGCGTCACCTCAACGTTAGGGGCAACTGCCCCCTCTTGCGAGCGATTCTAGCCGATCATTCACCACTCACAGTAAAAAGCGGTAGTAAAATGCCAACTCTGCGTCTAGGGTCGTTTGAATGGTGCTGGCCTGACGGAAACTATGGCCTTCGTTGGCAAAGGTGAGGTACTCCACAGGCACTCCCTTCTTTTGCAGCGCTGCCACCATTTGTGCGGCTTGGTTGGGGGGCACCACCGCATCCTTTAATCCCTGAAAAAAGATTACCGGACACCGGAGGCGATCGGCGTGGTACAGGGGCGATCGCTGGCGATAGAGGTCTGCCCCTTCAGGGTAAGGGGCAATGAGAATATCAAAATAGTGGGCTTCAAAGGCATGGGTCTGCTGCACCAGCGCCAGCAGATCCGCCACCCCATAGTAGCTGGCTCCCACCCGAAACCTATCTGTAAACGTGAGGGCGCACAGGGTGGTAAAGCCCCCCGCGCTACTGCCGCGAATGGCAAGGCGCTGCCCATCCACCCGCCCTTGGGCCACTAAAAACTCTGCGCCGGCCACGCAATCCGCCACATCGGCAACCCCCCACTGCCCCCGCAGCGCATCCCGATAGGCACGGCCATAGCCCGTACTGCCGCGATAGTTCACATCCAAAACCGCAAACCCTCGACTGGTCCAAAACTGGGTGCGCAGATCCAGTCCCGTGCCACTGGCTGCCGTAGGCCCTCCATGACTTTTGACAATGAGGGGCGGCAGTGTACCCGCCGGCGCGGCATAGTGGGGGTTACAGGGGGGATAGAAAAACCCGTAGGCGGTGGCTCCCCCACTGGTGGGGAACTCAATCACCTCCGGTTGGGACAGCCACTCCTTGGGGATGGGTGGCTCAGGAAGTTCGATCCGGGGCTGTTGCAGCTTTACCCTGACCACTTGTGCTGGGGTGGTGGGGCTACTGCCAATAAAGGCCACCTCGTCCCCCGTGCGGCTGACCAAGGAGTGAACCTCGGTGTAGGGGCACGCCAAGGGCTGCCACTGGCCATCGATCAGGGAGACAACCCCTAAGCGCCAGAGGCCGCGATCGCTATAGGTGAAGACTGCCGTTTCTGAGTTCACCAGCGCGTAGGTGGACTGGCCAAAGACCCACAGGGGCACCCCCGCATCGTAGGTAGCCTGCCAAACAGGTTCGTGAGCGCCGTTGCGGTAGCGGTAGAGGTTCCACCAGCCACTGCGATCGCTAACGTAGTAGAGGGTGTCCCCTTGCCACTGGGGTTGTTGCACGGCTTCGCGGGCACCACCGGCAATGGGGTACGGCGTCCCAAGGCGGCCATCGGCGTTGAAGGTGGCTCCCCACAGTTCGCAGCTATCCCAGGGCATATAAGGGGGCGACCACTGCAACCAAACAAGGGTTTGGCCATCGGGGCTGACCCGCGGTGCGGCGTAAAAACCCGCCCCTTGCACCAGCGGTCTTCCCTCGCCCGTGGGACGAATCACCACCAATTGCTGTTGGCTGCCACCCTCCGGCGGGTGCTGCTCCTGCACGCAGATGAGATCCTGAGTCACCGGATGAATACAGCCATCGGCAAAGCGGCTATGGGGGTCTTGATAGAGCAGGTTGGGGCTGGGCTGATCCACAGCGATCTGATAAATCCCCTGATCCGCATCGTTTACGAAATAAATGTCTTCGCCATGGCACCAGTAGGCGCCGCCGCCGTACTCATTCACCCGCGATCGGGCACTGTAGGGGGGCGGCAACAGATCTTGGCCCTCTTTGACAAGCACTACCCGCCCCTGCTCTTGGGGACGGCGCTCTAGCCAGAGGAGACCGCTAGGGGTAGCTCGCAATTCGCTAATAGATGTAGCGGCAGCACTCACTCGCGCCGCTGTTAGCAGGGATGCCCACTGACCGTAGGGTGCAGTCTCTAGCATTAGGGAATATGTTCAAGCACCAGTTTTTGCCGTTTGACGGGATCGGGAATGGTAATGGGGTACTGCCCCGTAAAACAGGCGGAACAGAAGCGATCGCCACTATCGTAGGTAGCGCTAATCATTCCCTGCCAGCTTAAGTAACTGAGGGAGTCCACACCAATTTGGGCGGCAATTTCGGCCACGGACTTGGTGGCGGCAATGAGTTGATCCTGCGTGTCGGTATCAATGCCGTAGAAGCAGGGATGGGTCACCGGCGGCGAGGAAATGCGCATATGAACTTCAACGGCACCCGCATCCCGCAGCGCCTTGACAATTTTGCGACTGGTGGTGCCCCGCACAATCGAGTCATCCACAATCACGACCCGCTGCCCCATCAGCACATCCCGCAGGGGGTTCAGCTTCATGCGAATGCCAGACTCCCGCATCGACTGGGTGGGTTGAATAAACGTGCGCCCCACGTAGCGGTTCTTAATTAGCCCTTCGGCGTAGGGAATCCCGGTGGCTTGGGAAAAGCCGATGGCGGCGGGAACGCCGGAGTCGGGGACAGCAATGACCACATCGGCAGCGGCGGGGGCTTCGCGCCCCAACTGTTGGCCCAAGCGTTGACGATAGCTGTAGAGGCTCTCGCTTTGCATGACACTATCGGGGCGGGCAAAATAAATCATTTCAAAAATACAGAGCTTGCGCTGCGACTCGGCCCAGTGATAGCTACGAATGGTGCTGTCGCTAATGTGAACCAGTTCGCCGGGCTCAACGTCGCGGATGTACTCCGCACCAATAATATCGAGGGCACAGGTTTCCGAGGCCAGCACGTAGTGGGGAGCCGCCGTTGGCGCTGTCAGCAGGCGGCCAATGACAAGAGGGCGAATACCATTGGGATCCCGCACGCCAAATAACCCGCCCGGGGTGCCAATCACTAAACTATAGGCACCTTGGCACTGCTGCACCGCAGAAATAATCCCCTCGTGCCACGACTGCCCCGTTTCCACCGCTTGGGCGATCGCCCAGGCAATAAGTTCCGAATCGGTGGTACTGGCCAGCACCGCGGTAGGTTCATGACAGGCCAGCACTTGCTCCCGCAGGGCATAGGTATTCACCAAGTTGCCGTTGTGGGCAAGGGCAAGGGCTCCCAAGCGGGTCTGTACCAGCACGGGTTGGGCATTAACAACACGGCTCGACCCGGTAGTGGAGTAGCGATTATGGCCTACGGCAATTTCGCCGGGCAGGGTATTGAGGATGGCTTCATCAAAGACTTGGGAGACTAACCCCATATCTTTGTGGCAGTGCACCGTCTCCCCCGCAAAGGTGGCGATCCCCGCTGACTCCTGACCGCGATGCTGTAGGGCGTAAAGGCCAAAGTAGGCAAGGCGGGCAACTTCGGCATGGGGGGCATAGACCCCAAAAACACCACAGGCTTCTTCCGGCTTATCGGTCAATGTTACGTCTGTCATCTAGTCTAAGTAGGTTGGCAGGGGCGATCGCCAAGCGGTGGCGAACTCCTCCATCGTACCCTTGATAAGTGTGGAATTGTCACAGGTGTCAATACACAATTCTGTAGTCTCACCATTCACAACCCCCAAGTACATCCAGTAGGCTGGCAAGTGCTGGCGCAAATAGGCCTCCCACTGCCCCTGATCCGCTGGCCGCACGGACACCAGAATCCGCGCCCCCCCTTCGCCAAAAAGAACCGCATCCCAGCGGGGATAATCCCCTTGGGGCAGTTGAATCGTGGCACCCCGCTGACCACTGAGGCAGCATTCTACCAGTGCCACCGCCAAGCCCCCTTCACTTAGATCGTGGGCACTGGCTACCCAGCCGTGGTGGATGCCGTACCGACACACCGCCTGCACCTGCTGCTCAAGATCCAGATCAATCTGGGGTGGGCAGCCCGCTACACAGCCATGGATTTGGGCTAAATATTCCGTGCCGCCGAGGGTGACCCGCGGATCGCTGAGGGGGGTACTCAGGGGTAAGCCCAGCAGGTAAATCCTATCGCCCCCTGTTTGCCAGCCTTGACCCACAACCCGCGTCAGGTCTGGTATCAAGCCCACCATGCCCACCACGGGAGTCGGATAAATTGGCTGCGGTTGGCCGGCACTGTCAATGGTTTCGTTGTAGAGGGACACATTGCCGCCCGTGACGGGGGTTTGCAAGTGGCGACAGGCTTCGGCAAGGCCACGGCAGGCTTCCGCCAACTGCCAGTAGCCCACGGGGGTTTCGGGGCTGCCAAAATTCAGGTTATCGGTCACCGCAAGGGGTTCTGCGCCCACACAACTGAGGTTGCGGGCGGCTTCGGCAACGGCAGCTTTGCCCCCTTCGTAGGGATCCAAATAGACGTAGCGACTAGGGCAGTCCACGGTGGCGGCAATTGCCTTGCGAGTGCCCCGCAGGCGAATCACGGCGGCATCCGCATCCCCCGGAAACACAAGGGTATTGTTTTGCACTTCGTGGTCGTATTGGCGATAGACCCACGCTTTGCTAGCAATACTGGGGGTGCCCAGCAGCGTCAGCAACACTTCCGACCAAGACTGACTGGGCAAGGGTAACTGCTCAGGCGACCACTGCCGCGCCTGCTGCACGTAGGCTGGCGGCTCTGTCAGGCACTCGCGCTCGTACAGGGGCGTGTCTTCGGCTAGGGCGCGGGCGGGCACTTCTGCGGCCACCTCCCCGCGATAGAGAACCCGCACCACTGGCTCGGCAATCACTTGCCCCACCACCACGCCCTGAAGACCCCAACGGTGGAAGATAGCAAGCAACTCGTCTTCACGCCCCTTGGCAGCCACAAAGAGCATCCGTTCCTGCGATTCTGAGAGCAAAAACTCGTAGGGCACCATGCCCGGCTCGCGCACCGGTACCTTGTCAAGGTCAAGCTCAATGCCCACCCCACCTTTAGCGGCCATCTCGGCGGTGGAGCAGGTCAACCCCGCTGCCCCCATATCTTGGGCGGCCACGACCGCGCCCGTTTGAAAGGCTTCGAGGCAGGCTTCAATCAGGCACTTTTCCAGGAAGGGATCACCCACTTGGACGGCGGGGCGATCGCCCATCGACGCATCCGTTAGCTCAGCGCTGGCAAAACTTGCGCCCCCCATGCCATCCCGACCCGTCGTCGAACCAACGTAGAGCACCGGATTACCCACACCACTGGCACCCGATTTCACAATTTCGGGGGTTTCCATTAGCCCCAGGGCCATGGCATTCACCAGTGGGTTCCCCCCATAGCTAGGGTCAAAATAGACCTCGCCGCCGACGGTAGGCACCCCCACACAATTGCCGTAGTGGGCAATGCCGGCCACCACCCCCTTCACCAGTTGCTGGTTTTTTGGCTCCTTCAGGTCGCCAAAGCGCAGGGCATTGAGCAAGGCAATGGGTCGCGCCCCCATCGTAAAAATATCCCGCAAAATTCCGCCCACTCCGGTCGCCGCCCCTTGAAACGGTTCAATGGCTGAAGGATGGTTGTGGGACTCAATCTTAAACGCCAAGCGCAGGCCATCCCCCAGATCCACCACGCCAGCGTTTTCGCCGGGACCCACCAGTACCCGCGCCCCTTGGGTGGGAAACTGCTTCAGCAGTGGGCGGGAGTTTTTGTAGCAGCAGTGCTCTGACCACATCACGCCAAACATCCCCAATTCGGCACGGTTGGGATGGCGGCCTAGGCGGCGCACTATCTCGCTGTACTCGTGGGGCGTTAGTCCTTCCGCGGCAATATCCGTATCCGTAACAGGGGGGGAGTGGCTCATCAGAGGTCTCAGAGGCTACGTTTCGATTGTGCCATGGGGCGTGGGACAGTACTTCAGAACGTGGCTGAGGATTTTTTAGGCACTGTCGCATTTTTTTACATTAATTCATGTGGATTCGCTAATTTTAATTGCATCTTGCCTAGATTACCGCCGCATCTTGAGGGAGAGGCGTAAAGTGGAAATTATAAAGAAAACCTTAAAGGAGAGTGATCATGACCCCCTCTCTACTCCGGCAGTTTTGGTCGTTTGTCGAGCAGACTCAGGTGGGGATTTTGCTCAGCCTCGATGATGGTGCCTTGCAGAGGTGGCTTTTGAGCCATTTTAGCGATACCTATCCCCTTGAACAGAGTCAGCGGTCTCATCTGGAAACCTACATTGCCTCCCGATTGATGCTGATCCGCGAAGTGGTGAGCGATCGCCACTGAGTCACCCTCCACACAGCTAAGCGATGATAGATAACGTCCACCTTGCAATCCTTTCCCTGTGACGGCGACTTCTTATCCGGTCTTTTTGAACGAGGATTCGCGCCGCACTCTCCAACCTCGCGTTAGCCGGTTGGAGTCAAGGCGCGGCAGTTGTAGCCAAA
>OGCL01000367.1_pt1 | contig 49986 bp, 47 predicted proteins | sample 1570041 | NCBI WGS metagenome assembly OGCL01 (sample SAMN06266162, study PRJEB24511) | hot springs metagenome | isolation source: Hot spring water | place: South Africa: Limpopo | collected 2015-06-22 | reverse complement strand
CGGCCCCGACATTCATGACCTTCGCACCGCGCCGATGGGCCAGCGTGGCCATGAGTGCGGTCTTGCCGCACCCAGGATGCCCAACAAGCAGGATCAACTTGCTGTTCAGGGCGGCGATTTCGTCTACCAGACGGTCCAGTCGTTCAAATGTGACTTCCAATCCGATCATAAGGCGTCCGCTGGAACAGCTCGGGGTTGGATTTGAACCATTCCTCGATGGCCTGAAGCCGGGTTTTTCCGCTTAGCAGACCGTTGAAGCGCGTGACATCGCGATGGTGTTTCAGGACTATGCGCTCAATCCACACTCACCAGTGTCTACGAGAGTATGGCCTTCGGCCTGCGCCTGCGGCAAACGCCCGCGGCGGAAATCGATCACCGGATGCGCGAGGCAACGGCCATCCGTCGCATCGAGCACCTGCTGGAGCGCAAGCCCCGCGAACTGTCCGGCGGCCAGCGGCAGCGCGTGGCGATGGCAGGCGATCGTTCGGAAGGCTGCAGAATGCCGACGCCGGCGGCAGCGACCGCGTCACTCAAGTCGGCTGCCGATAATCCGCTGATGCCGCGCTGGTTTGTGCACCTCTACGCCGCCGCATGGGTGTTTTTGCTGCCCTGGGCCCTGCTCCGCCTGCTGTGGCGAAGTCGCCGCAACCCGGACTACCGGCGACACTGGGGTGAGCGGCTTGGGCTCGGCGGGTCGGCCAGCATGGATGTTTGGCTGCATGCCGTTTCGGTCGGTGAGGCGCGGGCAGCCTTACCGCTTCTCGCCGCGCTGCATGGCAACGGGCGGCGCGTGCTTGTGACCTGCACCACGCCGACCGGTCGCGCCACGCTCCTGCGCGAGGCCGGCGCCTGGGCCAACGTTCGCTACCTGCCGTTTGACGCACCCTGGCTGATCGGGCCCTGGCTACGACGCCAGAGGACAAAGTCGATCGTGCTGATGGAAACCGAGCTCTGGCCAGGCCTTTGCAACGCCGCGTGGCGTGATGGCCGTACCCTTTGGCTCGCCAACGCCCGACTGTCGGCGCGAAGCGCGGGGCGCTACGCGCGTTTCGGGCCTCTCACGCGAGCGCTGTTCGGGACGCTGAGCGGCGCGGCGGCGCAAAGTGCCGACGATGCCGCCCGTCTGCGCGCGCTCGGCGCCCGCAACGTGGTCGTCACTGGCAACCTGAAGTTCGACCTCGTGCTGCCGACCGATCTGCCGGAGCGCACCGCTCGACTCGCGGCGCATCTGTCGAACGGCGCGGGGCGCCGCCCGATATGGGTGGCGGGCTCGACGCGCGAGGGGGAAGAGGCGCTACTGCTCGACGCCCTGCGGACCCATTCTCTGCGCAGCCGGGCGCTGGCGGTCATCGTGCCACGGCATCCCGAACGCTGGGATGAGGCGGCCCGCCTTGCCCGCACGCTCGGCTTTCGTGTGGCGCGTCGCAGCGACGCTTCGGTTCCACCCGATGTCGAGGTGGTCATCGGGGATTCGCTGGGCGAGATGCTGGCCTACGATGGACTCGCGTTCGCCGTCGTGATGGGCGGGACGTTCGCCGGCACCGGCGGACAGAACCTGATCGAGCCTTGCGCGATCGGCGTGCCGGTGATACTGGGTCCATCGACCTACAACTTCGCGCAGGCCAGTGCCGAAGCACTCGCCGCCGGCGCAGCGGTAAGTGTTCGCGACACGCGACAGGCACTCGATGCGGTGCTCCATTGGCTCGAAGATGCAAACGCACAGCAGCGCGCCGCAGCCCAGGCGTCCGCCTTCGTCGCTGCACATCGCGGCGCCACCGAGCGCACGCTGCAATGCATCGAAGGCGGCTAAGCGCGAAGGATCGTCGTTGCGGCCGCTGTGAGGTGTCGCCGGCTCAGCTCCTTTGTCCAAGACGCGCAAGTAGCTTCATGTCCTCCAGCGTCCGCTTAATGTTTCCGCTCAAATGCGCAAACTTTGTCCGAAGAAGCTCGCCCGCTTGATCGCCCTGATCGCTTTGGTAAAGCGCTACAACGCTGGATGCGGTGTAGTGGAACATCTTGTGCTGCGCTAGCAGGTATTGATAGGCCACCGTATGATGTAAATGGTTCGTACGCTCGGAGTACAGCCACCGACCCAAGTCACACTGGTTGTCCTGACAAATCCGCTCGGGACTTAGGTCCTCGACCGAATTGCCCCTGATGTAGGCGGACAGCCGCGTTTTCCAGTTCTCGTGTGCTGCGATGGCAACTTCGAGATCAAGCTCGCGCGCAGCGGCAGTGATCGCGGCCAGTGAATCGTCCGGTCGCGACTGGTCGACCTCGGCCATTGCCTGCCGCGGCGCAGCGTTGTCATGAGGCCGGGGTTTAAACAGCTTGAACATGGGCGTTTCCAAAGTTGGCAGGCATACGAGTATTCCAGCTGCTTCGCTATCACGCCACACTTCGCCAAGCAAACGACAGCGATTCGGGATAGTCCGAGTCAATGGAGTTCAATGGAGTCGCCCGGTTTACCCGGACTCGCCCGAAATGTCTTCAACCGCCTTGCCTTGCGGCAGCCCAGCGTTGTACGAACCAGCGTCGGCGTGGCGCAACGGGATCGCGAGCGATCCAGTCGACGACGACGCGGTCGTAATCCGGATGGAGCGCCAGCAACGCCTGCGCACCCTGAGCCATCAAGGTCGAACGTTCTTCGCCGAACGACACACCCCCAGCATGGCCGACGTAGGCGTTTGGGCATAGCACATTGCGAAAGCCCGCCGCGGCAGCGCGCCGACAAAAATCGTTCTCCTCGCCGTAACCGCGCGGAAAGGCGACTTCGTCGAACGGCCCGACGCGATCGAGGCAGGCGCGGGTCACCAGCATGCAGAAGCCGACACCGGTGGGCACGTCGATGGCGGGCACCGGCTCGCTCGCCAGCAGTGCCGCGATGCGCTCGGCTTCCTCGTCCGTGGGCAACGCAGCGGGCGTCCCGGGATCCGGCAACGTGCAGATGGTGGCGTTGTTGGAGAACGGGGTCACCGTACCAACCGGTTGCGTCCCAGGCTCCATCGCGCTTGCGAGCATCTGATCAAGCCATCCCGAGGTGACCAGTGTGTCGGAGTTGAGCAGGAGCAGATGCTCATCCGGTGCGAGCGCATCGATCGCCTGGTTGACGTTGGCCGTGAAACCGCGATTCAGCGCATTGCGCCGCAGTTGCACCGGAACGCCGTGATCGGCGCTCCGCAGGACACGACGGCAGAGGTCAGACACCGCCGGGTCGGTGGATGCGTCGTCGATCAGCAACGCGCGCCAGCGCGCGCGGACGCGGGCACGCAGGAGGGCGGCAAGGCAGCGCTCGAGCGCCCCGGCGCCGTTCCAGATCGGAACGGCAACCAGCACCTGCGGTTGGTTCATGCCGCTCCCCGGCGCTTCCGACCACCGATCTGCTCGGCGCGCACGATCGCGTGGCCTTCTTCGGTGGTTCTCGGCGCGGCCTTCCATGCATGCGCGTAGACCACTTCAACGGTCAACCGGAGCGGACCGGGCCCGTTCGCCTCGGCCAACGCACGCTCGATGCGCGCAAACATCCGCGGCGTGGTCAGACCGCGTGGCCGCACCGCGCGTGCGTCGATTGCACCGAGGGCGCGGGCATCGCGCCAGAGTGCCGCTGCAGTTGGGTACTCGAGCGTGATCCGCTCCATGTCCACCACTGGATCGGCGAAGCGAGCCGCCACGAGCGCATCACCAACATCGTGCATGTCGGGAAGGTGATGCAGCCGCGGCGCGAGCCCGGCTTGATGAAAGGCGTGCCGCAGCTCCAGCCCGCTGTCAGGTCCAGGCAGGCTCGCCATCAGCAGACCGCCGACACGCAACAGCCGATGCAGCTCGGACAGCAGCAGCGGCAGGTCGGCGGCGTGCTGGAACGCGAAGTTGCTCCAGACCAGATCGACGCTCGCCGGCGCGAACGGAAGGGCGAGCCAATCGGCGCAGACTCTGAGCACACCCGGCGTGTTCGGGGGCGTGCCGGATCTGGCGCCGAGTCGATGCCAGAGACGTGCGATGACGCCGCTCGGTGCGGCCGCGCTGCCGAATTGAACGAGCATCGGCAATGCGCGATCGAGGGCCAGCACGCGTGCCTGCGGAAAGCGCACCGCGAGCGCCTCGGTATGAATCCCTGGACCGGCGCCAAGGTCGAGCACGACCGCGGGCGAGAGCCGCATCAGGTCGAAGCGCTCGAGCTGTCGACGGCCGACTTCGCGCGTGAGCGCCGCCGCGCTGGCGTAGTGCGAAGCCGCGCGCTGGAAGGCGCGCGCTTGCGCACGGGGATCCAGGCGCGGGTCGGGATCTGGCGTCATGCAGGATCCGTCCGAACCGCATAGCGAACCCCCGGATGCATCGCATGCGACGCATGGTCGGCATGCGCCGGTGCGAACAGACCGCCGTGTCGGCCCCCGCCGCGCGACTGAATGAGCCGGTATGCCGGCGGATACGCGGTCGCGTGCGGACTGGCTTCCACGGGCAACGAAGGCAATGCCGACCGGGTCGTGGAAGAATCGAAGCGCGCGCTCATGATGGAACGTTTCCCACCGATTCTAGGTTTGCAAGACGCACGGCCGGCGGCTGGACTTCGCGACCTGCGGGCGGCCCTTCGCTTCGGACTCGCCCGCTTGTTGCCGCAACGCTGCCATCTCTGTGGCGATGGTCAACACGCGGCCGTCTGCGCCCCCTGCGCAGACACGCTGGCGAGGATCGGCCCGGACGCCTGCCCGCGCTGCCAACTGCCGTCGGTCGGCGGTCAGGTATGCGGTCGCTGCATCAGGAAGCCGCCCGCATGGGGCCGCCTCGCTGCCTGCTGGTCCTACGGCTTTCCGCTCGAGCGCGTGCTGATGGCGGCAAAGTACCATGCCGGTTTTCCGGTCCTCGCCTGGGCCGCCGGCGTGGCCGCCGCGCTGCGCCCGGCCTTCGCCGCCACCCGCCTGACCCTGCTGCCGGTTCCGCTCGCTCCCCAGCGTCAGGCGGAGCGTGGCTACAACCAGGCACTCGAGATCGCGCGCGTGCTTCTGCGCGACGATCGCTGGCGGCAGGACCGGCTGGCGCTGGATGCCATGATCCGCCTGCGCGAAACATCGAGCCAGCAGACGCTCGCATGGGCGGCCCGACGAGCCAATGTGCGCGGCGCCTTCGCGGCGACGCGCTCGCTCTCCGGGCAGGCCGTCCTGTTGGTCGACGATGTCCTGACCACCGGGGCGACGCTGAACGAGTTGGCACGAGCGGCGCTGCGCGCAGGGGCTGCCTCGGTCGACGCCCTGGTGCTCGCGCGCGTGTCTCCGCCGGCGCGCCGGATTCGGGTCACCCCCTTCGATCGCGCCGCCGCCTGATGATCGCAGTCGTTCTCGTGGAGCCGGAGATTCCCCCCAACACCGGCAACGTCATCCGCCTGTGCGCGAACACCGGCGCGGAGCTCCATCTGGTGCAACCGCTCGGCTTTCCGCTCGACGATGCGCGTATGCGACGGGCGGGACTCGACTACCACGAGTACGCCACGATGACCGTGCACGCGGACTGGGCCGCCTGCCGCCGGGCGCTGGCCGGACGCCGCCTGTGGGCCGTGGAGACCGGCAGCCAGCGCATGCTGTACGACGTGCGGTTCTCGCCCGAAGACGTGCTGGTGTTCGGATGCGAAACGAGTGGCCTGCCGGCCAGCGTGCTGACCGACATCGGCGCGGGTCACCATCTGAGCCTGCCGATGCGGCCGGACAACCGCAGCCTGAACCTCTCGAACGCGGTCGCCGTCGCGGTGTTCGAAGCCTGGCGTCAATTCGGCTTCGCCAGCGCGCGAACCGGCTGACCGGCACGGCGGTCTCGACGGCGCAATGTGGATCGATACGCACTGTCATCTGGACGCGGCTGAGTTCGATCACGACCGCGAGCGCGTCGTCGCCGCCGCCCGTGCGGCCGGCGTCGAGGCGATCGTGAATCTGCCGGGACATGTCGACCACTTCCCGGCAGCGCGCGACACGCGTGCTCGCCACGGCTGCCCGACCGGTTTCGGGCTCCACCCGATGTGGGTGGCCGGGCCGTCCGGCCACGCCAAGCGCGAACACGTCGATGTACTGGCGACCTGGCTCGAACGCGAACGGCCGGATCTGGTCGGCGAGATCGGTCTCGACTTCTTCGTGACCGACAGCGACCGCGCGGAACAAGATTGGTTCTTCGTCGAACAACTGCGCCTGGCGCGCCGTTTCGACCTGCCGGTTGCTCTGCATGTGCGCCGTAGCCAGGACCGGCTGCTCTACCACCTGCGCCGTATCCGCGTGCGCGGCGGCTTTGCCCATGCGTGGAATGGCAGCGCCCAGCAGGCGGCGGAGTTCGTCAAGCTGGGGTTCTGTCTCGGCTTCGGCGGGGCCGCGACCTATCCCCAGGCGCGCAACATCCGCCGACTGCTGGCCGAACTGCCGCTGTCGGCGATCGTCGTCGAAACCGACGCACCGGACATTCCGCCGTCGTTTCTGGGTACGATGGGTTCCGGCCGGCGAAATTCGCCCGAATGGCTGCCGCGCATCGGCGAGCTGCTCGCCGAGGTGCGCGGCATGCCGACAGCCGCCTTCGCCGAAGCCACCTCGGCCAACGCCCGCCGTATGCTGCAACGCGATGCCTGAGCGAACCGACCTCACCACCCCGATCGACACGCCCTGCATCAAGGTCTGCACGATCGATCCGCACACCGGCCTGTGCCAAGGCTGCGCTCGGACTCTGGACGAGATCGCCCAGTGGTCGATCTACTCGCCCGCGACTCGCCGCCGGATCATGGCTGAACTTCCTCTGCGACAGACCGGTAAAAATCGGCAAGGTGGCGCCGTCACGGGCGCTCCAGGTCCGTGACAGCGGTCGAGCACCCGGCGCGGCGACGCCCTCAGACGACCGTCTCGCCGCGGAAGGCCCAGCCGGTCATCCTGCGCTCGATCCAGGCCGTCAACGCGTAAAGGACGATCCCGAGCACAGCCAGAACGACGAGCGCAGCGAACACGAGTTCAACCTTGAAGGCCGCCTGCGCATCCAGCATCAGCTTGCCGAGTCCGGCATTGGACCCGACAGTCTCGGAGACGACCGAGCCGACGAAGGCAAGCGTGATCGCAACCTTCAGCGAACCGAAGAAGTACGGCATCGAGCGGGGTATGCCGACCTTGCGCATGACGTCGAGCTTGCTCGCGCCGAGCGCACGCAGTACGTCGCGCAATTCCGGTTCGGTGGTCGCGATGCCGGTCGCCACGTTGACGACGATCGGGAAGAACGAGATCAGGAAGGCGGTCAGGATCGCCGGGATGGTGCCGATGCCGAACCAGAGGATCAGGATCGGCACGACAGCGACCTTCGGAATCGCGTTGAAGCCGATCATGACCGGGTAGAGCGCCCCGTAGATGGTCCTCGACCACCCGATGAAGACACCAAGGGCGAGTCCGAAGACGATGGCAAGACCGAAGCCCACCAAGGTGGTGAACAGGGTCTGCCAGGCATTGGCAACGATCGGATCGCGGAACTGGACGAGCGCGCCAGCGATCATCGTCGGCGGCGGCAGGATCGTCGGCGCGATGGCAAATGCGCGGCAGACAACCTCCCAGAGAACGAACAGGCCGATCACGAAGGCGGTCGGGGCGAGAACGGTCTCCTTGAATTTCCGTGCGTCCATCCGTGCGCCCTCAGTGCCTGCCGATGTGTGCCCGCAATTCCTGCACCAAGGCCTGGAATTCCGCCGAGTAGGTGACCTCGAGTTCGCGCGGCCGCGGCAGATTCACCGTCTGCACCTTGACGATCCGGCCCGGCCGGTCGCTCATCACATAGACCGTGTCGCAGAGGAACACCGCCTCACGGAGGTCATGCGTGACGAGCAGGGCGGTGATGCCGCGCGTGGCGTGCAAGTCGCGCATCATGCACCAGAGCTCCTCGCGGGTGAAAGCGTCGAGCGCGCCAAAGGGCTCGTCGAGCATCAGGATCTCCGGTTCATGGATCAGCGCACGACAGATGCTCGTGCGCTGCTGCATGCCGCCGGAAAGCTGCCAGGGATACTTCTCAGTAAACCCGCCGAGTCCGACCGACTCGAGCAGGGCGCGCGCCTTCGCCCGGTAGCCCTCTCGCTCCCGGCGAATGCGGCCGCGGTGTGGTTCGACGATCTCTAACGGCAGCAGAACGTTGTCCACGGCCGTGCGCCAGGGCAGCAGGTTGGCCGCCTGAAACGCCATACCCACCTTGTTGATCGGTCCGGTGATCGGACGCCCTTCGAGCATCAGCCGCCCGGAAGCAATCGGCATCAGGCCGCTGATCAGCTTCATCATGGAGCTCTTGCCGCAGCCCGACGGACCGACCACGGCGATGAACTCGCCCTTGCGGATCGTCAGCGTCAGATCATCGACCGCCTTGACGGCCGTAGCCCCCTGGCCGTAGACCATGCTCACGTGCTCGAGCACGACCAGCGGTACGCCGAGGTGTTCGGCCGTCGCCATCTGCGTCCCTCCATCCCTCAGCGGATGCGCCCGCGCCGTGCGCCATGCACGGCGTCGGTGCATCGGCGTCCAGCCGCGTATCTCGACCATCCGCTGGTATCACCGCCGATTGTAGGAAGGCGCGGCGCAAGCCGAAGGGGGCGGGACCTTTATGACCCTCATGGCCGCGCAAAACGCCCATCGGAGGTTCGACCCGTCTGGCGGCGAATATGGCGGCGGCGTACAGTTGCGGGGCTCATGCCGGGAATCTCAGCACGGGCGGACAGGTATGTTCCTTGCCTCCGATCCGAGCATCCTCACTCAACCATCATCACGGAGAACCCACTCATGATTCGCATCTTGCGTGTTGCCCTCGCGAGTGTCGCCGCAGCGCTCGGTCTGGCTGCCTTGGCGTCCGCACAAACTCCGGTCAAGTTCACCCTCGACTGGCGCCTCGAAGGCCCTTCAGCCCCCTTTCTGTGGGCGTTGGAGAAGGGTTACTACAAGGCGGAGGGGCTCGACGTCACGATCGATGCCGGCAACGGCTCGAACGAGGCGATCAACCGTGTCGCCTCGGGCACCTATGACATCGGCTTCGGAGACATCAATTCGCTGATCCGCTATCGCGACAAGAAAGAGAACGCCCCGATGAAGGCGGTGGCGATGATCTATGACGCCCCGCCGTTCGCCATTGTCTCGCTCGCCAAGAACGGCGTGGTCAAGCCCAAGGATCTCGAAGGCAAAATCCTCGGTGCGCCGGCGGCCGACGGCGCCTTCGCCCAGTGGAAGGCCTTCGCCGCTCTCAACAAGATCGACGAATCCAAGGTAAAGATCGAGAACGTCGGCTTCCCGGTGCGCGAGCCGATGCTTGTCGAAGGCAAGGTGCATGCCATCACCGGCTTCTCGTTTTCAAGCTACATCAACCTGCGCAGCCGCGGCGTCGCCCAGGACGCGATCAACGTCATGCTGATGCGCGAGCACGGACTCGATCTGTACGGCAACGCGATCGTGGTCAATCCGGGTTTCGCCCAGCGCAATCCAAAGGCGGTCGCCGGCTTCGTCCGCGCCACCCTGCGCGCCGTCCGCGAGGTCGCCGGCAACCAGCGCGAAGGCGTCAGGCTGGTACTCAAGCGCAACCCGATCGCCGATGAGCACTGGGAGTCGATCCGACTGAAGCTGGCCTACGACCACAACATCCTGACCAAAGATGCCGTTGCCAATGGCCTGGGCGGCGTGGATATGAGGCGCCTCGCCCGCTCGATCGATCAGATCGGCCTCGCCTTCAGTTTCACCAACAAACCGAAGCCGGAGGATGTCTTCGACCCGCAGTTCCTGCCGCCCAAGACTGAACGCATGGTCTCCCTGAAGTAACGGGCGGAAGCGGCCTGAGCAGCGAGCAAGCGCACACCTTTGGTTGACTGGCAGCTCGTTCCGGCGGCTCGGCCGGGCCGTCGGGCGTCACTACAATCGGGGCATGAACAAAAAGCTGGGCATCCCTGAGTACATGCGCCTTGCGGGCGAGGCGGCGCGCTCCGGAGCGCGCGAAATAGCCCGCGCATCCACTGCCACCAAGAACACCGCCCTGCACGAAATCGCCGAAGCCCTGATCGCACGCGAGGCGCACATCCTCGAAGAGAACGCGAACGACGTAAAGGCCGCCAAGAAGGCGGATCTCGCCCCGGCCCTGATCGATCGACTGACGCTGACGGCCAAGGCAATCGCTGCGATGGCCGATGGGCTCAGGCAGATCGCTGCACTGCCCGATCCGGTGGGCGAGATCACCGGTCTTTGCGCGCGGCCGAGTGGCATCCGGGTTGGCCGCATGCGGGTACCGCTCGGCGTCATCGGCATCATCTACGAATCGCGCCCGAACGTCACCATCGATGCCGCCGGGCTTTGCCTGAAGAGCGGCAATGCCGCCTTCCTGCGCGGTGGCTCCGAAGCAGCCAAATCGAATGCCGCACTCGCCGGCTGCATTGCGGCCGGCCTGCGCGCGGCCAAGCTGCCAGAAACCGTCGTGCAGGTGGCAGAGTCGACGGATCGCGCCCTCGTACACGAGATGATCACGCACCCGGAATGGATCGACGTGGTGATTCCGCGCGGGGGCAAGGGCCTGATCGAGGCAATCGCCAAGGACGCCCGCGTGCCCGTCCTCAAGCATCTTGACGGCAACTGTCACCTCTATGTCGACGAGTTCGCCGACGCCGAACGTGCAGTACGCGTGGCCGACAATGCGAAGACGCGCCGCTACGGCGTCTGCGGCGCCATGGAAACGCTGCTGGTCCATTCCGCCCGGGTCGACGACGTGCTGCGGCCGCTGGCCGCGATTCTCATCGACAAGGGAGTGGAACTGCGTGGCTGCGAGCGCACGCAGGCCGCACTCGGCGAATGCGTCAAGCCGGCGAGCGAAGAGGACTGGACGACCGAGTACCTCGCGCCGATCCTGGCGGTGCGGATCGTCGACTCGCTCGATCAGGCGATCACGCATATCGAGCGTTACGGATCGCACCATACCGACGGCATCCTTACCGAACACTGGAGCCATGCCCAGCGCTTCATTCGAGAGGTCGACAGCGCGAGCGTGATGGTCAACGCCAGCACGCAGTTCGCTGATGGCTACGAGTACGGCCTGGGCGCCGAAATCGGCATCTCCACTGACAAATTGCATGCGCGGGGGCCAGTCGGACTGGAAGGGCTCACGACGCAGAAATTCGTCGTGCTGGGTGAAGGCAGCACGCGGACTTGACGCGAGGCCGGCGGACAGAGCGAGGGGAAACGCTGAAGAAGGCAGCGAGCGGGACGACGCGCCAGCCGCGCGGAGCGCAGCGACCGAGGACCTATCGAATAGATAGCGAGGGAGCGACAACGCAGTTTCGGCGAAGGCTCACATCGGCGAAGCCGATGTGCAGCGAAGCGGCCGGAACCAACACCGCGCAACCCAGCAGATAGCCCACTGCAGTTGTTTTTCAACAGCCTGCCAATGCCTTCGAAAATGAGGAAACCTGCGAATGACCCCGCGTTGGCTTCAATTGACCCCACGCAGGCTTGAATGCCCCATCTGCGGAGCAAACGCAGCCCGCGACCTGGTCTCGTCTCCGCGTCTGGATAGGCCTGCGGAGGAGGCCCGGTTTCTTCGCTGCGACGGTTGCTCGAGCCTCATCCATGACGGCCCGATCCAAGCCTTCGAGCACATTCAGCAGGGCGATCGCACCCTGTTCCTTCGCCAGTACCTCGAGAACACGGCCGGGCCTTGGGAGATGCTTTGGCCTATCGGCTGTCTTGCCGATGCCAAGACCCGCTCGCTGCTGGATGTAGGTTGTGGATTCGGACTCACGGCGGATCTCTGGCGTCACCAATTCAACCCCGATGCGCACGGTTGCGATCCGGCAGCCTACGCGCTTGCGGGTCGACAAACGCTTGGCCAGCATATCCACCCGTTCCTGTTGGACGATGCGCCAGCGCTGGCGGGGCGAACCTTTGATCTCGTCTACGCGAGCGAAGTCATCGAGCACGTCGACTCGCCAGGCACTTTCGTCGCGCGTTTGGCCAACGCGTTGTCGCCCCGTGGCGTCCTCGTTCTGACGACGCCTGCGGCCGAATTCATCGCGCCCGAGCATGAGCCGGCCACCGTGGTTGCTGCGCTCGCGCCCGGCTTTCACGCCTTCCTGTTTTCGCGTTCGGCGCTCGAGAGTTTGCTCCGCGCGCAGGGTTTCTCCGAGGTGGTCGTCGAGCAGCACCACGAGCGATTGATCGCCTGGGCCGGTCATGCGCCGTTCATCCGCGCCACCCCCGCCTCGGCCCTGCCGCCCTATCTGGATTACCTGGCGCGCAGGGCGGACGGCATCGACGTGACGACCCTTGCGGGCGCGTCGCTGGCGGCCGGCCTTGCCTACCGCGATTTCAAAGAGCGGCTTCTCCGCGGCGTCGGTGAGGGACTCGCCGAGGCTGCCGAGCGCGCAAACCGTCTGGCACTATGGTTTGGCGAACCCGCGACCGATACGAGCGACACGGAAGGCCTGCTAAGGACCATCGAGGCGGAGCTTCTTGGCACCGACGAGGGGCCCACGGCTTTCGGCGTCCGCTTTCGCTTCTGTTTGCCGCAAATGGCGTTTCTCAATGGGACCGCTGCAGCGCAGCGTGGCGCGCGTCCGGCCGCGCTCGCATGGCACGCACTCGCGCAAGACGCAACGAAGAAGCTGTGTGCTTCCAGCGCCTTGAATGGACTGGAAGCAACCTCGTTCTACTGGGTGAGCGAGCAGCACCGGCTGTCTGCGCTGATCGAGGCAGGCGATGCCCCAGCCTTCGCATCCGGCTTGTCGGACTACCTTCGGGCGATCGATGAGCCGCTCGCTTCCATCGGAGGCAGTTCGCCGACGCCAGAGATGGCGTTCGCATTCCTCGAAACGGTCATGGACGCGCTTGTCGAGCCGGCCTACGGCGATTTCCTCGCAATCGTTGCCGGTGAGCTGCGCGCAGGGAATAGGGTCGGCGTGCCAACCGTCATCGAGGAAGCGACAGCGGCACTCATTTCCGCAGTTGCTGAGAGACTGCGGACAGGCCTTGCCTCAGAAACGCGCCTGGCAACACTCGGTCAATGCCTCGATACGCTCCGAGCGCCGCGTTACAGTCGTCTTCGTACGCTATTCCAGAGGCGTCTTGAGGCCGAACGGGCGCGTCTTCGTCCTTCGTTTGCGACGCTCTCGCGCGCGGGTGGTTACGCTGGCGGCTATCGCTGGCAGTCTCAGGCCCAGCCATGATGAATCGGCCGCCGCTTCTGATCGCCGACGGCTTGATCGCCACGACCGCGATCGCCGAGCGGTTGCTGTCGGAGGCCTATGGCGCCGTACAGGTTGTGACCGGGGAGGGGTTGGTCGGGGTGTCGATCGATCGAAGGCCGGTCTTCATATCGCGTCTCTGCCATCCGCGCCAAGGCTGGTTGCCGGACTACCTGCGGTCGCGCGGAGTGCCGTATGTCTTCCTTTTGGACGACGACTTCCACGCGCTCGACGCCGACTACGACCCGCTTCATGCCGGCTATTTCGGACACCCCGAGGTGCGCGCGACGCTCGATCGTTTCCTGCGCGGCGCCAAGGCCGTGTGGCTGATGTCGGAGCCCTTCGCGACGAGATTGCGCGCGCGTCTGCCCGGGCTTGACGTTCGCTATGTGCCGCCGCCGGTCGATCTCGCTCTGTTCGATGCCTGCCGACCCGAAGGTGGCCGGCCGGAAAGGCCAGGACCATTCGTGATCGGCTACGCGAGCACGCGACGCCCGAATGTCGAGGCATTGATCGTTGCCATGGTGCAAGGAGCGGCTGAACGCTTTGGCGATTCCGTGCGGTTCGAGTTCATCGGCTGGTGCCCGACGGCCGTGGCGGAGCATCCACTCGTCACCGTAATGGCCGCCACTCCGGACTATGCAACATACGTGCGGACGATGCTCTCGCGGCAGTGGAGCGCGGCGATCGCGCCGCTCGGATCCCATCCCTTCGAGAACGCGAAGACCAATCTGAAATTCCGCGAGTACGGCGCTGCGCGACTCCCCGGAATCTTCAGCAACGTAGGGCTTTTCTCTGCCTGTGTGCGCCACCGGGATAACGGGCTCTTGGTTCCGAACGAGCCTACCGCCTGGCTTGAGATGATTGGGCTGTTGCGCGACGATCCGGCTGTCGGCGCTGCTTTAGCGAACCAGGCACGGGAAGATGTCGAGTCCATCCATGCGCAGGACCGGGTCGCTGCGCAATTGCGCGCCACGTTTGCCGATTGCTGGGCGGCGATCGCATGAAACCGCCGGCGTCCCGTAATGCTCCCTGCCCGTGCGGAAGCGGTCGACGGTACAAGGACTGCCACGGTGCGCTTGCCGCCGCACTGCCATCAACGCATGTCGGCCAGGCGGAAGCGGACCGGCTCGCAGCCGAGGGGCTCGCCGCGCAGCAGGCCGGTCGGCTCCAGCAGGCTGAGACGCTGTACCGCGCGGCACTTGCACGGCGGCCCGATTTTCCGGATGTCCAGCACATGCTTGGCGTGGTTCGCATGGAACGCGGCGACTACGCCGAAGCCCTCCGTCTTATCCTGGCCGCCACCGATGCCACCGCTTGGCAGCATTCCGAGTTCCGGCACAACCTGGGCCTCGCGCTCGGCCGGGCCTATTCGCTCGCCTTTGGTGGCGGTCGCGACGTCGAGTTCGTCCTTGGAGAGATTGGACGGCGCTACCGCGACGAATGTGTTCAGGGAGGAATCGCCGACGCCTCTGCGCCGGAAGTTGGCTTGGTATCGGTACTGCTGCCGGTTTTCAACCATGCCGAGTATGTCGAAAGCGCCGTGCGCTCAGTGTTCGCACAAACTTGGCGTCCACTCGAGATCATCGCGATCGACGATGGGTCGACCGACGATTCAGCGGCACGGCTGGCGGCACTCAAGGCACAGGCGCCGATTCCCTACACCTGCTTGCGAAGGACAAACCAGGGCGCTGCCGCGACTTTGAACGAAGCCGCTGCGCTGGCGAACGGCGCCTGGCTCCACCCGCTCAATTCGGACGACCTTTGGCCGCCAGACCGCATCGAACGAATGGTGGAGGCCGTGGCACGCCGGGGGCATGCTTGGGGATTCGGGCGGGTCGACCCGATCGACCGCAACGGCATTCCGATCGATCCACTCGCCGACGCCCGGGTTTTCGAGCTTCTTTCCTCGCAGTCCGAAATCGGACTTGCCGAGACGGTCGGCGAGTGCTTCCTGAGCCGCAATGTGGCCATCTCGACTGGAAACCTGTTCTTCTCCAAAGAGCTCTTCCGTCAGGTCGGCGGTTTCCGCAACGAGCGCTGGCACCACGACTGGAGCTTCGCCCTCGGCGCCCTCTTCGAAGCGGAGCCGCAGTACGTTCCGACGGCTGTCTACGCCTACCGTTTGCATGAGAGCAACACGATCCGTGAGTCGGCGGAGGCGCGGCTTGCCGAAGTGGCGCAGATGCTGCCGGAATTTCTCGATCGCGCATTCGCCGGCGGCAACCGCAATCCTTGGGCGCCGGATCTGCGTCGCTGGGGGCCCGGCCTGTTGACTCGCCTGCTGTCGACCGGGGCCGGAAGGTTCGTTCCTCGCGCGCGCATCGCCGCACTTGCCGCCGAGACGCTGGCCGCGCTGGGAGACAATCCAGCCCATGCGCTTTCACCGCTATCACGCCCTCGGTAACGACTATTTGGTCCTCGACCCGTCCGATTGGCCGACCCGACCCGACGTCGAGACCACCCGCCGCATTTGTCATCGCCACCTCGGCGTCGGCAGCGACGGCATTCTCTACGGCCCACTGCCAGGCCGCGGCGGGGCTGCGTTTGCGCTCGTCATCCTGAACCCCGACGGCTCGGAGGCGGAAAAGAGCGGCAACGGGCTGCGTATCTTTTGCCGTTACCTGTTTGACTGCGGTCGCGTCGAGAGCGACGTCGGTTTTCGCGTCGCGACGGCAGGCGGCACGATCGCGGCCTGGGTGCATGGCGAAGGCCGGGAGGTCACGGTCGAGATGGGCCAGGTGCGCTTCTCGAGTAGCGAGATCCCGCTTGCCGGTCCGCAGCGGGAAGCGCTGGCGGAGACGCTCACGGTCGACGGGCGGAACTTGACGGTGAGCTGCGCGACGATCGGCAACCCGCACTGCGTGATCGATTGGCCCGACGCGAGCGATGAAGAAGTCCAGCACTTCGGGCCGCTGATCGAGCGACACGCGCTGTTTCCGAAGCGGACGAACGTCCAGTTCCTTCGCGTCGTCGATCGCGGCCGGATCGCCATTCGCATCTGGGAACGTGGCGCCGGCGCCACCCTGGCCTCCGGCTCCAGCGCCTGCGCAGCAGCGGCCGTGGCGCATCGGCTCGGGCGAGTCGATCGCGACGTCATCGTTTCGATGCCCGGCGGCGAGCTGGCGATCACGATCGGTGACAATCATGCGGTCACGATGCGCGGGCCGGTCACGGCCATCGCGCGTGGCACGATCCATCCCGACATGCTGACCTACCGATGATTCCCGCCGAAGTCGCCTCCTGGCTTGCCGATCACCCGGATTTCTTCCTCGAGCATCCCGACCTGCTCGAATCGCTGCGGCTGCCACATCCGCAGGGTGAGCATGCCATCTCGATCGTCGAGCGGCAACTGATTGCCTTGCGCGAGCGCAACGCCCGCCTGGAGCAGCAACTCGCCGAATTGATCGGTTACGGTCACCATAACGATCAGCTGATCGACAAGATGCACCGGCTTTCGCTCGCTCTTTTGCGGGCCGGAGATGCGCCGGTGTCGCTGGCGGTCGCCCACGAAAGCCTGCGCAGCGACTTTCAGATTCCCTATTCTGCGATCCGCTGGTGGGGTGACCCGTTGCCCGGGGTCGATGCAAGCGTCGCCGAGGCGAGCCCCGCCATGCAGGACTACATCGCCGGACTCGATCGACCTTACGTCGGTCCGCGCGCAGCGCATGACTCGCTCGCCTGGCTGGTGGACACCCCGGAGCCGGCGCAGTCCTTTGCCTACGTGCCGCTGGGCGACACGGCGAGCGGCGCGCCCTGCGGCGCGCTGATGCTGGCAAGCGCGGATCCAGCGCGCTTCACCCCGGACATGGCGGTCGACGTGCTGGCGCGCCTCGGCCATCTGCTCACGGCCGCCCTCGGCCGGTACGCGGTCCGTGACGAACGCGAAACGATCGGCGGCTAAGCCGCCACCCCCGCCTTCGCGCGCCGGCTCGCCGCTCGAGCCCGCATCGGCGAGCGCCGCCGAGAACCTTGCCCTGCTGGCGCGCTTCCTTGCAGCGCAGGCGGTGCGCGGCGCGCCGCAGACACTCGCGCGCTACCGTCGCGCCTGTCTCACCCTGATCGAGCTCGCGGGCGACCGTCCGCTTGCCGCGCTCGATCGTGCGACCCTGCAGCGCTATCTCGCCACCCTGCACGGCCGCGGGCTCGGACCGCGCACGCTCGCGGTCACCCTGTCGGCGTGGCGACGCTGGTACCGCCTGCTCGCCCGTGAAGATGTCCGCTTCGACGCTGGACGGCTCGCCGGTCTGCGCCTTCCCAAGGCGGCGCGTCGGCTACCGAACACATTGAGCGAAGCCGATGCGGTACGGCTGGTGGCGCCGCCCGCAGAGTCGTCCGGCAGCGACCGGGAAGCCGCCGCCGATCCCGTCGCGGCGGCGCGCGATCAGGCCGCCTTCGAGTTGCTCTACGGAACCGGCATGCGAATCGGCGAGCTGGTCGCGTTGAATCTCGCCGACCTTGATCTCGCCCGCGGCGAAGTGCGCGTATTCGGCAAGGGACGCAAGGAGCGCCTGCTGCCGCTCGGTCCCCCGGCCGTACGCGCGCTCGAGGCCTGGCTCGCCATTCGGCCGGCGACCACCGAGTGCGCTGTCTTTCTTGGGAAGCGCGGTGCGCGCATCGCCCCGGGTGTCGTGCGGCAAGCCCTCAAGACGCGCGCGCTTGCGCGCGGCCTCGACGAGCGCGTCTACCCGCACCGGCTGAGGCATTCCTTCGCATCGCACATGCTGCAAGCCTCGGGCGACCTGCGCGCGGTGCAGGAACTGATGGGACATGCCTCGATCGCTTCAACCCAGGTCTACACGCATCTCGACTTCGCCCATCTGGCGAGGGCGTACGATCAGGCGCATCCAAGGGCGCGCAGCAAACGCCCGTCACGCCCCTGAGAGGGGATGGCGACTGCGGATCCGCTTGAGCCGCTTCCACGCCGGCCACAGCCAAACGGCATGGACGACGAAGAAAGCGACGGTTGCGAGGCTGAGGCCCAGGATGAGGGTTCCAACCAGGGTCGGCCAGCCAAGCTCGGTCAGCCCGCGCAACACGGTCGAAAACCAGAGCGAGGAGCCGAATTCGACGCCGGCGAGATCGGGAAACGTCTGTTCGCCGGGAAACAGCCGGTTGCCAATCACGTAGCCGAGCCAATACACACCGACGAAAGTGAATGCGTTGTTGTACCAGCCAGCGAGCGTCGCAGCGACGACATTGCCGCGCAGCAGCGCGCATAGAACGGCAACCAGCAGCACCTCCGCCTGCGTTGGCACCACACCGAGCGCGACGCCGATGGCAACACCGACAGCAAGGGGCCGCCGACGGAAGGAGAGCATGTCGGAGCGGTCAAGCGATGGCTTGAGCCAGGCAAGCCAGGGCCGGTCGAACTGGTGCAGAATCCTTGGTTCGAGCGAAACCAGCCAGCGACGAATTCTCATGCGCGCCCGGGCGGCTGCGTCAGCCGCCCGCAGTTGAACGAGCCCGCATTCTCCGCAAACGCCGCCAAACAGGCAGCAAAAATGCGATCTGGGTCAGCGCATAGACATTGACGGCCAACAGGCTTCCCAACGAACCGAGTCCGACGACCAGCGGCCAGCCCATCGCTCGAATCCATTCGCCGACCGCGGCCAGAAAGCCCTCGCCGCCGACGCTGCCGTTCCAGACCGGCATCGCGTGCTCGCCGGGCAGGATCCACGCCCCGAGTGAAAAGGCCAGCATGTAGATCGGCACGATGGTCAGTGGATTGGTCCACACCGAAGCCATGACACCCGCGATGATGTTGCCGCGAAACAGGATGCAGAGGAACGCCGTCCCCATGACCTGCACGGGTCCTGGCACGGTGCCACAGAGGATGCCAAACGCCAGCCCCCGCGCCAGCGGCTCGCGCGTGAAACTGAACACGTCGTGACGATCCAGCCACGGCCTCAGCCAGGCGAGACTGGGACGGTCGAACTCGGCGAGAACGCGTGGCTCGAGGCCGCGCAGCCAGGCGCGCAGCTTCATCCTCCGGCGATCCGCGCGCGTCGCAGTGTCTTGCGGCTGCTCCACACCGAGAGGGCGATCGACGCCGCGATGGCCGTGGCGGTGACAGTCAGCGCGGCTTCGATTGGGATCTTGTAGATGTCGAGAAGCAGCAACTTGCCCCCGATGAACACGAGCACCAGCGCCAGCCCATAGGCCAGAAGGTGGAAGCGGTCGGCGAGGTCGGCAAGCAGGAAGTACAGCGCTCGCAGACCGAGGATCGCGAAGACATTCGCGGTCAGTACGATGACGGGATCCTTAGGGAAACGCTGAAGAAAGCAGCGAGCGGGATGAAGCGAAAGGCGCACGAGGCGCAGCGACCGAGACATAACAATAAGTTAGGCGAGGGAGCGAGCACCGCGCAACGCAGCGATTCGCCCGCGCAGCAATTTATTCAGCGTTTCCTTAGTGATGGCGAAGATCGCTGGCATCAAATCGACGGCGAAGATTACATCGGCAGTGCCGCTCAGGATCAGCACCACGAACAGAGGCGCTAGTGCCTGACCCCGTCGATCGCGGTCGAAAGCCGCTCGCCGTCGAAGCGTGTCGTGATGCGCAAGTTGCGTTTCAGCAGGCGCAAAACCGGATTGTCCTCGATCGACGGCTCCTTGTCGGCTGCGAACCACATCTTGAAGCCGGTGACGACCAAGAAGGCGCCGAACACGTAGACGATGCAATGAAACGTGACCAGCGGCCACGCCCCGATGATGACCGGGGAAGATACCACCAGAGCCAAGCGCCGAAAGCGAAGGAAACGCTGAAGAAAGCAGCGGGCGGGATGCCGCGCAGGGCGCACGGAGCGCAGCTGCGTCTTTCAACAGCCTGCTAGCGATCGCCGCTCCGTTCGTCGCCTTCCGCTCCCTCCTCGTGCTGTGCACTGATGCGGGCGACCGCGTAGCGTCCAGCGCCCTGGGACTTGGCGCGCGCGAGCGCCCGTTCGGCACGACGCACGCAGGTTGCAACGCTGACAGGCGTTCCTGCCGGCACGCAGGCAATACCGATGCTGACCGTTGCATAGGTCTGGATGTCGCCGACTGTCACCGGCAGCGATGCAACGGCCTTGATGATGCGCTCGGCAATCGTACTCGCCGACCCAGGCCCGGCGTTCGGCGCGATCACCATGAATTCGTCGCCGCCGTAGCGGCCGAACGTATCGCTCACGCGCAGGATGCGACCAACACCGAGCGAAAGATTGCGCAGCACCTGATCCCCGCCGAGGTGACCGAACTGCGCGTTGATGGCGCGCAGACCATCGCAATCGATCAGCAAGACCGAGTACGGATGCGACCCATCGGCCCTGCACAGGGCAGCAAGTCGCTCGAGCAGCGCCTTACGGTTGAGGCCGCCGGTCAGCGGGTCGGTGGCGATCTCGGCGGCGAGCCGGGAAGCGCGGGCCTGCGTGTCGACCAGTCGCATCGTCAACGACTCGACGCTTTGCGCATCGCGCCGCGCCAGCTCGAGGGCCGCCTCGGTCTGCTCAAGGCTTTCGAAGGCGTGCCGACCACCTTCACGCTCCAGGTGCCGGACGTCCTGCTGGGCGGCCAGATGATCACCGAGCGCTGCCAAGGCCGCCTCCGCCTGACCGAGGGTGTGCCGCGCGCGCGCAAGCGCAAGCGTCGCCTCGGCGTGTTGGCGGCGGGCGCCATGGGCGCGCGCGAGGTCGGCCGCGCGTTCGAGGGTCGCCACCGCTTCGTTGGACCGCTCCAGGCGCATCAGCAGATCGCCCTGGTCGATCAAATTCCTGATCTCGAGTGCAACATCGGGCCGCCCCACCAGCGCACTCTGTGAGCTGGCAAAGGCGGCGAGCGCCTCCTCGTGGCGGCCAGCCGAGCACAACGCCTCCCCGCGCGTGTGCCAGCAATGCGGCAGCGCGTAGTCAGTCTCTGGCGTAGTGCGACAGATCTGCAGCGCCTCATCGGTCAGTGTCAGCGCGCGCTCGTGCTCGCCCAGGCGAATGTGTTGAGTCGCCAGACGATTGAGGGCCTGAGGCCGAAGTCGCACGAGCCCATGTGCATCACACAGGGACAGACACTCATTGAAGAGCTCGAGCGCGCGATCGGGCGCGTTGATATCTGCCAGAACCGAGCCGAGTGAAAGCAGAATGCCGGCCCGATCTGATGCAAGACCGCCTCGCCGTGCGATTCGCAGCGCTCGGTCGTAATGAATGGCGGCGAGGGCCGCATGTCCGACCGAACGAAAGTGGTCGCCACAGATTGCGAGCAGCGCAATGCGATCCTTCTCCTCCGCCTCGTCCAGGCGCGTGAGAGCCAGCTTGGCGTAATTCAGGCCGTCGAGCCAACGACCCGCTTCCTGACAGCCGGACGCACAGGCGCGTAAAACGCGAACCTGATCATTGCGCGAAAGGCTTTCCAGGCGCGGCAGGAGCAGCATTTCACACCGCTCGAGCGTCCGAACGTCCTGAACCGTAGGCCGCGCCCGCAGCTCGGCAAGCAAGACCTCCGCGGCATCCGAAGCCAGCTCGGTGGCGCGAGCTCCGAGAGCGCGCGGCTGGCGGGAGGAGGCTGGCGTTTCGGTCATCTGTCGGGAAGCTGCGTCCAGGCGTCGGCCTGGGAGGGTAAGCGGCGGCCGACCGGCTCGCCAGCCGGGCGGCAGGCGGCTGCGCAGCCGCTGTTTCTACAATACATCACGCTAGCAACCTTCTCCGGGCTTCGCATGAGTACGACCACCCGCGACCTCAATCAGGAAATTGCTGATCTGGTGAACAACCACGAAGTCGTCCTGTTCATGAAAGGCACGCCGACCTTCCCGCAGTGCGGATTCAGCGCAACCGCGGCGAAGATCCTCGCGCTCAACGGCGTTACCAATTTTCGAAGCGTCAACGTACTCGCCGATCCCGAAATGAGGGAAGCCATCAAGGCCTATTCCAACTGGCCCACCATCCCCCAGCTCTACATCCGCGGCGAGTTCATCGGCGGGTGTGACATCATGCGCGAGATGCACGAGGACGCCTCGCTTGCTGCCAAGTTGCGCGGCTGATCAGTCGGAGGCGTCTTCCAGCCGGGCCGCCTCGCGCACGCCCGGCACCCGTGCGAGCGCCTCGCAACAGCGCTCGACGACTTGCGCGGATTTGACCCTGATGACGAAATCGAGCTCGGCGAGCCCGCGCAACTGGACATAGGCCGTTCGCGACTGTACGGCGTCGATACTGACCTTCCGCGCCGACAGCGTGCTTGCACAATCCGCCAGCAAGCCGACGCGATCGTCAGCCCGAATGCGTATCGTCACCGGCAGCGGTCGCACGAGGGCGGAAGCCCAATCGATCGGCAGGACGCGCGACCGCGCTGCCACCTTCAGCCCGTCGCCGCAGTGGCTTTGGTGAACCTTGAAACCCGCCTCGTCGGGCACAGCGATGATGTCGTCCGGCGGAATCGGTCGGCAGCGCTCGCAATACACCAACCCGGAATCGTTGCGTCCGTCGGCCACCAGCGCCTCGTTCGCACGCAGTTGCTCGAGATCGGCCGCGCTCGGCACACGACCGGTCAAGTGAGCCGCCGCCAGCGTTGCGCTGGCCGACCCAGCCCCGATCGCGAACAGGGCGTCGTCCGGACTGGCGGAATGCAGCCATTCGGCCAGGCGCGACAGATCGGCCCCGGTCAGCGTTCGCCCTGGCACCATGGCGCTCACCCGCTCGGATAGCAGGACGCGTCCTCGCGCCACCGTCTGCGCCTGCGCGCGCTCGCGCAACCAGTGTCTTAGTTTGGCGCGGGCCCTCGGCGAGGCGAGCAGCGACAGCCACTCGGGCCGCGCGACGATGTCGGGAGAGGTACGAATCTCGACCACGTCGCCGGTTCCGAGCACGGTGGCAAGGTCGCGCGGCACACCGTTGATCAGCGCAGCGGTCGCGCGCAGACCCACGTCGGTATGGACGGCGAAGGCGAAGTCGAGCGCGCGCGCGCCCTGCGGCAGCTTGAAGCCCTGCCCGGCCGGCGAGAAGGTCCAAATCGCGCGCAGATCGACGATGTCGCGCAGCGAACGGGTGATGGCGCCAGGTTCGGTCGAAGCGCCTACCGCGGCTGCAGCGACCTCGTCGGTCCAACCTCCATCCCACCACGCCTGGGATACATCCATCGCCACCGGGACCGGGAAAGTCAGAACAAATTCGGCGGTCAGCCCCTCGCCCGCGTAATACATCCGGCAGCCGATCCAGCCATCGCGCAATTCGGCGCGAAAACTACCGGGCACCATGACGCCTTCCGCATGCAGCCGCGCCAAGGTCGCATAGGCTGCCTGGACGCTGCCAAAGCCGAGACGCAGGCGTGGCACGCCGAACAGCGAGCGGTTGGCCAAATGCGCGCGTAGATAGTCTGCCAGCAGCCGGAAGTCCTCGCCGCCGGATGCAAGCGCCTCGCCGCTGCTCGCGCGAGCAACCGCGGATACCCGACGAACGCGCTCGGCATCGATGCGCGCGCGGGCCAATGCGCGTCGCTCGAGTGTCGGTTGCCGCCACGGGAAGACGATCCGCCGCGCACGGACGAACAACTCGTCACCCATCCCGTTCAGCCCCACATGCGTCGCCAGCGGGCAGAACAACGTCAGCGTCTCGCGCGCCACACGCTGACGTTTGCTCGGCTTGACCGCCTCGAGCGTCCGCACGTTGTGCAGGCGATCGGACAGCTTGAGGGCGAAGACGCGTCGATCACGCCCCCCGGCGGCGAGCAGTTTGCGTAGCGTCTGGTCGGCGGCCGACGAGGCAGACGCCGCCGCATCGACCGCATCCACCTTGGACACGGCATCGACGATCTCGGCCACCGTGGGGCCGAAGCGCTCGGCCAACGCGCTCAGAGGTATGCCGCAGTCCTCCACGACATCGTGCAGGAACGCTGCGCAGACCGCATCGGCATCCGGCACCGTCTCGAACAGAATCATCGCCACCGCGAGCGGGTGGCTGATGTAGGCCTCGCCCGAGGCGCGCCTTTGCCCACGATGGGCTGCTTCAGCGAAAGCCCACGCATCACGCACCCGGGCGTAGTCGGCGGCCCCGATCTGCGGGGCCAGGCGGTCAAGGAAAGCGGCGGCCTCCGGAAGCGCCACCGCCCCGTCGGCCGCCGGTCGACTCACATGCCGACCTTCTTGAGGATCGCGTGGTCGACCTTGCCGGCAGCTATTTCGCGCAGCGCCGTGACGACCGGCTTGTCCTTCTTCTGTGCCTCGATCAGTGGCGCATGGCCGCCTGAGAGTTGCCGCGCCCGCACGGCAGCGGCAAGGGTCAGTTCGAAACGGTTGGCAATCGTGCCAAGACAGTCATCCACTGTGATGCGTGCCATGAAATTGCTCCAGGAGAGAGGCCGGAATTCGCCGCGAGCGGCAGCGTTCGGCGCGGATGATGGCGCGAAGATTCTCAAGCGCCTCATCAAAGTGATGATTGACGATAACATAACCGAAGTTCGTCACGTGGCGGACATCGTCGGCGAGTTGCCGAAGCCGCCGGGCAATGACCTCCTCCGAATCGGTCGCGCGGGCGCGCAGGCGCGCCTCTAGCACCTCCGGCGAAGGCGGCAGGATGTAGATCGACGCCGCCTCCGGATAGGCCGCTTGGATGCGCCGGGCTCCCTGCCAATCGACCTCGAAGATGAGGTCGGTGTCACGCCCCGTCAGGGACGCTTCGATCGGCGCCTTTGGTGTGGCGTACAGGTTGCCGTAAACCTCGGCCCATTCGAGAAATTCTCCGCGCGCCCGGCGCGCCTCGAACTCGGTCTTGTCGATGAAGTGGTAATCCCGCCCGGGCACCTCACCGGGGCGCGGCGCGCGGGTCGTACACGACACCGACAGCGCGAGACCGGTCTCCCGCTCTAGCAGCGCGCGAATGAGTGAAGTCTTGCCCGCCCCGGAGGGTGCGGTCACGATGAACAGACAGCCCATGCAGTTCGCGGAATCGAGGGCTCCGCACGACAAAAGCCGATTATCCCCGCTCGGCGCGCCCACGCCGCGTCGGCGCCCCTGGGAAACGCTGAAGAAACTGAAGCCCAAGGCGCAAAGAGCGAGCACCGCGCAACACAGCAGGTGGCCCACCGCAGTAGTTTTTCAATATCCTGCTATTCAGCGTGTCCCTGGCGGGTTGCGCCAGCTTTCCGGTCAGGCAGCTGGCTTCCCGCACAGCGCGGCATGCGCCTCGCGGTACTCTGCTGCCAGCCGCGCGACCACTTCGCCCGCGCACGGCACGTCGTCGATCTGCCCGACGCCCTGTCCCGCCCCCCAGATGTCTCGCCACGCTTTGACGCTGCTGCTGCCAAAGTTCATGGCACTCTTGTCCGCGCTCGGCAAGGCGTCGGGATCCAGGCCTGCCGCCGCGATGGAGCCTCGCAGGTAGTTGCCGTGAATACCGGTGAACAGCGAGGTGTAGACGATGTCCTTGGCTTGCGAATCGACCAGCATGTGCTTGTAGGCGTCGCTGGCGCGCGCCTCGGTGGTGGCGATGAAGCGGGTGCCGACGTAGGCGAGGTCGGCACCCATTGCCTGCGCCGCGAGGATGCTCGCGCCGTGCGCGATCGCACCGGAGAGGATCAGCGGTCCATCGTAGAAGCGGCGCACCTCGCGCACGAGCGCGAATGGCGACAGCGTGCCGGCATGACCGCCCGCGCCGGCACACACCAGGATCAGTCCGTCGACGCCGGCCTCGAGTGCCTTCTCGGCATGGCGCACCGAGATCACATCGTGGAACACGATGCCGCCCCAGCCATGCGCCTCGCGCGCGACATCGCCCGGCGCACGCAGCGAGGTGATGATGATCGGCACACGATGCTTCGCGCATAGCGCCATGTCGTGATCCAGCCGGTCATTCGAAGCATGCACGATCTGGTTGACCGCGAAGGGCGCGATGCGTGCCCCAGGTCGGGCGGCATGGGCAGCGGCCAAAGCCTCGTTGATCTCGGCAAGCCACTCGTCGAGTTGCTCCTTTGGCCGGGCATTCAAGGCGGGAAAGGCACCGACGACTCCGGCCAGGCACTGGGCGATCGTGAGCGGGGGATGGGAGATGATGAACAGCGGCGCCGCGATGACGGGCAGTGAGAGTTGACCGGCGAGCGATGCGGGCAGGGCCATTTCGGGGAGAATGCGGCGCGAAGGGAAGGGAGGAAACCATGCAGCTTGCCTACGACCGGGCGCAGCAGGCGTTCGCTGACGAGGTGGCCGAGTTTACGCGCACGAACCTCGACCCGGCGGTCGCCCGCAAGGTACTCGACGGGGCTCGCCTGTCGCGCGAAGACTACCTCGGCTGGCATCGTGCACTGCACCGACGGGGATGGGCGGGTACGGGTTGGCCGCGCGAGTTTGGCGGCACCGGCTGGGACGCCATCCGCCAGCACATCTTCGACGAGGTCACGGCCGATCTTGGCGCGCCGCAGCTGATCCCGTTCGGTCTACGCATGGTGGCGCCGGTCATCATGACCTTCGGCAACAAGGCGCAGCAGGATTACTTTCTGCCTCGCATCCTGTCGGGTGAACACTGGTGGTGCCAGGGCTACAGCGAGCCCGGGTCAGGTTCCGACCTGGCATCGCTCAAGTGCCGCGCAGAGCGCGACGGCGACCACTACGTCGTCAACGGACAGAAGACCTGGACGACGCTCGGCCACTTCGCCGATTGGATCTTCTGCCTGGTCCGGACCACCTCGGACGGCCGACCACAGGAAGGAATCTCGTTCTTGCTGATCGACATGAAGAGTCCGGGCATCACGGTCAGGCCGATCGTCATGCTCGACCAGGAGCATGAAGTCAACGAGGTTTGGTTCGACGACGTGCGGGTTGCGGTCGCGAACCGGGTCGGCGAAGAGAACAAGGGCTGGACCTATGCCAAGTTCCTTCTCGGCCACGAACGTACCGGCATCGCCGGCGTCGGGCGCGCGAAGCGCATCGTCAAGCGGCTTGCGCAGGTCGCCGAGCTCGCCCGCGCCAACGGCCAGCCGTTGCTCCGGGAGTCGCGCTTCCGCGACCGCCTGGCGTGGGTCGAGGCGGAACTGCGGGCGCTGGAAATCACCCTGCTGCGCGTGCTGGCGGCCGAGGCCGAACACAAGGCGCCGGGACCGGAGGCTTCGATCCTCAAGATTCGCGGCTCTGAGATCCAGCAGACGCTGACCGAACTGGCCATGCTGGCGGCAGGCCCGGCTGCCCTACCCTACGTCCGCGAAGGCGATGGCCACACCCCGGATGTTCCCTGGCTGTCCGACGAAGCCTTCCGCTTCGTGAGCGGTCACTACTTCAACTTCCGCAAGACGACGATCTACGGCGGGTCGAACGAGATCCAGCGCAACATCATTGCGCAACACGTGCTGGGACTTTAGCCATGGACTTCCGCCTGACCGACGAGCAAACCGCCCTGCGCGCCACGCTGTCGCGCTGGATCGAGCGCGACTATGACTTCGAGACCCGCTGGCGCATCCTGCGCTCGCCAGCCGGCTGGTCCGAAACAGTCTGGCAGACGATGTCTGAACTCGGAATCACTGCGCTGCCGGTTCCGGAGTCGGCTGGCGGCATCGGTGGCGGCGGCATCGAACTGATGCTGACGATGGAAGCGCTCGGACGCGGGCTCGTGCTCGAACCCTACCTCGGCTGCGTCGTGCTGCCGGCACGCGTGCTGGCCGCGCTTGGGCTCGATGCGCAGACGAGCGAGTGGCTCGGCGGAATCGCGCAAGGACGGCTGCGCTTCGCGCTCGCCTGGTCCGAGCCGGGCCAGCGCTACGAGCGCAGCCCGGTGCAGACCCGAGCCCGCGTGAAGGGTGGGCAATGGAGACTCTCCGGACGCAAGGTCACCGTGCTCGGCGGCGATTGCGCCCACCATCTGCTGGTGACGGCATGCGCCGAGGACGATCCGGCGCCGAGTCTGTTCGCCGTGGCGTCCGGCGCGGCAGGCGTCACCCTGCTGCCGTATCCGCTGCAAGATCACACGCGTGGCGCCGACATCGTGTTCGCTGACGCGCCGGCCACGCTGGTCGGCAGGCGCGGTGCTGCTCTCGAGGGCCTCGAAGCCGCACTCGACACCGGCGAGGCCGCCCTGTGTGCGGAAGCTGTCGGCGCCATGGACGTGCTTGCCCAGATCACAGCCGAATACCTGAAGACGCGACGCCAGTTTGGCCGACCGATCGGCAGCAATCAGGCGCTGCAGCACAGGGCCGTCGATATGCTGATCGAGGTGGAGATGGCGCGCTCCATGGCGATCGAGGCGGCGCTGGCCACCGACCTGCCGGACGCCAAGGCACGCGCCCGCGCGATCTCGGGCGCGAAACTGATCGTGGCTCGCGCCAGCCGCTTCGTCGGCCAACAGGCCGTCCAGCTGCACGGCGGCATCGGCGTCACCCATGAACTGAACGTCTCGCATTACTTCAAGCGTCTGACGATGATCTCGCTCTGCCTGGGCGACATCGACTGGCATCTCGAGCGCTACGGAGCGTCGCTGCTCGCCAGCTGAGCATCGGCACTGTGCCGACGTCCCTAGAATGATCGGCCATGATTCTCGTCACTGGCGGCTGCGGCTTCATAGGCAGCAATTTCATCCTCGACTGGCTTGACCAATCCGACGAAGCGGTCGTCAATGTCGATGCGCTGACTTACGCGGCGCATCCGGACAATCTCGATCTACTGGCCGACGATCCGCGCTACACGTTCGTGCGCGCAGACATCTGCGACGCCGAGGCGATGACGCGCCTGTTTTCCACGCACCAGCCGCGCGCGGTGATCCACTTTGCGGCGGAGAGCCACGTCGATCGCTCGATCCACGGACCGCTGGAATTCGTTCGCACCAACGTGCTCGGTACCGCCACGCTTCTCGAAACGGCGCGACGATACTGGCAGGCCCTGCCGGAAGCGCAGGCGTCCCGGTTTCGCTTCCTGCACGTCTCCACAGACGAGGTGTTTGGCAGTCTGGGCCCCGACGATGCGCGCTTCCACGAGGGCTCACAGTATCAGCCGAATTCTCCCTACAGCGCGTCGAAGGCGGGCTCGGATCACTTGGCACGGGCGTACTTCCACACCTACGGCCTGCCGGTGATGACCACGAACTGCTCCAACAACTACGGTCCGCGTCAGTTTCCCGAAAAGCTGATTCCGCTGATGATCGTCAACGCGCTGGCTGGTCGGACCCTGCCGGTGTATGGCGACGGCCGCCAGATCCGCGACTGGCTCTACGTCGGCGACCACTGTGCGGCGCTGCGGCGTGTGCTCGAAGCGGGACGTCCGGGCGAGCTCTACCTGATCGGCGGCGATGCCGAGAAGACCAATCTCGAGGTGGTACATGCCATCTGCGATCTGCTGGGTCGGCTGCGTCCGGGGCCTGACTATCGGTCCCTGATACGACACGTCAGCGACCGCCCCGGCCACGATCGGCGCTATGCGATCGATGCAAGCAAACTCAAGCGTGCACTCGGATGGATGCCGACCGAGAGCTTCGCGAGCGGCATGGAGCGAACGCTGCGCTGGTATCTAGACCACGCCGAGTGGGTGGCTTCGGTGCAGTCGGGCGACTACCAGCGCTGGCTGGCCACGCAGTACGGCGAACGCACGGTGGAACGCGCATGACGACGCTTCACCGCAAGGGCATCATCCTTGCCGGTGGCGCCGGGACTCGCCTGCATCCAGTGACGCAGGCGATCAGCAAGCAGCTGCTGCCGATCTACGACAAGCCGATGATCTATTACCCGCTGTCGGCACTGATGCTGGCCGGCATTCGCGACATACTGATCATCTCCACGCCTCAGGACACGCCGCGCTTTGCCGAGCTGCTCGACGACGGCCGGCGTTGGGGCCTGAACCTGAGCTACGCGGTGCAGCCCTCGCCCGACGGCCTCGCACAGGCGTTCATCATCGGTCGTGAACACGTCGGCAACGCGCCTTCGGCGCTGGTGCTCGGCGACAACATCTTCTACGGGCACGACTTCCAGGGCCTGCTGGCGGCCGCGAACGCGCGCACCGAGGGCGCGACCGTGTTTGCCTACCATGTCCACGATCCGGAACGCTATGGCGTGGTCGAGTTCGACAGTGGGCGACGCGCGATCTCGATCGAAGAGAAGCCGGCCCGGCCGAAAAGCCATTATGCGGTCACCGGTCTGTATTTCTACGACCCCGAGGTGCTTGACATCGCCGCCGCCATCCGTCCCTCCGCCCGCGGTGAACTCGAGATCACCAGCGTCAACGCCGAGTATCTGCGCCGCGGTGCGCTGACGGTGGAGATCATGGGCCGCGGCATGGCCTGGCTCGACACCGGCACGCATGATTCGTTGCTCGAAGCCTCGCAGTTCGTGCAGACGATCGAACGTCGCCAGGGGCTGAAGATCTGCTGTCCGGAGGAGATCGCCTACCGCCAGGGTTTCATCGACGCCGCACAGCTCGAACGGCTGGCCGAACCGCTGGCGAAGAGCGGCTACGGCCGCTACCTGCTCGACGTGCTGCATTCGCGGGTGTTCTGATGGCAGATCCGTTGCTCGCCGTCGAGCAGACGTCGCTGCCCGGCTGTCTCGTGATCACCCCGCGCGTCTTTGCCGATGAACGCGGAAGCTTCATCGAGTCGTGGAACGCCGCGCGCTTTCGCGCGGCCACCGGCATCGACGCGACATTCGTTCAGGACAACCAGAGCATCTCGCACACCCGTGTGCTGCGCGGGCTGCACTATCAGATCGAACAAGCGCAGGGCAAGCTGGTGCGGGTCGTGACCGGCGCGGTGTGGGATGTTGCGGTCGACCTGCGTCGCTCATCGCCCACCTTCGGCCACTGGATCGGCGTCGAGTTGACGGCGGAGAACGGCCGCCAGTTCTGGATTCCGCCCGGCTTTGCCCACGGCTTCGTGGTGACCCGCGGCCCCGCAGTGTTCCTCTACAAGACGACCGATTACTACGCTCCGGCGCATGAGCGCACCTTGCGCTGGAACGACCCGACGGTGGCGATCGACTGGCCGCTGTCGGACCCGATCCTGAGCGCCAAGGACGCCCAGGCGCCGCTGCTCACCGACGCGCAGGTGTTCGCTTGAAGGTCTTGATCACCGGGGCGGGCGGCCAGCTCGGCCATGCGCTCACCCGACGGCTCGCGCAGATGCACGATGTCATCGCGCTCGATCGCTTGGCGCTCGACATCACTCGGCATGACGACGTCGAGCGTGCGCTCACCTGGCACCGGCCCGACGTCGTCCTCAACGCCGCCGCCTGGACGGCGGTCGACCGCGCCGAAAGCGAACGCGCAGCCGCCTTCGCCGCCAACGCGGAGGCACCCCGCCGACTGGCTGAGACGGCCTCGCACGTCGGCGCGATGCTGATCCACTTCTCGACCGACTACGTCTTCGACGGGTCGGCGAATCGGCCCTACCGCGAGGATGATCCGACGGCGCCGCTCGGAGTCTATGGAGCGAGCAAGCTGGCCGGCGAACAGGCCGTACTGGCGCTGCCCGGGCATGCGGTGCTGCGGCTGTCCTGGGTCTACGGCAACGTCGGCCACAACTTCTATCGGACGATGCTGAAACTAGCGGCGGAACGTAACTGCCTGCGTGTCGTCGCCGACCAGTGGGGCGTGCCGAACTTCACGGGCGATCTGGCCGACGCGGTGGCAGTGATGTTGGCATGCGGCCCGGTCGCGCTGCGAGACCGCGCAGGGCTGTACCATCTGTCTGCCGTCGGCGCGACCACCTGGCACGCATTTGCAAGCGAAATCGTCTATCTTGGCGGATACGGTGATCGCGTTCAGGTGGACGCGATCGGAACGGCCGACTATCCAACGCCAGCACGACGGCCTGCTTGGAGCGTGCTCGATCCAAGCCGTTTCGCCTCGACGTTCGGCTGGACGCCGCCGCAGTGGCAAGACGGGCTGCGGCGCTGTCTTGCCGGCTGTTGAAAAACGTAGCGAGGATGGCCAGATGCGAGGCGCACCGAAGCGCAGCGACCGAAGACATATCGAATGGATAGGCGAGGAAGCGAGCAGAGCGCAATGCAGCGATTCGCCCGCGCAGCAATGTATTCAGCGTTTCCTTAGACCCAGCGGATACGGCATCCTCTCGCCGCGCCGCCCATGAAAGGAACTCCCATGTTCTCCACGCTCCACCATGCCTGTCCATCCTGCGCCGGCGGCCGACGCCTGGTGGCAGCCGTGCTCGCCGCCTGCACGCTTGCGCTTCCGGTGGGCGCTCAAGCGCAGCCGCACGAGCTGCGCGCCCCGGATCCCCTGGCGGCGTTTCCGCAGCAGGGCGAGATCGGGCGTGCGCCGCCGGCCGTGGTCGAGGCGAGCAAGGTGCAGGCGCCCGCGGTGCGATTCGCTCTAACGGGCGAACCGGCGCTCCACTTCGCCGCCGAGCCGGCGATGTTGGCTGCCGCGCGTCAGAAAAGCGCCGGCGCCGACGATGGCGCATCCGAGCGGCGCAAGATCGCCCGCATCGGTTACCCGCGCGAGCTCGCGAGCGGCCCGGTGCGCCTTAACGGCCGCCTGCTGCCGTGGCAAATGCAGCCGGACGGTCGGCGCGTCGTCGGTGCTGGCTTCGATGCGACGCTTGCGGCTGGCCTGCGTATCCAGTACGCCATCCACGGAGCCCCCGTCACGCTCCGCTTCGCCGGCTCGGGCCGCGCCGAGGTCTACGAAACGACACCGCCGCTGGGCGAGCCACAGTGGTCGCCTGTGCTCGAAGGCGAGCGCGCCCGGGTCGAGCTCGAACTGGCCGCCGGCGTCGATCCTGCCCGCGTCGAGATCGAGTTCATCCGCCTGTCGCACCTTGAAGTCGCCGGCGCCGCTTTGCTGAACAAGCGCATCGGCGACATCGGAGACTCCGGGCGCTGCAACATCGACATCGCCTGCGTCAGCAACCCAAGCTTCGCGCTGCGCGAGGCCGTCAAATCGGTGGCGAAGATGATCTTCTCGAACGGCAGTGGTTCGAGCTTTCTCTGCACCGGCTCGCTGTTGAACAGTTCGCCTGCAACCGGCATTCCGTACTTCCTGACTGCCGCACACTGCCTTGACACGCAGGCGCTCGCCAGCAGCGTGAATACCTACTGGTTCTTCGATGCGGTGGCCTGTAACAGCCTCTCGGTGCCGCCTTTCGTGCTGACGACCGGCGGATCCGTCCTTCTGGTCACCGATCTCACGCTCGACCTCACGCTGCTGCGGCTGAACCAGTCCCCGCCGGCGGGCGCGGTGTTCGGCGCCTGGAACGCCACCATCGTCCCACGCGGCACCAACGTGATCGGACTGCATCATCCGAGCGGCGACCTGAAGAAGTTCTCGCAAGGATCGAGCGGTGGCTACGTGCGTGGCCCGCAGTTCCTCTCCAACCCGCCCTTCGGCAGCGAGCCCAATCTGAGCTATCCCTACGACAGCTATATCGAAGTGAGTTGGCGGGACGGAACGACCGAAGGTGGCTCGAGCGGCTCCGGTTTGTTCACCTACAACCCCACCCCGGCAACCGGCTACCCGGACGGCTATTACGAGTTGCGCGGGACGCTGACCGGAGGCGCGGCCTCATGCTCCAATCCGACTGGCCGCGACCGCTACGGCCGGCTCGACCTGATGTTCTCGAAGCTGGCTCCCCACCTGCAACCGAGCGCGATCGTGCCGCCCAGCAATTCGACCACGGCCACGATGGTCGAGTACTACAACGCGGCGTTCGACTATTACTTCATGACGTCGATCAACGATGAAAAGACGTTCCTGGACAGTCTGCGGGTGACTGTGACAGGCACCGAGAACGGGCAGCCTGCCTCCCGCAGCAATCAGCTCTTCTATCGGACCGGCTACTGGTTGCGCAACAACGCCGGCCCGTCGGCTGGCATGTCGCCTCTAACGCGCTATTTCATGCCGGGCGCCGCCCGCAATGGCGCGCGCGGATCGCACTTCTACCTCGCGCTCGACAGCGAACGCGCCCTCATTCGCAACACCGGTAAGGAAGTTTTCGGGTCGGCCTGCAACACCATGCCCAACCAGTGGTTCTGCAATGAAGGCACCGATTCCTTCGTCGGCGAACCCATCGCCGGCGGTTGCTTCGCAGACGAAGTTGCCGTCGTTCGCCTGTTCCGCGGCGAGCCACGCTATGTGGACGATGGCAATCACCGCTTCACGACCGATCCGCGCATTCGCGCCTACATGCGCGACGAGCTGGGCTGGGCCGACGAGGGGGTGCGCTTTTGCGCGCGGCGCTGATCAGAACCGATGGATGACTTCGGCCGGCTGCCCCAGTGCCAGCCGGCCGGGTGTTTCTGGGATGGCGTACCAGCCGAACGTGGCTCCACCGCGGTCCGGATCGCTGCGCAGTCGTGACAAGGTGATGAGGGGCTCCTCGCCGGAACGCTGGCCACTCGTCTGATCCGTCGCGGTGACCTCGCAGCGCACGCAGGGTGCAGTTAGCCGCAGCCGGACCGTGCCGATCCGGATTTCGGCGAGGTGGTCCTCCTCCCATGGCACAAGGCCACTGAGCACGATGTTCGGACGAAAGCGATCCATCGGCAGCCGTCCGCCGCGGCCGCCATAGAGCGCAGCGTTGAGCGCGGCAAGTGACGGCGCCGAGGTGATCAGAAGCGCGGCGTCGTCAACAAAGGATGACAAACGGTTCGCTTCCGTCGCGCCGGCCGGCGCACACTCGACGATGCGGAGCTCGGTACCGCGCATGCCCGTCGCATGCGCCAGCCACTCCGCCGTCGCGTCGCCGGCATCGATTGCATCCCATTCGCGCGACCACAGCCGAACGCGGTATCGGCGTGCATCCTGACCGCCCTGCAAGGTTCGCAACGTTGACGCAGTGCCGTCGGGCGCGATGAGTCGCCAGGCCGCATCGGCCCTCTCCACTCGGATCGCAGCAAGCGTCGCCAGCTCGCGCTGGGTGACCGCGCGGGCAGGTCTGATGCGCGTGTCCACCACCATCCACCGTCGATCGTCTACCAGCCCCGCGGGCGTGATGTCCGCCGTGGCCAGCGGGACGGCGCCAAGTGCCTTGACGGGATGGCAAAAGAGCCCGGCGATGGCGACCTCGGACAGGCTCACGGGCCCCTCCTCGGCGTGCTGCGGGCGCTACCCAAGCGCGGTTGGTCGTCCGCGCGCGCCCTCAGTAATTCGGCTTCAGCCCGGCGGCATACTCCGCCAGCGCCTTGATCTCCGCGTCGGTCAGGCGGGCGGCGATCTGCATCATCATCTTGCCGCCAGGATTGGCGTCCTTTTCGGTCGCCTTGCCGCGCTGGCCCGACTTGAAGGCGAGTAGCTGCGCGGCTGTGTATTCTGCATGCTGCCCGCCGATGCGCGGATACTGGTCGGGAATGCCGGCGCCGGTCGGAGAGTGGCAACCGGCGCACGCCGGAATGGCTCGCTGCACATCGCCGCCGCGATAGAGGCGCTCGGCCGACTTGGCAAGCTTCAGGTCGCGGGCGCCGACCGGGCGCGGCTTGAGACTTTGATAGTAGGCTCCCAGCGCCTTCATGTCCGCGTCGCTGAGCGCCGCCGCGAAGCCCTTCATGACGGCGTTTTCGCGCTGGCCGGTCTTGTAGTGCGCGAGTTGCCGCGCGATGTAGGCCCCACTCATTCCGGCAAGACTGGGCTGGCTTGGCACCGGACTGATGCCGTCGGCGCCGTGGCAGCCGGCACAGCTTCCGGACAGGGCTTTGCCCTTTTCGATCAGTGTGTTCGATGGCTGCGCATCGGCAGCACCGACAAGGGTGATGGCGGCAACGACCAGCAGGCCGCAGAGGGCATTCATGGTGATGAGGATTCGGCTTCGGAGGTGAATGCGGTGCTCTGCTGGCCGACGATCTCACCGACGCCTGGTCGCTGCCGCGTCGGCACGCATATTCACCACATGGTTTGGATTATAGGCTGGCGGACCATCCGCGGACGCGGCAGCAACGCGGCGAATCGCACTCCTTCTGCGCTCGCGCAAAATGCGCGCATGTCGCGTGAAAGAACCACTGCTCAAAGGGTCGAGCGCGTGGCGGCGTTCGCCGGCGCGCGTTTTGCGCTGTCGGTCGTCGCCACTGCGGGGCTGCCAGCAGAGACCGGTCCGGAGGTCGCCTTCGTCGGTCGTTCGAACGCTGGCAAGTCGAGCGCGATCAACCGAATGGTCGGACAGACGGGACTCGCGTTTGCGAGCAAGCTGCCAGGCCGGACGCGGGAGCTCAATTTCTTCCACCTACGGCAAGGCGGCTACCTCGTCGACCTTCCTGGGTATGGCTTCGCGCGAACACCCCGCAACAAGCAGCGGACATGGAGCGACGTGATCGACGCCTATCTGGTCGACCGGCATGCGCTGACCCTGGTCGTGCTCGTCATGGACATCCGCCACGCGCCCAGTGAGCTCGACCTCGCGTTCCTCGACTGGTTGCGCACGGCCCGTCCAAACCCCCTACCGGTCCTGCATCTGCTTTCGAAGGTGGACAAGCTGACTCAGAGCGAACGAATGAAGGCTGTTCGCCATGTGCGAAGCGCGCTTGGATCCCGTCTCGGGCCGACGGACCTGCTGCAACCTTTTTCCGCGGTCAACGGCGGCGGCCTGCGCGAGTGCGACGACTTCGTTGGCCGCCTGATCGGCACGGTGGCAACGACGGAACGGCCCGCCAGGGAACAGGGGAAGCAAGAAAAAGCCCCCGGCACACACGGTGGCGAGGGCTGAACGTCCACAGGGACACTGTGAGACCCCGCTCAGGGAGGAAAAGCGGGAGACGAAATCGTCTAGGACGAATGCTACACGACGCCAACCGTTTGTCAAGTGTTATCACGAACGAGCCATGGATCAAGCATCGACTTGTCCATGACACGGATGCGACCGTGCCCGATCAGCCGGGCGGCTGGCGGTAACCCAGCGCCTCGGCGACATCGCCGGTGCGGATGCGGTCGTGACCGAACAGATCGGCGATCGTGCGTGCCACACGCAGCGTCCTGTGCTGACCGCGCGCCGACAACCCCATGCGTTCACTCGCCTGCAGTAGCAGGGTTTCGGCCGCCTCGTCGCAGCGGCAGTGGCGAACGAGCTCGCCGGCCTCGAGCAGCGCATTGGGCTTGCCTTGTCGCTGCAGTTGACGTTCGCACGCCGCGACGACGCGCGCGCGGACGACGGCACTGGGCTCGCCCGGCGCGGCCGCCATCAGGGCGCGCGATTCCACGGCCGGTACACCGACGGTCAGGTCGATGCGATCGAGCAGTGGGCCGGACAGGCGCCCGCGGTAACGCGCCACCTGGTCAGGCGTGCAGCGGCAAGTCCGCGCCGCCTGGGCCGCGCCGAAGAAGCCGCAGGGACAGGGATTCATCGCCGCAACCCACTGGAACCGCGCAGGGAAGGTGGTGGTTCCTGCAGCTCGCGAGACATGCACCATGCCGGTCTCCAGAGGCTCGCGCAGGCTGTCGAGCACGCGGCGGTCGAACTCCGGCAACTCGTCGAGAAACAGCACTCCGTGATGGGCGAGGGAGATCTCTCCCGGCCGCGGAAGCGCTCCGCCACCGACAAGCGCGGCGGCGCTTGCCGTATGGTGAGGCGCGCGAAACACCCGCTGCCCGAAGCGCGCCGGGTCGAACTGTCCAACGATAGACAGCACTGCGGCCGATTCGAGCGCCTCCTCCTCGCGCATGGGGGGCAAAATACCGGGCAGCCGCTGCGCCAGCATGCTCTTTCCGGTGCCCGGCGGCCCGATCATCAACAGGCTATGCCTGCCGGCCGCGGCGACCTCGAGCGCGCGCCGCGCCTGTATCTGGCCGCGCACGTCCGCGAGATCGGGCGGGTCGGCGACGACCGGCGCGCCGTCTTGCGGCGGCTCGGCCATCGGCAGAGACGCCCTGCCCGCGACGTGTGCCGCGACAGTGAGCAGCGACTCGCCTGCCAGAACGCCGGAGGCGACCCGGGCCGCCTCGGGCGCACTTGCTGCAGGCAGCACGATCGCCGTACCGTCGCGCGCTGCTGCCAACGCCATCGCAAGGGCGCCGCGCACGGGTTTCAAGTCTCCGTTCAAGCCGAGTTCGCCGGCGAATTCGTGGCCGGCGAGCGCCTCTTTCGGCAACTGGCCGCTAGCGGCCAGGATGCCGAGCGCGATCGGCAGATCGAAGCGGCCGGACTCCTTCGGCAGATCGGCCGGGGCGAGGTTGACGGTGAGGCGCCGCTGGGGGAACTCGAAGCCGGCCGTCAAGATCGCAGCTCTGACTCGATCGCGACTCTCGCGCACCTCGGTGTCCGGCAACCCAACCAGGTTGAAGGCCGGCAGACCCTGCGCCAGATGGACTTCGACGGTCACCGGCTCGGCACGCATGCCTAGCAAGGCGCGGGTGCGAACGGTTGCAAGTGACATTGCCTCTCCCCAACAACTGTCTTTTTATACACCATCGTCAACGGCTCTTCCGGCCCGACGTTGACACAACATCGATCCCGAAGGAGGCTCGCCATGCTCGCTGCCGCTTTCCGTCGCCCGCCGTTCCATTCGTTGCTCGCGGCCTTGTTTGTGGCCTTGCTCGCGGCCGCGACATTGACGGGCGCGTCCGCTTCGATCATCGGCTACAGCGCCGACGATCCGCCCTCGCGTGTCGCCCGGATTGCCGAGGCGACCGGCGAGGTGCTGCGTGCCGGAGACCACGGTGATTGGCAACCCGTCGCGCGCAATCATCCCCTGATCCGGGGCGACAACCTCTACGTTGGGCCCGACGCTCGCGTCGAGGTTGACTTCGGCGCCGCGCAGCTCTGGCTCGGGCCGGGAACGCAGATCTTCTTCGAGCGCATCGACGACGAGGGCGTCGCCGCCCGCCTGGGCGCCGGTCTGCTTGCCGTGCGGATCGGCACGAGGGGACTCGGCGAGAAGGTCACCGTGACGACCAACGCGGGCATCGTAAGCACCTCGCGTCCCGGTCTGTTTGTCCTCGATGCTGGCGACGGCCGTGTGAGCGCCGTCGCACTGGACGTGCGCAGCGGGCGGGTGGACGTGGACGGCTCCGGCTGGCGTCAGGTGGTCGCCGCTGGCCGTCAGCTCGCCTTCGATGCGGCCGGCATTCGCTACGACGAGCGACTGCGCCAGACCGGCAACTTTCAGGCTTGGGTGACGGAGCGCGATCGGTTCCATGAGATTCGTCCGCGCGGCTGGAGCGATCGTTGGGACGATGGCCTGATCGGCCTGCGCGATCTGGACGCCTACGGCCGCTGGGACCATCATGCCGCTTACGGCCGCGTTTGGTTCCCGACTGCAGCACCGGCAGGCTGGGCGCCCTTCCGATACGGTCGTTGGACCTACATCCGCCCGTGGGGCTGGACCTGGATCGACGATGCGCCCTGGGGTTTCGCACCTTCGCATTACGGTCGCTGGGTCCGTATCGGCGGCCGCTGGGCATGGTGCCCGGGCATCTACATGGCGCGGCCAGTCTACGCTCCGGCGCTGGTCACATTCTTCGGCGGCAGCGGCTGGCAGGTAGGCATCTCCTTCGGGCCCGCCTTCGCTTGGGCGCCGCTCGGTTGGAATGAGCCGTATACCCCTTGGTACGGTTACAGCCCGCTCTACTGGCGCAACATCAACCAGCCCTATGTGCGCAACGTAACCGAGGACCCCTGGCGTCCGCCTCGCTACATCCACGCCGGCGTGCGCGATGCCGTCACCGCCATGCCGGTGACGAGCTTCCTCGGCGGCCGCCCGGTCGCCGAACATCTGATCAACGTGCCCGGCATCGACCCGCGCAGCGCACCGCCGGCACGCATGCATGAGTACACACCGCAGTGGATACGGCCGCGTGATCGCGACCTGCCTGCGCCGGCCCTCCCGACCGTTCGGCCTTCGGATGTGGCGCCGGTGATTCCTGGCACCCGCGCCGAGTTCGGGCGGCTGCCCGTGGTCGAGCGCCAGATGCCGCCGGGACCGGTCGCGGCACCGGGCGAACCGCGCATCTGGCAGGACCCGAACCCGGTCGCACAGCCGGCGCCGGTCGCACAGTCGGCGCCGATGCGGCCGCCTCGCGAGCTGCGTGGGAGTGAGCCGGCCGAGCGTCCGATGCTGCGGCCGCCGGTCGTTCGCGAACCGGTCGCGCCGCTTGCACGCGAGGAGCGCAGGGAGCGCATGCAACAGTCCGCGCCGATGGCACCGGCCGCGGTACATCTGGCTGCGCCGCCATCGGCAACCCAGCCCGCCGCGGCCGCTCCGGCGGTCGAAGTTCGCAAACCGGCGCGCGTCGAGCCCACACCGGCGGAGGAGACGCGCAAGCCAAAAAGAATTAGCGAGGATCGTCCTTAGTCCGCGTCGCCAGCCAGGCCAGTGCGGCCTCGAGCACACGATCGCGCCCGTCACGCAACGTGGCAATCGTCGGAGCGATCGACTCGTCGGGCACGATGCCGCGGCCTTCGACACGCTCGCCGCGTACATCGGTGTAGCCGACCTCGCTGTAGGCGAGTTCCCCGCCGCCCGGCAGACGCATGTGGCCCAGAAACGCCAGCAGGCAACCGCACGAGATCTCGCCGAACACCCGCGCGCGACCATTGGCCTGAAGGCCGGAGGCCAGTGCCTCGGCCGCGCTGCCGGTGCCGGCATCGACCAGCACGGCGAGCGGCCCCATGAACGCATCGGGCCGTCCGGCTGCCACGCGCTCGGCCCGAATCAAGGGCACACCGGCCACGGCCACGGGCTGGCCGGCGCGCGTCTGCGTACGCGCAAGCAGCGTTCGGTCGCGAAAGAACGACGAGGCGATGGCATCGACCATCGCCGCCGAGCCGCCGCCGTTGCCGCGCAAGTCGAGCACCATCCCGGGCGCGTCGGCGTGTTCCTGGATCAGATCGATCACCCGTTGCCGCAGACTTTCGCGAAAGGCCGTGAAGCGCACATAGGCGAAGTCGGCAGGCAGCCGTCGCGCCTGCGCCGTCGGCGGTGCGGGATAGGTCGCCATGCGAAGCCTCGCTGTCAGCGGACTGCCGTCGTGGCGGCGAAAGCTGAGTTCGATGCCTTGCGGCATCGCCGCTTCGGCCTGACGATTCAGCGCCCTGAGCGGCAAGCGCAGGGCAGCCTGCGGCGAGGACACCGGGCGCGCCTCGCGCGCCCACTGACGCCAGCGGGCAAGCGCATCCTCGCCGGCGATCGCCAGCACGATCATCCCAGGCCGCACGCCCGCCCACCAGGCATCGCTGTCCGAATGCACGCCGGTGACGACGAGCGCGTTCTCCAGTTCGCGTAGCTGCAAGCCGAGGCCGCGTGTCTGCTCCGCGCGCCTGAGGGCCACCGTGCGCGGCGACTCCACCCGGGTATGCGAGTCAGCCAGTTCGCCGGTCATGCGGTCGAGCAGATCCCAGAACTCATCATCGGTTGCTGCCGCAACGGCGCGGTCTCGCCAGCGCAGGCGGGCGGCCGGCCAATCGACGCCGTTCAGGTCGGGCCGGTAGTAGCGCTCCGCGATGGTCGTCCAGACCAGATCGACGGTCGCCGCGCGCTGCCGCCGAATCGCCTCTGGCGTTTCCGCGTCCGCCATCGGAGCGCTGGCGGGCAGGGCGCGGCCGACGACGTTGTACGGATCGAGTGTCGCGCACCCCGCAACCAGCAGCGCCACCGCCGCCAACGCGACGGACAGCTTGCGGCTGCGCTCGCAGGCGTGCCTGTGCTCAGCGCTCATCGTGCTCGTCTTGCGCCGGCGTCTTCTCGGTGATGGTGAGTTTGGGGGCGTAGGCGCGGGCAAGGGCGCGCACGAAGGCAAGCGTTCCGGCCAGCACCTCCGAGGTTGCGCTCACGCCGTCTTCGCTGACCACGCGATCGGCGATCGCCTGTTCGATGCGCGCTTGCATCTGCGGCGCGGCAAGTGCGCGCACGCGGGCGAGGACGTGCTCGCGCATCGCCGTCTCGGTGGAAAAGCTGGCAATCTTGGGCGTCCCGAACGGGCTACCCTCGATCACGACGAAGCGGATTGAAGCCGACGGCTGCGGCTCGGGTGAAGCCATGGCAGCGAAGCGGATGCTGGCAGACCACGCAATCGTACCCGCAATGAATCCGTCCCTTGGGCGTCTCGTCGCTTCGCAACGATTTCGTACTTGCGTTCGCGCGCGCCGCCAGCCATATTCCCGGAGCCTGCACCCGATCGTCCGCATCAGAAAACATCCGCCGCATCGGCCTTGCGCGCCGTAGAACCCGCGGATGGCCTAAGGAGCCAGCATGTCCGAACCCTTCCTTTCTTCGCCGACCGAATCCGGAGACCGCGATCGTGCCCTGATCGCGTCGCCGGAGCCGACGGAATCCGCCGTGCAAATCACGCATGTGATTTACGCCCTCTATGCGCTCGGCCTGCTGTCGATTGGCATCATCGCGGTCGCCGGCCTCATCATGGCCTACGTCAAGCGCGATGATGTCGGCGGCACCTATCTCACCGCCCACATGAGTTGGCTGATCCGCACGTTCTGGTGGGCGTTCGGCTGGTGCGTGCTGATCTGGGTCTTCATTTTTCTGACGCTGGGCATCGGCCTTTTGATCGCCTGGCTGTTCTTCGCCATCGTCTGGGTCTGGGTGGCCTACCGCGTCATCAAGGGTTGGCTGCGCCTCGCCGAAAAGCGTGCCGTCGCCTAAGGAAACGCTGAAAAAAGCAGTGAGCGGGATGAAGCGCAAGGCGCGCGGAGCGCAGCGACCGAGACATATCAAGTAGATGGGCGAGGGAGCGAGCACGGCGCAACGCAGCGATTCGCCCGCGCAGCAATTCATTCAGCGTTTCCCTAAGTCTGCGCCAGACGGCGAGGACCGCACACATCGGTCACGCGGCCTGCGGAATCAGCCGAGCAGCAGGCGCTGCAACCCCGCTGCGAGTGGGCTTTCCGGCCGCGCCAGTTCATCGACCAGCGAGAAATGATCGGCCTGTTCGTATCGCCTGGCCGTGACGCCCGACCAGCGCGCCGCCAACAGCTCGTTCTGGCGCAGGAATTCCGCCAGTTCGCCGCCGCCGACGATGGCTGAGAACGGCGCAGCGGTCGTGCGTGTCCGGTAGGCCGGACTGGCCGCGAGTGCGCGCTCAGATGTCAGCCCGAGCCCCGTGTTGAGCGGTATCGGCACCAGCGGCTCGAGGTCGTAAACCCCCGAGAGCCCGACCCCGGCGCGGAACGGATCGGCGGGCAGGCCGAAGCCCGGCCAGGCGGTCGTCTGGCACCAGGCGACCAGATGACCGCCAGCGGAATGGCCGCAGAGGACGATCCGGTCGCGATCCAGCGCGAGCGCAACGGCTTCGCGCCACAGCACGACGATCGCCTGCTCGATCGCGTCGGTGATGTCGGCAACCGCCACCTCCGGAGCCTGCGGGTAACCGACGATCACACAGGCGCAACCCGCCGGCACGACGGCCTGAGCGACGAAGCTCCAATCGTGCCGGTGCGTCCACTGCCAGTAGCCGCCATGCATGAACACGCAGCAGGGCCAGCCCCGCGGCGGCGGCTCACCGCGCGGGGTGAGCACGTCGAAGCGCGCCTTGTGGTGATCCGCATAGGCTACTGCGAGGGCCCGACCGTAGGTGGCGCGAAGGCGTTCGCTTTCGCGCTGCCAGCGGGGAAGGAGCCGCTCGCGCCAGTCAGGCACGGCCGCCGAGTTGTCGTAGCGGCGCGCCAGTTCGTCGACCGGCAGCGCAGGAATCATCGGGCGAGCAGTCGGGCTGCGTCGATTGCGCCGTAGGTCAGGATGGCGCTGGCACCGGCACGGCGAAACGCGAGCAGGCTCTCGATCAGGCAGCGCTCATAGTCGAGCGCACCGGCAGCGGCCGCGGTACGGAGCATTGCGTACTCACCGCTGACCTGGTAGACGGCCACCGGCAAGTCGAAGGCCTCGCGCACGCGCAGCACCATGTCGAGATAGGGCAGGCCGGGCTTCACCATCAGCATGTCGGCACCCTCGGCGACGTCGAGCGCGCATTCGCGCAAGCCCTCGACGGCGTTGGCGGGATCGAGCTGATAGGTTTCCTTGCTGCTCGCGCCAAGGTTCTTTGCCGACCCGACGGCGTCCCGGAACGGGCCGTAGAAGCTGCTCGCATACTTGGCGCTGTAGGCCAGAATCGCGGTCATGCCATGCCCGGCCGCGTCGAGCGCGCGCCGGATGGCTCCGATGCGCCCGTCCATCATGTCCGATGGGGCGACGAAATCCGCACCAGCGGCAGCATGCGCCGTGGCTTGGCGGATCAGCACCGCGATGGTCTCGTCATTCAACACGTAGCCGCGCTGATCGATCAACCCGTCCTGCCCGTGCGAGGTATAGGGATCGAGCGCAACGTCGGTGATGACGCCGAGATCCGGCAAAGCCTGCTTGAGCGCCCGCACGGCGCGGGGCACGAGTCCATCGGGGTCGGTCGCGGCTTCGGCGTGGACGGTCTTCTCGCTCTCGATCACCGGAAACAGCGCCACCGCCGCCACCCCGAGACCGGCGGCCTGCTCGGCCCGGACAAGCAGCCTGTCGATCGACAGTCGCTCAACGCCGGGCAATGTGCCGACCGGCACGGTGCGGCCTTCGCCTTCCAGAACGAAGGTCGGCCAGATCAGGTGCGATGCCGAGAGCGCCGTTTCTCGGATCATCGCGCGCGCGAAGGCGCGGGAACGCAGTCGACGCAGGCGGGTCGCGGGCCAGGGTGGTTGCGCGGCGTGCAGCATGGCGCCAACTATACCCAGCGGCGAGACCGTTCGAGCTCGACCAGTGCCGCAAAAGTGCGCGCGGTCGGCGGCAGACGGGCGAGCACGCGCTGCAGAAGATGCGCCGTGGCGAGCGCATCGGCCGTGGCGCGATGCTGCTTGCGGATCGGCAGATTCAGGGCCTGGCTCCATTCGCGTAGCCCGCGTGCGCGAGTCTCACCGATCACGACCGGAGCGATCACGGCGAGGTCGACGAACCGCCGCTCGAAGCGCTCCGCAGCGTCGCGGCTGCCGAGTCGGCGCAGCGCAGTGGCGATGAAGGTGACATCGAAGCGGGTGTGAAACCCGACCAGGGGCGCCTCGGCACGCCAGAGTAGCAGCGCGTCGAGCGCATCCGGCAGGACGCTGCCCTGGTACTGCTCGGCGGCCGAAATGCCATGCAGGACGCGGTTCTCGGCAGTCACGCGGCCGCTGTCGGCCGTCACCCGGTGCAGACTGTCGGACAGCTCGATGATGCCATCACGCATGGCCACGCCGCCGATCTCGACGATTCGGTCGGCCTTGGGGTCGAGTCCGGTCGTTTCGAGGTCGAGCACGATCCAGCGCCCACCCTCGTCAGGCGATCGTTCTCCTTCGTCGCGACCCCGCCGGCGCCAGAACATGGGGTTGCGCTCAGGGATAGTCGGCCCGTAGGCGCTGCTGCAGCTTGCGGGCCTGGCGGAAACATTCCTTCAGGATGCGGGCGTCCATCGGCGAGAGGGAGTCGACCGCGACCGCATTCGGGGCATCCGGAAACTCCGCTGCCTGCTGGACACGCAACCTGAGCCCCTGCAAAAAGCCGAACGCATCGACCCACTGACGGACCTCCTCGCTGCGCAGCACGCCGCGATCAGCAAGCCGGAGCAGACGCTCGACCGTGTTGGTCGACGCCTCGCGATGCGCCAGCGCGAGCACGCGTGCGGCGTCGACGAAGGGTCGTATGCCGTAGCGCTTGAGATCGATTGCCTGACGGCCGCCGACGTCTTCAGTGGCAGCGATGTTGCCGAGCCAGTTGAGCGGTGGCTCGGTCTCGAGCGCATTGTCGGACAGTTGCTTCAGGAAGCGCGGGGTGGCGGCGGCGCGCTCGAGGACATGCGCCCGCAGGGTTTCGGCGAGTTCCGCTCGACCCCAGAGCGGACGCAGGTCGAAAAAGATATTGGCCTGCAAGAGCGCCTGCGGACTGCCGCTTTCGATCCAGCGGGCGAACTTCTGGCTCCAGGCGGCAAGCGGCAGGGCCAACTCCGGGTTGCTGGCCATGATGTTGCCTTTGCAAAGCGGAAAGCCGCAATCGGCGAGAGCGGCATTGACCTCACGGGCGAAGGCGGAGGTGTCGACCGCTGCGATGCCGTCGGCAAGGATCAGCGCGTTGTCCTGATCGGTCGAGATGGTCTGCTCATGCCGCCCCTCGCTGCCGAGGGCGATCCAGGCGACGGTCGCAGGATTGATACCGTGCCGCGGCGCGATCCAGTCGAGCAGCCGATGCACGATCTGGTCGTTCAGCCGGCTGACGAAACGCGTCATGGAGAGGGGATGCACGCCCTGCGCCACCAGGTTCTTCGCCAACTGGCGGGCGTCGGTCGCGCAGATCGTTAGTTGCTGGATCGACTCGGCACGCTTGATGGCGCCAGACAGCCCGGTCAGCGTGTGCCTCTGCAGCGCGAACAGGTCACGCTCGGACACCACACCGAGCAGGCCTCCTGCGGCATCGGTGACCGCAATGTGGCGGAATCCGCGCTCGGCCATCAGCAAGGCAGCATCGGTGGCCGTGTGCTCGCCGCCAAGGCAAACGACCGGACGCGAGGCCACGTCCATCAGCGGATTGCCGATCGGCACGCGCGCGAGCACGATGCGGGGAACGACGTCGCGCTCGGTCAGGATCGCCAGCGGACGTCGTGCCGAATCGACGACGATGACCGAACCAATCGCGTGCTGCTGCATCAGCGTCAGCGCGTCCTCGATGGTCGCCTCGGGACCGAGCGTGATCGGACGGCGCCGGATGAGCTGCCCAAGCGGCCTCGGGATCGCCTGTTCGGCGCTGCCCTCGGCGGCATAGCTGGCCGATAGCGCGCGCTGGGAACGTTCGAGCAGAAACGTCAGGCGTCGGTCGCAGAAGTCGGACAGTACCGGTATGTCACGCGCACAGGTGATGAAGTCGGCGGCCGGTATGCGCAACGCGAACACCTCGTCGGCCGCCGAAAAGCGCGATATCGTCGGCCGCGCCGTCAGGATGGCTCCCACCGGAAACATTTCCCCCGCCACGAGCTCGAGTGCGAGCGGCGCCAGACCGGCGGACTCACCGCTCCGTTCGCCGCGCACACGGCCGGAGAGTACGATCCAGCATTCCCCGGCCATGGTGTTCGTTTCCAGGAGACACTCGCCCGGCGAGTGATAGCTGACACGCGCATGCGCGAACAGCCGCATGCATTCAGCCAGCGCCATCGCGGAGAACGGCTCATGCGCGCGCAGGGCGTCCAGATAGGGTTCTACGGCGGCGACGGTGGCCATGACGGGGCTCTCCGGTCGATGCGATTGGATGAACGTTCAGCCTTCCGCCGCCAGCATCTTGCCGACGCATTCGGCCAATTGCAACGACAGGCCCGGCGCGGCGGCGATCTGCTCGAGCGCCTGCCGCTGCGACTGGCGGGCCGCCCCCAGCGCACGAGGCCAGTGGGAAAAGGCTTCGCTCAGTCCCGCTGCAAGCGACGGATTGCGTCGGTCGTAAGCGACGATCCGCTCCGCGAGGTAGTGGTAGCCGCTTGCATCCGGCCGATGAAAGCCGGCCCAGTTGTGCTGACCAAACGTGCCCAACAGAGCGCGAACGCGGTTCGGATTGCGGGGATCGAAGTCGGCGCGGGCTTCCAGTTCGGCCATGCGGATCGCATCGGAATCCGGCGCCTTGGCCCAGAGCGCATACCAGCGGTTGAGCAACAACGGCTCGTGCGCGCTCCTTCGATGAAAGCGCTCCAGCATCTCGGCACGCTCGCGGACCGGCCGTTGTACGAGCGCGTTCAAGGCTGCCATGCGGTCGGTCAGGTTGTCGGCTGCGGCGTAGAGATCCATGGCCCACTCTAGAGCTTCGCCGGCCTCGCCTGCGTTGAGGCGCATCAACAACGCCGCTGCCAGCGACCGATGTGCGGCATCGGCTGCATCCATGCGCCATGGTCGACCGGCAACGGCGGCACGCTCCTCGCGGTAGCGCTCGGCCATTGCCTCATATGCGCCCGCCAGAATGGTGTGCTCGAGCGTACGATGCGCCTGCAGCACACACTGCGGGTCGAACGATGCGCGGGTATCGGCCATTTCCGCGCAAGACGGCATCGTCAGCAAATGGGCGAGCAGGGCGGGGTCGGTCGAGCGATCTGCGCACAGCGAACGCACGACGCCGACCAGCGTGGCGAGCGCGTGAGCGGAGGGCACCTCTGTGCACTCGCCGGCGTCCGTCGCGCACGCGAGGCACTCCGCAAACGCCTGTTCCTGCAGCGAGCGCAGGGCTCGCCAACGCGCAAAGCCGTCCACCTCGCTGCGAACGAGTGTCGCGAGCGCTGCCGCGTCGAGCGGCAGATCGACCTCGACCGGCGACGAGAAGCCTCGCAGCAGGGACGGTATCGGCCGCTCGGCGATGCCGTCAAAGGTCAGCACTTCATCCCCCGTCTCGATGATGGCCTGTCCTTCGCTGATGCGCTCGCCGTCGGTCGTGAACAACGCGTAGGCAAGTGGAATCGTCATCGGCAGCGTCGGTGTGGCCGCCGCCGTCGCCGGAACGCTTTGCCTCAGTTCGAGCCGATACTGCCTGGAGTCAGGGTCAAACGACTCCCGCACGGCGAGACGTGGCGTACCGGCCTGTGCATACCATCGGGCGAATTGCGACAGGTCCCGCCCGCTCGCCTTGGCGATGGCAGCGAGAAAGTCGTCACACGTCACCGCCTGACCATCGTGACGTGAGAAATAGAGGTCACAGCCGCGCCGCCAGGCAGCGTCGCCGACCAGCCGGTGCAGCATACGCAGCACCTCGGCCCCCTTCTCATAGACGGTCACCGTGTAGAAGTTGTCAATGTCCTCGTACTGCTCGGGCCGGACCGGATGGGCAAGCGGCCCGGCAGCCTGGGGAAACTGCCGGGCGATGATGAAGGCTGCCTGTTCGATGCGCTGCACGGCCGGCGAGCCGCGCGTGGCCGCGTACTGCTGCTCGCGAAAGACCGTAAAGCCCTCTTTCAACGACAGCTGGAACCAATCGCGGCAGGTGACCCGATTACCGCTCCAGTTGTGGAAGTACTCGTGGGCAAGAACGACGTCGACGAGATGGAAGTCCTCGTCGGTCGCGATCTCCGGGTCCGCCAGCAGATAGCGACTGTTGAAGATATTGAGCCCCTTGTTCTCCATCGCGCCGGCGTTGAAATCGGCGGCAGCGAAGATCATGTAGCGGTCGAGGTCGTACTCGCGACCATAGGTCTGTTCGTCCCAGCGCATGGCCTCTTTAAGACAGCTCATCGCCCAACGGAAGCGGTCCAGGCGACCGCTGTCGGTGTACAGCTCGAGCGATACCGAACGCCCGGAGGCGGTGATGAAGACGTCGCGCAGGCATTCGAGCCGACCCGCCACGAGCGCAAACAGGTAGCTCGGCTTCGGAAAGGGATCTTCCCAAATGCATTCGACGCGGCCATCCGGCAGCACAGCCTCGGCGACACGGTTGCCGTTGGCGAGCACCACCGGGTAGCGTTCAGCGTCGGCCCGCAGGGTCACCCGGTAGCGGGCAAGGACATCCGGCCGGTCGGGAAACCAGGTGATGCGACGAAACCCCTCCGCCTCGCACTGCGTGCAAAAGGTGCCGCCGGTCAGGTAGAGGCCGCTCAGCGCGTCATTGGTGGCCGGCGAGATGCGAGTTTGGACGCTCAGGGTGCCGCGCGCAGGCAGGCCAGTGAGTTCGATCCGGCCACTGCCATCAGGCGGCACCTCGACTTGCCACGGCTCGCCGTCGACCGCAAAGCAGCTCGCCGCCAGTGCTTCGCCGTCGAGCGCAAGCGGCGCATCGTCGGCTGCCCCTGCACTGCGCGCGAACGTCATCCTCGCTTCGACCTGCGTTGCCTGCGGATCGAGATCGAAGGTCAGTTCGACCTGATCGATAAGGTACGGATACGGCCGGTAGTCGCAACGCAGGTGGATTTTCGGCGGCGAACGCATCGACAGGGGTCCTCTGCTTGGCAGGCTGTTGAAAAACGTAGCGAGGATGGCCAGATGCGAGGCGCACGGAGCGCAGCGACCGAAGACCTATCAAATA
>OGCL01000366.1_pt1 | contig 49988 bp, 51 predicted proteins | sample 1570041 | NCBI WGS metagenome assembly OGCL01 (sample SAMN06266162, study PRJEB24511) | hot springs metagenome | isolation source: Hot spring water | place: South Africa: Limpopo | collected 2015-06-22 | reverse complement strand
GGCGTGGATCAGTTGGCCAACAGCGCCGAACACACTTTGGACTTCCTGGTCCTGCAGCGCATCCTTGTGCCGGACATCCTCCACCCCTTGATTCGAGAGATGATTCAGGTGACCTTGGAGCAGGTGGGGGACCTCAAGGGAGCGATCGTTGCCCTGCTTGGGCGGGATCGGGATGCGGTCCGCAGGGCGGCCGAGGTGGAGCGAAAAGAAAGCCGGGTGGACGAGCTCCTGCGCCGGGGGATCTTGAGGCTGTTCTCCACGGACCTGCCGCTGGCTGAGAAGATCCTCAACCGGGAGTTTTTGGAGAAGCTGGCTGCCCTGTCCGATCGGGCGGAGGATGTGTCCGATCTGGTGGTGATGGCCGTGGCGGTGGAGAGTCCTTGAGGGGCGTGAGAGCGAGGAGGTTCGGCGATGAAGAGGTTTCTGGCGCGGGTGGTGGGTCGAGGGGCGTTTGTGCCCTTCCGGGAGCACGCGGAAGCGGTGGAATCCACCGCAGAGGAGCTGAGCAGGCAGCTGAGGGCTTGGCTGCGCGGGGAGGCCGTCCAGGCGGATGTCGTCAGCGGCCGGGAACACCAGGCCGATCTGATCAAGCGTAAGGTGAGGGAGGACCTCATGAGGGCCCGGTTTTCCTTGCTGGCTCGGCCGGCCCTGCTGCAGTTGCTTGGGCATCAGGACCTGATTGCTGACCTATGCCAGGATGCGGCCCTGCTCATGGCCCAACGCAGGCCGCCCTTGGGGATCGAGCTCGAGGACGAGTTTCGCGCCCTGGGTGAGGCCATCAGCCGCACGGTGCACGCCTACAGCGTGGTGATCGGGGAGTTCGATCAAGCGGTGGGCAGCGGGCACATCGGCGCACACGCCCCCCGGATCTCCGAAGGCGTGGACCGCATCAACCAACTGGAGCACGAGTCCGACCTGTTGGAGCGCTCCATCGTGGCCACCATCTACCGTCGGGAGGACATGCCGGCCTTTGATCGTTACCACCTCATCCAGCTCGTCCTCATGCTGGGGGGCGTGGTGGATCAGGTGGAGGAGGCCGCCGGGGACTTACGGATGCTCTTGGCCGGACTGTAAGAGAGCACCAAACCGTCCTCAAAGGGAGCTTGTCCCCCTTGGCCTGACCCTGGGGTAGGCGGAGGGAAGGGCCTTCTGGTGCCCGGGTTCTACCAGAACGTCAAGGGGTCGGGGTCAACCCGCAGCCAAGTCGGCGCGATGGGCAAGAGTTCGTGGAGCAAGCGGGGAAGGTCTTTGTCCCCGCGGAGGAGGAGCTGAGCGCGGGGAATGCCCCGCCGGGGAAGGAGCGGTGAGGGGCCGAGAACTTCCACCCCGGGACGAGCTACGGCGCGGCCCACTTTCTCCAACCGCTGTGGCCCCTGATGGCCCTCGGCCACCAGCCGCACGAGCTGGGCGAACGGGGGGTAGCGAAGGATCTGGCGGTAGCTCAACTCTTCCTGGTAGAAGGCCCCATAGTTGCCGGTAAGGGCATGGCGGATGGGGTAGTAGTCCGGCTGATCGGTTTGGACGAGGACTTCCCCACGCGCCGTGCCCCGGCCGGCCCGGCCGGCCGCGGCCACGATCACCTGGTAGGTCCGCTCGGCCCCCCGGTAGTCCGGGCGGCCCAAGAGAAGGTCGGCGTCGATGATCCCCACCAGGGTGATGCCGGGGAAGTCCAGCCCTTTCCCGATCATCTGCGTGCCCACCAGGATCCGAACTTCGCCCCGGGCCACGGCGGCGAGGATGCCCCCCGCGTCGCGGGAGGTGGAGCTATCCAGTCGGGCCACCGGCGTCCCCGGAAAACATCGCTTGACCTCGTGCTCCACCCGCTCGGTTCCCAGACCAAACAGCCTGAACCTGTCCCCCCCGCAGGTCGGGCAGCGAGGATGGGCCACGCTGTACCCACAGGCGTGGCAGATGAAGCCGCGGTTCCGGTGGTACACCAGGCCAAGGGCGCAGGACGGACAGCGGAGGAGGCTGTGGCAGCCCCGGCAGGTGGCCCCGGTGAAGAACCCCAACCGGTTGAGGAAGAGGAGAACTTGGCCCCCGTGGTCCAGGTGGCGGCGGATCGCTTCCTGGAGCTCTGCCCCTAGGATCTTTCCACTCTTGGGAACGGCTCGCACCTGAGGGGGGGCCCCGCCCCAACGTCCCTGCAACTTGATAAGTCCAATTTCCCCGGTTTCGGCGCGGTGGAACGTGGCCACGGCGGGGGCCGCGGACCCCAACAGGACTACACAGCCCTGGTTTCGGGCCCGGTCTTGGGCCACTTCGCGGGCATGGTAGTAGGGGACCCGTTCCTCCTGTTTGTAGGCCGGTTCACTCTCCTCATCAACCACGACCAGTCCGAGGTCCCGAGCGGGCAGGAACACAGCGGAGCGGGTGCCCACAGCGCAGCGGAGTCGGCCGTGGAGCGCAGCTTCCCAGGCCTGCCAGCGGGCTCCTGGGGCCAAACCCCCGTGGTAGGCGTAGGGATCAAAACCCAACCGGCCGCGCGCTCGTGCCCAGAGCTGGGGAAGGAGCGAGACTTCCGGCTCGAGCAGAACTGCGGAGTGTTTCTCCTCCGCCACCGCCCGGGCCGCTTCCAGGTACACCTCGGTCTTCCCCGACGCCGGAGGGCCGAAGAGAAGGCAGGTCTTCCCTTCCCCCACCAAACCGAGGACCTGCGCCACGGCCTGGCCCTGCTCGTAATTGAGGGAAGGGGGAGGGCGCTCCTCCCGGTAGGCAAAGGGCAAGAAAGATGGTTGAAGGAAGCCTTTGCGCACCAGGGCCCGCAACGCGGATGGGGCGCCCCGGACGGTTCGGAGCTCCTCCCAGGAACGCCCTTCAGCGGCCAGCGCCAGAACCGCCGCCTGTCTTGGGGCCCTTCGTCGCATCTTTTCCAGGGCCTTGTTCACCTCTGCAGGGCTTAGGGCGAGCCCCAACGTCCCTGCCCTCAGCCGGGCAGGTGTGGGCACGGTCTGGGCCAGGGCCAAGCCCAGGGTAACGTGGGCCCTCCGGGCCACCGCTGCAACGAGATCTACGCCCCAAGGAGGTAGCACTGGACCGGCGGAGCCGAGGAGGGGTCGAAGTTGGAGCCCTTCTCGGGTGGGGGCAGGGAGGAGTTCCACGACGATGCCCCAGGCCGCCCTCTTTCCTAACGGGACCTGCACCCGGTGCCCCACCCCCACGTCCAGGCCCTCGGGCACAAGATAGTCGAACAGCGCGTCGTGCGGGATGGGCAAAGCCACACGAGCGATCAAGCCTGGCCTGCCCTCCGGGCGAGGTAGCCCAGCGCGCCCCGAACCGACATCTTGAGGTCGGCCTTGGCAGGTCCTGTGGAGGTCCAACCCCGCCGGGTGGCCTCCTGAAGTACAGTCTCCACAATCTCTTCTTCTGAAGCGCCCTGGTCTCGCACGTGTCGGACCAGGTTGACCCACCCACGGAGGAGCTCCTTGTAGGTGGCCAGCAGGGTCGGTTCCCCTGGCCCGAAGTGGGTGAACAAGATCAACCTGGGCTGGAGCCCAATCAGTCTGTCCAAGGTGGCCAAGGCTGCATCCAGTTCGAAGCTTGGGGGTACCGTGGTGGGGAGGAGCTTTCCCCCTAGGTACAAACCCGCCGCGTCCCCGCTGAACAGGGAGCCTGTGGACTGTTCAAAAAAGCAGAGGTGGTGAGGGGCGTGTCCGGGGCTGTCCACAGCTTGCACCGAGAATTTCCCCAACCGGAAGCATTCCCCGTCTTGGGCTGCATGGAGGCGCTCGGGGGGGATGGGCACAGCGTCCCCGTAGAGGGGAAACCGGTCCTGTACCGCTTCCTTCACCGAAGCGACCAGACGGGTGGGGTCGGCCAGGTGGCGAACCCCTCGTTCGTGAACGACGACCCGTGCTGCAGGGAGGTCCTCAAGAAGGGCCCCTGCTCCCCCGGCGTGGTCGAGGTGGACGTGGGTAACGAAGATCCAGGCCACGTCTGCGGGGTCCACGTCGAGGCACGCTAGGGCCTGGAGGATTCGAGTCCGCGAGAGGGAGGTTCCCGACTCCACCAGGGCGGCAGGCTTGCCAGGGATGAGGTACACGCCCCCCTGGTGGGGGACTCCAAACTGATGCGTATCCACAAGCCAAATGCCTGGAGCCACGTGCGTCAGATCGTTCACGCGTATCCTCCCTCTACAAGTACCAGCCGGTGATCACACCCAACCATACGAACAGGCTTGCCACGGCGCACGTGGCCACGGTCAACAGGCCGGCCTCCCGCAGCCAAAGCCTTGCGGACAGGGGGTAGCGGCTGCGCTGGGCTAGGGTTTGGGCAATGAGGTTGGAAGCCGAGCCCAACGGGGACCCGCTTGCTCCTAGGCCCACGCCCAAGGCCAGCGCCCACCACAGGGGGGTCACGGGCACACCGGCCCCGGCCACCCCCCGCACCAGCCCCACCAAGGTCACGGCCGCCGGCACCGAGCTCAGGAACCAGGAGAGGATCGCCCCCAGCCAGAGGACCATAAGGGCCAACACCAGCGGAGAACTGCCGGTGGCCCGCACCATCCCTCGGCCGAGCACGTTCAGAACTCCGCTTCGTTCTAGACCCCCGGTGAGGACAAAAAGAGAACCCAGGAAGATGAGGAGGTCCCACTCCACCCCGCGCAGGAAGGTTTCCACGCTGGGGCGGAGGACGTAGATTCCCAGCGAGGCGCCAATGAGGGCGACCAGGCCGGGAGGTAATCCCAGCGGGCCGTGGAGGAGGAACAGGACAAAAATGAGGATCAGGAGGCCCACCAGCTTCTTCATCGTCGAGGGGTCGGACACCGCCCGCCGCTCGTCCATTTGTCTCAGTGTTTCCGCTTGTTCGGGTCTCCCCTCAACCTGGGAGCGGAACCGCAGGAGAAGGACGGCCAAGGAGAACACGAGGGCGATCAAGGCCACTGGGGCGGCCCGGGTGAGGAAGTCGTTGAAGGTGAGGCCTCCCGCCGAGCCGATGAGAATGTTGGGGGGGTCGCCCACGAGGGTGGCGGCGCCGCCCACGTTGGCCGCCACCGCTTCCATGAGGATCAGGGGCTGGGCGGGGATGCCCAAGATCTCCGTGACCGAGATCGTCACAGGAATCACCGTGAGCAGTGTGGTGACGTTGTCCAGGAGCATCGAAGCCACCGCGGTGGTGACCCCGAAGGAGATGAACAGCACAAGGGGCCGGCCGCGGGCCAGTTTCGCCGCGCGGATGGCCAGGAACTGAAAGAAACCCGTTTCCCGGAGGAGCCCCACCAAGGCCATCATCGCGAACAGCAGCCACAGGGTGTCCAAATCAAGGCTGGCGGCTACCTCGGCCATGGGGTAGAAGCCGAACAGAATCCCGGCTGTGGCCATGGCCACCGCCCCGGCCAGCGCGGCCAACGCTCGGTGGACCACGCCCGTGGCCATGACAACGTAGGTGGCCACAAAGATGGCCGAAGCCGTGGCCTGGGTCGCCACGTGCATGGGCTTCACCCGTCCTTCGTTTGGGTGTCGAGGAACTGCTGGGCTCGGCGCAGGGCTTGGCGTTGCTCAGGGTAAATCAAGCGCTCCAGGGCCTGGGGGTAGGGAATCCACTCCATGGCTTCGATCTCCGCCGTGGCGGGCGTCCCGTCTTCGCTGGCCGCAGCCAGGAACAGAACCAAGTCCTTGCTCACCTGGCGGCCCTTGCGGAGGAAGGTGTAGCGTTCTCGCTCGCGAAACCCGGGCACAAGGCGGACACGAACAATGCCCACTTCCTCCCGCACCTCCCGCAAAGCCGCGGTGGACTCGTCTTCCCCCGCTTCGATGCGCCCCTTGGGGAATCCCCAGTGGCCGCCCCCCCGGTTCTTGATGAGCAGGTACTCCCGGCCTCCCGGGCCCTCCCGGAACAGGATCAGCCCGGCGGCGCGCTCGTCGATCATGGGGCTAGACAATCTCCAGTTCGCGACCCTTCTCCCCGTAGGCCTTGGCCGACAGGCCCAAGCAACGCAGCTCCTGCCACAAGACCCGGAACGACTCGGGAATCCCTGGCACAGGGAACGACTGGTCATGGAGGATGGCCTTGTACAGCTGGACGCGGCCGCGCACATCGTCAGATTTGAGGGTCAGCATTTCCTGGAGAAGAGCTGCAGCCCCGTAGGCCTCCAGGGCCCACACCTCCATTTCCCCAAGACGCTGGCCTCCGAACTGGGCTCTTCCCCCCAGGGGCTGTTGGGTGATCAGGGCGTAGGGCCCGGTGGAACGGGCGTGGATCTTCTCCGAGGCAATGTGCTCCAGCTTCAGGAGATAGGCCACCCCGACGGTGATGGGGGACTCAAACGGCTCCCCGGTGCGGCCGTCCCGCACCACCACCTTCCCGTCCTTTCGGTGGGGATCATCAAGGAGCCCGTGCTCGAGCAACGCTTGGGTCAGATCCTGGAAAATCGTGTCCTCGGAGGCCCCATCGAACACCGGAGAGGCGGCGTTCTCCCCGCGGAGCGTGCACAGCCAACCCAGAGAGGTCTCGAAGATCTGCCCGAGGTTCATGCGGGAGGGCACGCCCAGGGGGTTGAGGACCACGTCGAGCGGTGTTCCATCGGGCAGGAAGGGCATCTCTTCCACGGGGAGGACGGCGGCGATGACGCCCTTGTTCCCATGCCGGCCGGCCAGCTTGTCCCCCACCGAAACCCTCCGCCGTTGGGCCACATACACCTTGACCAGTTCGTTCACCCCTGGCTCCAGCTCGTCCCCTTGGGCTCGAGAGAGGTGCTTGACCCGGATGACCGTGGCCGTGCCGGAGATGGGGGGCATGCGCAACGACGTGTTCTTGATGTTCCGCGTGCGCTCCCCGAAGATGGAGCGGAAGATCTTCTCTTCGGGGGTGAGCTCAGCTCCCCCCTTGGGGGTGATCTTCCCCACCAGGATGTCCCCGGTTTGAACTTCAGTCCCCACACGGACAATTCCGTGCTCATCGAGGTTGCGGAGGGCCTGGCGGGGCACATTGGGGATGTCCCCGGTGATCTCCTCAGGCCCCAGTTTGGTCTCCTCGGCCCGGACTTCGAACTCCTGCACGTGGACCGAATCGAGAATGTTCTTGCGAACCAGTCGCTCGGACACCACGATGGCGTCTTCGTAGTTGTACCCTTCAAAGGGCAGGAACCCAACGAGGAGGTTGGTCCCCAGGGCCAGTTCCCCGTTCACCGACGACTGGGAGTCCCCCAGGACATCGCCGCCCTTGACCTTGTCCCCCCGGCGCACCACGGGGTAGTGGTGGAGGAGGGTGTCCTGGTTGGAACGCTCGAAATTGCGCAGTTCGTAACTGCGGGGTCCTTTCTTTCCCCGGACCACGATTTTACGAGCATCGGCGTAGGTCACCGTGCCGTCCTCTTCGGCGAGGAGGACCCCACCGGAGTCCCGGGCGGCTTTGGCCTCCATCCCTGTGCCCACCCGGGGCGCCTCGGGGCGGAGGAGGGGCACGGCCTGGCGCTGCATGTTCGCCCCCATCAGGGCGCGGTTCGCATCGTCGTGCTCCAGGAAAGGAACGAGGGAGGCCGAGACGCCCACGATCACGTCCGGACTCACCTCCAGGAAGTCCACCTCCTCGGGAGGGACAAACCGAATCTCTTCTTTTCCCGTGCGGACCTGGACCTTCTCCTCGAGGATCTTCCCGTCTTTGCCAACCTTCACCGTGGCGGGAGCGATCTTGTACTTCTGCTCCTCGTCGGCCATCAAGCGGCGGATCTCTGCGGTGGCCCGGCCGTTCTTCACCACCACGTAGGGAGCTTCCAGGAACCCGTAGGGGTTAACCCGGGCGTACAGGGACACCGAGGTAATGAGACCGATATTCTGACCTTCGGGGGTCTCGATGGGGCAGATCCGAGCGTAGTGGGAGGCGTGCACGTCGCGGATCTCGATCTTGGCCCGCCGGGCGGGAAGGCTTCCCAGCGCGGACAGACGCCGCTTGTGGGTGATCTCGGCCAGGGGATTGGTCTGCTCCAAGAACTGGGACAGTCGGCCGGTGTAAAAGAGGTAGTTCAAGGAAGCTTGGATGGTGCGGGCGGAGACGATCCGGCGCAGGGCGTCCTTGTCCTCGGGGTCGTAGTGGGACAGCTTGTCTTGGGCGATGCGGGCCATCCGGTTCAATCCGTCTTGCAGGGCAATTTGGGCTTGTTCGCCGGGAAGGCGGACCCGCTTGTTGGCCAAGTGGTCGGTCTCGTCCACTAGGTCCGGTTCCTCCGGGGCGCGGAGGAGGAAGTCCAGGGCCGCGTAGATGTCCTGGGGCGTCAGGCACTTCTCCTTGCGGTTCAGGCCAAGCTTGCGGTTGGCCTTGAACCGGCCCACCTCGGTCAAGTGGTAGGTCTCTTCGTTGAAGTACAGGTCGCGCAAGTAGTCTTGAGCCTGGGCGTGGGTTACCCGTTCCCCCGACCGGAATCGGGAGTAGATGTACCGAATCGCTTCTTCTTGGGAGCCCACGCTCTTTTCTTCTTCTTCCTCCAGGGACTTGGCCACAGCCGGGTGGACGATCGGCACCGCGGACCGCCCCATCCGGGCCAGAAGGGACGCCCGGGCCGTGGTCACTTCTTCCCCAGCCTGCCAGGTCTCTTCCCCCACACTCACCTTCTCCCCGAGGAGGACCCGCTTCCACTGGGTGAGGCGGTCGGGCAGTTCGTCCACCGGGACTGGCCGGCTGTACCGGGCGAGCATCTCCTCCACGCTCATTCCCAAGGCCCGCAGGAAAAGCGTGACCGGCAGTTTGGCCCGCCGATCCAGATTGGCCCGCAGGGTACCTCGCCGGGTGTCCAGGTCGATTTCCAGCCAGGAGCCCTGCTCAGGAAGGAAGTGTGCCCGGTACAGGTGAGGCTCCTCCTGGGTGATGTACACCCCTGGCGAGCGCACCAGCTCGTTCACCAGGACGTTTTCCGTGCCGTTGATGATGAGAGTGCCCCGGGCGGTCATCAGGGGGACCTCGGCCAAATACAGATCGGTTTCCCGACGGACGCGTCCGCCGTCGTGGAGCCGGCCGGTGGCCTTAAGGGGGGCGGCGTAGGTGAGCCCCTTGTCCCGACACTCCCGTTCGGTGTAGGACGATTCGCCCAGGTAGGGATCGACGAGCTCGATGAACAGGTCGTCCCGGCCCGGGGCGCGGATGGGGTTGATGCGGGCGAACGCCTCGGGGATCCCCTGGCGGAGGAACCGCTCGTACGAGGTGAGCTGATCGGCAATCAGAGCTGGGGGCTCGGCCCAGCGCCGCGCCCGGCCATAGAATCTGCGCTTCAACGAAGCCGCTCCTTGCGGGTTCACACCTGAGGCCTAGCGGAGCTCGATTTCGGCGCCTGCGGCCACCAGCTTCTTCTTGATCTCCTCCGCCTCTTCGGGGCTGACCCCCGCCTTGACCACGGCGGGGAGCTGGTCCACCATGTCCTTGCACTCTTTCAAGCCCTTGCCGGTGATGTCCTTGACGACCTTGATGAGCTGGATTTTCTGCTGGCCGGCGTTGGTGAGCACGACGTCCACCGTGGTCTTGGCTTCGGCCTTGGCTTCGCCGGCCTGGGGGGCCACGGCCACGGCCACCGGGGCAGCCACGGCCGCCGACACGCCAAACCGGTCCTCGATGGCCTTGACCAGCTCGGCCAGCTCCTTGACCGTCATCGACTCGACTGCCTGGATGAACTCTTCCTTTGTCATTTACCCCTCCGCTCCTTTCTTCTTTTCCAGTTGGGATAGTGCTGCGGGCAGCTTGCGCACCACCCCGGCCAACGCCAAAGCCAACCCCCGCATGGGTCCGGACAGGGCTCCGGCCAGGCGAGCCAACAGCTCCTCCCGCGTGGGCAGGGTGGCGTAGAACTCCACCTCCTTGGCCGACACGGGTTGGCCTTCGAACACCCCGGCCTTGATCTGCAGGTTGGGGTAGCGCTTTGTGCACTCCCGGGCCATGCGGAACGGCAACGCCGGGTCCCCTTGCCCCAAGAGAAGGGCGTTGGGGCCCTTGAGGGCTGGGGCCAGGCCGGGCACACCGGCCGCCGCGGCCGCCCGTTTGGCCAGGGTGTTCTTCACGACCCGGAATTCCACCCCTTGGTTGCGCAAAAAGCGGCGGAGGGCCGTGGCCTCAGGGCCCGGGAGACCTCGGTAGTCCACCACCACCAGGGAGGGTGCCCGGGCCAACCTTTCCTTCAGCTCTTCGACTTGGGCGACTTTGTCGGGGCGGGGCATCCCATCCTCCTCACAGGGCCTGGGCCGCAGCAATGAGCTCGGCCTCGTTGACCCGGATCCCGGGGCCCATGGTGGAGCAGACCGTGATCCGCTTGATGTAGCGGCCCTTCACGCCCTCCGGGCGGCGGTCCAGCACGGCCCGGGTCAGGGCCACCAAGTTGCCCTCCAGTTGATCAACCTCAAAGGTGGTCTTTCCAAACACCGTGTGCACGATGCCGTAGCGGTCGGCACGGAACTCGATCATGCCGGCCTTGAGTTCCCGCACCACCTGGCCCACCTCCATCGTCACCGTCCCGGTCTTGGGGGAGGGCATGAGGCCCCGCGGTCCCAACAGCTTCCCCAGCTTGCCCACCACCGACATCATGTCCGGGGTGGCCACCACCCGGTCGAACTCAAACCACCCTTCCTTTTGAATCTTCTCCGCCAGGTCCTCCCCCCCCACGTAGTCGGCTCCGGCTTCCTCGGCCTCCCGGATCTTCTCCCCTTTGGCGAACACCAACACCTTGACCGTCTTGCCTGTGCCGTGGGGCAGAGCGCAGGTTCCCCGCACCTGGTGTTGAGCGGGGTTGATGCCGAGGTTGAAGATGGCCTCGGCCGTCTCCGCGAACTTGGCGGTGCTCGTCTTTTTGAGGAGCTCGAGGGCCTCCCGGCCCCCGTAGCTTTTGGTGGGCTCCAGGAGGGCGACCTTGCTTTGATAGTTGCGGCTCCGTTTCATTCAACCACCTCGATTCCCATGTTCTCCGCGGTGCCAAGAACCATGCGCATGGCGGCTTGCAGGTCATCGGTGTTGAGGTCGGCCATCTTCCGCTCGGCGATTCGCCGCACCTGGTCCATGGTGACCTTTCCCACCTTGAGGCGTTTGGGGGTGGGCGAGCCTTTGTCCACGCCCGCCGCCTTGCGCAACAGCACGGCCACGGGGGGCTGCTTGAGGATGAACTCGAAGCTGCGGTCCTGGTAGACCGTGATCTCCACGGGGATCACCATCCCCGGCTGCTCGCCCTTGGTGGCCTCGTTGAACTTCTTGCAGAACTCCATGATGTTGACCTTGTGTTCGCCCAGGGCGGGGCCCACCGGGGGGGCGGGGTTGGCCTGCCCGGCGGGGATCTGCAACTTGATTTTCGCGGCGACGGGTTTGGGCACAGGACCTCCTTTACACCTTGGCGATGCCGTCCAAGCCTATTCGAACCGGGGTTTCGCGGCCGAAGATCTTCACCATGACCACGGCCTCCTCGGCTTCCTTGTCGATCTCCCGGATGGCCCCGGTGAAGTCCGCAAACGGGCCTTCCACAATCTGAACCACTTCCCCCACCTCGAACTCCACTTCCACCTTGGGGGCCGCCGCTTCCGTTTCGGCAGCCTCCCCCACCGCGGCCTTGCGCTGCACCAACAGGAGCTCGGGGCCCTCGATGGCCACAGGGCGGGTTCGGCTCCCCACAAACCGCACCGATCGCTCCAATCCCCGGATAAGCTCCATCATCTGGTCCTCATCCAAGCCCATCTTGGCGAACACGTAGCCCGGGATGAGCCGGCGCTTCTCAATCCTTTGAATCGACAGCTCCCTCTTGTCCTTGTACTCCTTGACCTTCAGCAGGCCCGACGCCCGGGCGTAGACCTTGTGTTCCCGTTCGATTTCGCTGTCCTTGGGGAGCTTGCGGCCCGGCCGGACTTGGGGGGAGAGGTAAGCTTCGGGGATGACGCGGACTTCCTCTTCTCCATCCTCGTACTTCACGACCACGCGGCGCGCCTTTTCCCGGGCCACGATCATCCCCCGGTCTGCCACCAAAAAGGTCTCATCTCCGTCCGGCGTGAGCGGGAAGCCGGGCCGGGTTTGCTGGCCCACCCGCACCTCCCGGCGGAGGCCCTTGTCCCCGGGGATCAAGTACTCCAGTTCGTTGTGGGTCTGATTCTCCACGATCACGCGCCAGCAGGGTTCCATGACCAGGATCTCCCCCGCCTTGGGGAGGTAGTGGGGGGCGCGGCGGGCCAACAGCGCCCCTCGTTGCACCCGTTCGTTGTTGGCCACCAGAAGCTCGTACTCGTAGGGGATGCGGTAGTCGCTGGCCTTGCCCCGGCCAGAGCGGGAGGTGACGACTTCTTCCACGGGCACGAAGAAGAACTCCTGTCCCCCGTCCTGGGGGATGGGTTCGAAAAACTTCTCCCACCCGAGTTTGCGTACCCGCTCCTCGAGTTGCTGCTTCAACCGCAGCTCCGACCCAGCATAGGTCTGGATGGCGTACCACCGTTTGCGCTGCATGGGTTCGACTCTAGCTCCCCAGGAGAAGCCCTACCAACCGGGTGAGGATCAGGTCAGCAAGCCCCAGGTACAGGCCGAGCACCGCGGTCAGGAAGATGATAAGCACGGTGAACGTGGCCACCTCCTTGCGGGAAGGCCAACTCACCCGGCCCACTTCCTGCCGGACCGATGCGGCATAATCCCTGATCCTTTGGAAGAATCGGTTCATCCTGCCTCCTGGCAGGCCCGGGAGGACTCGAACCCCCAGCCTGCGGATTTGGAGTCCGCTGCTCTGCCAATTGAGCTACGGGCCTACACCCCCCACCCTCCGGTGGGGATGAACTACGACTCCTTGTGTACGGTGTGCTTGTCGCACCACCGGCAGTACCTGCGCAAGGCCAGTTTGGACCGGCTGTTGGCCTTGTTCCGCCGCGTGTGGTAGTTGTGCCGCCCGCAGTCGGAGCAGGCCAAGGCCACGACCTGGATGTTGTCCTTCTTGGCCATATTACTTGAGGATCTTGGTCACCACGCCAGCCCCCACGGTGCGCCCACCTTCCCGGATGGCGAACCGCAGACCCTCGGACATGGCGATGTGCTTGCCCAGCTTGCAGTGGAGTTTGTCCACGTTGTCCCCGGGCATCACCATCTCCACCCCTTGGGGGAGGGTGATTTCCCCGGTGACGTCCGTGGTTCGGAAGTAGAACTGGGGCTTGTATCCGGTGAAGAAGGGGGTGTGCCGGCCGCCTTCGTCCTTGGACAGGACGTACACCTGGGCCAAGAACTCGGTGTGGGGGGTGATGGAGCCGGGCGCCGCCAACACCTGGCCCCGCTCCACCTCTTCCTTTTCGATTCCGCGGAGGAGCACGCCCACGTTGTCCCCGGCGATGGCTGCGTCCAACACCTTCTGGAACATTTCCAGGCTTGTGGCCACGGTCTTGCGAATCTCATCGGTGAGGCCCACGATTTCCACTTCGTCCCCTGGGCGGAGCCGGCCGCGGTCCACCCGGCCGGTCACCACCGTTCCCCGCCCCTTGATGGAGAAGATGTCCTCGATGGGCATGAGGAACGGCTTGTCTTCTTCCCGCTTGGGAAGGGGGATGAAGGTGTCCACAGCGTTCATGAGCTCGAGGATGGGTTGGGCGGCCGGATCGTCCATGGACTTGGCGTTGAGAGCCTTGAGGGCCGAGCCGCGGATGACCGGGGTTTCATCTCCGGGAAACTCGTACTTGGACAAGAGGTCGCGGATCTCCACTTCCACGAGGTCCACCAGTTCCGGGTCGTCCACAGCATCCACCTTGTTGAGGAACACCACAATGGCGGGCACGTTCACCTGGCGGGCGAGGAGGACGTGTTCCCGGGTCTGGGGCATGGGGCCCTCAGCGGCGGACACCACCAGGATCGCCCCGTCCATCTGGGCGGCCCCGGTGATCATGTTCTTGATGTAGTCATGATGGCCCGGGCAGTCGATGTGGGCGTAGTGCCGGTTCTCCGTCTCGTATTCCACGTGGGCCACGTTGACGGTGAGGATTTTCGTCTCATCCCGGCGGAACAGCTTGGCATCGGCTTTGGCCACGTCGGAGTACGTCCGTTCCTTGGCCAACCCCTTCATGGCCAGGACCTTGGTGATCGCCGAAGTGAGGGTGGTCTTTCCATGGTCAATGTGGCCAATGGTCCCGATGTTCACGTGGGGCTTCGTTCGTACAAATTGCTCTTTGGCCATCCTGATTAACCTCCTCTTGTTCTCTTTCCGGCCGGGGCGCTCCCTGTTCCCGCCCTCGTGCCCTTAAGCCCGCGGTCGGAATCGAACCGACGACCTCTTCCTTACCAAGGAAGTGCTCTGCCGACTGAGCTACACGGGCCGGTGGACCAAAGTATACGCGCGGCTGAGCCCCAAACGCAAGGACAAGTGGAGCCGACGGGACTTGAACCCGTGGCCTCTAGCATGCCATGCTAGCGCTCTCCCAGCTGAGCTACGGCCCCGACCCCCCAATGTTCCCCGAAGGGGCGCCTCCTTTCAATCCTTAGATGTCCAGAGCCGCCACCCGGTGCGCGTTCTCCCGAATGAAGTCCCGCCGCCGGGCCACGTCCGCCCCCATCAGGGTGGTAAACACCTCATCCGCCTCCAGCGCATCCCGGACCGTGACCCGCAGGAGAATCCGGCTCTTGGGGTTCATCGTGGTCTCCCACAGCTCCTCGGGGTTCATCTCCCCCAACCCTTTGAACCGCCGAACCGTGTACCCGTCGGTTCCCTCAAGCAAGGTGCGCAGCTCCTCTTCCGAGTACAGGTACTTGCGCGTCTGGTGGCGGTAGGCCAAGTACAAGGGGGCTTTGGCAATGTACACGTGCCCCTGTTCGATCAGGGGACGCAGGTTGCGGTAAAAGAAGGTCAACAGCAAGGTGCGGATGTGGGCTCCGTCCACGTCGGCATCAGCCATGAGGATGATCTTGTGGTACCGCAGGGCGGAAATGTCGAATTCCTCGCGGAGGCCGGTGCCCAAGGCGGTGATGATGGCCCGCAGTTCCTGGTTGTCCAAAAGCTTCCCCAGGCGGGCCTTCTCCACGTTGAGGACCTTGCCCCGGAGGGGGAGGATGGCCTGGAAGGTGCGGTCTCGGCCCTGCTTGGCCGAGCCGCCGGCCGAGTCCCCTTCCACGATAAACAGCTCCGACTCCTCCGGCTTGTCGCTTGTGCAGTCCGCCAGCTTGCCGGGGAGTGACCCGGCGAACAGCGCCCCCTTCCGCCGCACCAGCTTGCGGGCCTTGGCCGCAGCCTCCCGCGCCCGATGGGCGGAGAGGGACTTCTCCACCACGGCCCGCGCGACCCCGGGGTTCTTGGCCAAATACTGCCCCAGCTGCTCCCGGATCACGTCCTCCACGAACGTGCGGATCCCGGGGTTGCCCAACTTGGTTTTTGTCTGTCCCTCGAACTCCGGCTGGGCCAGCTTCACAGAGACAATGGCTACCAGCCCTTCCCGGATGGCCTCCCCGGGGAGGGCCTCCTCGTCCTGGCGAACCAACCGTTTCTCCCGGGCGTAGTCGTTGACCACCTTGGTCAGGGCCGAGCGGAACCCCGTAAGGTGGGTGCCCCCCTCCCGGGTGTTGATGTTGTTGGCGAACGTGAATACCTCCTCGTCCATGGCGTCCGTGAACAACAGGGCCATTCCCACGGACTGGCTTCCCCGGTCCTCGGCCAGGTAAATCGGTTCGGGGTGCAGGGGTTCCTTGCCCGTGGCCAGTTCTTTTACGAAGGCCACCACGCCGCCCTCGGCCCGGAACGTCCTCCGCACGTCGGCCAGCCGGTTGTCGAAGTGAATGGTGAGCCCGGAGTTGAGGTAGGCCAGCTCTTGAAGGCGGTGGGACAGCTTGGAGAAGTTGTAGTGGATCTCCCCAAAGATCTGGCGATCGGGGAGAAAGGTCACGGTGGTTCCGGTGGTCTTGGTCTCCCCCACAGGGATGAGTTCGGTCTTCTTCCGCCCCCGTTCGAACTCCTGGCGGTAGACCTTGCCATCTCGCCAGTGGACCTCGATCACCAGGCTTTCGGACAGGGCGTTCACTGCAGAAACGCCTACCCCGTGCAGCCCCCCCGAGACCTTGTACCCCCCGGACTCGAACTTCCCACCGGCATGGAGGGTCGTCAACACCAGTTCCACTGTGGGGATCCCCGTCTCTGGGTGAATGCCCACAGGGATGCCCCGCCCGTTGTCCCGCACGGTCACCCGTTTGTCGTCGTGAATCGTCACTTCGATTTCCGTGCAGTAGCCGGCCAGGGCCTCGTCCACGGAGTTGTCCACCACCTCGTAGATCATCTGCAGCAGGCCCTCCGGCCCGGTGGATCCAATGTACATCCCCGGTCGCTTCCGGACGGCGTCGATGTCCTCAAGGACTTGAATCTTGTCTACGTCGTAGGTGGGGTCGTGAAGCCCAGTCATACCCTCCAAAGTTACCCTACCACCTGGAAAAACTCAAGGATTCCGCATTTGCCCTCTCTCCGGCGGTCAGGTGTCTCTGGTTGGGGGTGGGGAAGCTGGGTAAGCTCCCTCCGTCCAGAAAAGGAGGGCCATGCGATTGGTGGAGTGGCAGGGTCGGCTTGTGCTGGAGAAGATGGGGTTCCCTGTGCCCAGGGGCGGGGTGGCCCGAACGCCCGCACAAGCGGGGGAGCTCGCCCGCGCCGCGGGCAAACCCGTGGTGCTCAAGGCCCAAGTTCCTGTAGGGGGAAGGGGCAAGGCCGGGGGGATCCGGAGGGTGCAAACCCCTGAGGAAGCAGAACGCACGGCTCGGGACATGCTCGGCTCGGACCTCAAGGGGTTCAAAGTCCAAGAGCTCCTGGTCGTGGAGGCTTTGGAGGTCAAGGCCGAGCACTATTTGGGGATCACCATCGATCGAAGAACACGGGCTCCGGTGCTGATCTATTCCCCGCGGGGCGGGGTGGACATCGAGGAGGTGGCTCGGGTTGAGCCCCAGGCCCTGCGCAAGGTGGTGGTGCCTCCCTTGGAGGGTCCGGTTTCCTTCCGGCTTCGCCAACTCGTGGCCTTGGCCCCGGCTCACCTTCGGGGCTCCTTGGCCCACCTCGCGGCGCGCTTGTACGAAACCTTCTGCCTCTACGAGGCCAACTTGGTGGAGATCAACCCCCTGGCCGAGGTGGACGCGGGGCTGGTGGCGTTGGACGCCAAGATCATCGTGGATGAGGACCACCGGCCCGGACCACAGTTTGAGGGTCTGACCGATGCAGGGGGTGATCCCCTGGAGCGGGAGGCCAAGAAGGCGGGGATGAGCTATGTTCGCCTGGAGGGGGAGGTCGGCGTGTTGGGTAACGGGGCGGGCCTAGTGATGGCCACGCTGGACTTGGTAAGCCACGCTGGGGGCCGGCCCGCCAACTTCCTGGACATTGGAGGGGGCGCGCGGGCCGAACGGGTCCGAAAGGGTCTGGAGATCATCGCCCAGGACGGGCGAGCCCGGGTGCTGTTCGTCAACGTGTTTGGCGGGATCACCCGTTGCGATGAGGTGGCCCGGGGCATCGTGGATGCCCGCAAGGATTTTCCAGTCCCCATGGTGATTCGATTGGTGGGGACGAACGAGCCAGAGGGCCGGGATATCTTGGCCCAGGCCGGCCTGGTGAGCGTGGCGACGATGGAGGAAGGTGCGGCCAGGGCCGTAGCCCTGGCTCAAGGAGGGTGATCATGCGAACAGCGTGGCTGTGGGTGCTGGGGGTAGCGATCGCTGCTTCCGCTCAAACTGTGATGCCCCTGGCCGAGGTCCGGCCAGGAATGACCGGCTACGGGCTAACGGTGGTGGCGGGCACGGAGATTGCCCGGTTCGAAGTCCAGGTGGTGGCTGTGCTCGATGAGCCCGGCGACAAAAACGACTTCATCCTCGTGCGGGTGTGGGGTCCGGCCATCACCCAGTCGGGCGGGGTGGCCCAGGGCATGTCCGGAAGCCCGGTGTACTTGGGCGGTCGGTTGGCTGGGGCCCTGTCCCGTGCGGCCCTGTGGTCCATGGACCGAGAAAAACCCCTGGCCCTGGTTACCCCTATCGAACCCATGCTCAAGGTGCTGCAAGAGGTGGTCAACGGCTACTCCGCCGGCCTTGGGGAGGAGATGGCGGGGGTCGTGCCCACCCCTGACCTTTGGGACATTTCGGTGCCCATGACCGTAAGCGGCCTTTCGACCCGGGCTGTGGGCCTCCTGGAGCAAGGCTGGAGCTGGGACGGCTTGGAGATGAGCCAGCTGGTGCCGTTGTTCCGGCGGAAGCTGCCCGGTCTCGTGGACCTGGGGGTGCCCAAGGTGCAGGCGGTGCCCAGGGCCAGCGGCGCGGGAACCATGAACTTCGTGCCGGGGGGGCCGGTGGGCGTGGCCTTGGCCATGGGGGACATCACCGTGGGGGCGTTGGGCACGGTGACCTTGGTACGGGATGGAGCAATCCTGGCCTTCGGTCACCCGTTCCTCCTCACTGGCCCTTGCCGGTACTTCCTCACCGACGCTGCCATCTTCGCCACCGTGGCGGCGTACGACATCTCCTACAAGTTTGGAAGCCTGGGGGAGATTCGGGGTGGGGTGTTTGCCGACCGCATGCCCGGCGTGGCTGGGCTAACTGGAAGGATCCCCCGGGGGATTGCCACCCGGATCACGGTGCGGGATTTGGGCACGTTGGCGAGCCGAACCCTGGCGGTTCAGCTGGTGGACGAGGCCCGACTGTCCCCCCTGCTTCTATTCGTTTCCGGGGTTCAGGCTGCCGACGAGGTCCTGGATCGGATCGGACCAGGGACGATGACGGTTCGGTACACCCTCCGCGGCTTGGGTCTGCCCCGTCCCCTCACCCGCCAGAACGTGTTCTTGTCCACCGAGGACATTGCCTTGTACACGGCTTGGGAGGCTGCATTGGTGGCTGATCTCCTCATGTACAACAGATTTCAGGATCCTCGGCTGACTTCCATCGACCTGGAGGTCGCCGTGCGGAGCGACTTCCGGGCTGCGGAGATCGTGAACTTGGCCACGGAGAAGGTGGAGTATGCCCCGGGCGAGGTGATCCGCTTTGCCCTGTGGATCAGAAACTGGCGGGGCCAGGAAGAGCGGTGGGACGGCCAGCTCAGGATCCCTGAGGGTCTGGAAAGTCCTTACGTGCAGCTTCGGGCCTATGCGGGGCCTCGCCGGAGGGAGAAGGCCGAGCCGCCGCCCGTGTTCGAGAGGATCGAGGACTTGATGAGCTTTGTTGAAGGAATCCCGTCCTACGACACCGTGACCGTGGAACTGTTTGCCCGCGATCCCATCTCCGATCTGGTGGGTGAGACCTTGTTGTACGGTGTGGACAAGGTTTCGGACCGGCTGCCTGGGGTGTTTGTGTACGGGCAGGTGTCCCTGATCCTCCCCCTCACGGGGGACTAGCCGTGTGGGACGTTCGAGAAGCAGCCGAGGTGCTGGAGGCCAAGCTCCTTCGGCCCATGGCTCCATTCACCGCTTCCGGGGCAGGTTGCGATTCCCGCCGCATTCGCCCTGGGGACGTGTTCGTAGCGATCCGAGGCCGGGTCCGGAACGGTCAGGAGTTCCTTCCCGAAGCGTACGCCCGGGGGGCGGTGGGGGCCCTGGTGGCTGAGGACCGCGGCGTGGGACACAACTTGATCCTCGTGTCCGACCCTGTTCAAGCCCTGTGGGATTTGGCGGCTTGGCGGAGGGGGATGCTGGACATCTCGGTCGTGGGGGTCACGGGCTCCTTCGGCAAGACGACGACCAAGGAGCTCGTGGCTGCAGCCCTGTCCACGCGGTACCGCACCTACCGACCACCAGAGAACTACAACACGGAAATCGGGGTTCCCCTCTCTGTACTCTCCATTCCGGACGACGCGGAGCTGGCGGTGTTTGAGCTGGGGATGACGGCCCGGGGGGAGATCCGCAAGCTGGCGGAATTGGTCCAGCCTTGGGCGGGCATCATCACCGCGGTGGGGCCGGCCCATCTCGGGGCGTTGGGCTCGCTCGAGCAGATTGCTGAAGCCAAATGGGAACTGGCAGATACCCTGCCGGAGGAAGGACTGCTTGTCTTGGGCTGGGACTCCCCGGAGTTGCGGGCCCGGGTGGAGCGGTGCGCCGGGCTGTGCTTGCGATTCGGGAACACGGAGGAGGCGGACTTCTTCCCCCAGCACATTGTGGCCGACGACCCCACCGGGGTGCGGTTCCAGGCCGTGGGGCCGGGCGGGGGGGCCACCGTGAAGCTCCAGCTTCTGGGGGAGCACGTGGCCGTGTTGGCCTGTGGGGCCCTGGCGTTGGCTTGGGGGATGGGAATCCCAGAGAAAAGCGCGGCTCAGGCCCTGACCCACGTCCCGCCCGTGTCCCATCGGCTGAACTTGGTCCAGGCCCCGTTCGGATGGGTGCTGGACGACTGTTACAACGCCAACCCCCTGTCCATGGGGGTGGCCCTGCGGACCCTGCGGGCCCTGAGGGTGCCCGTGGCCCGTCGGGTAGCCCTGCTGGCCGACATGCTTGACCTCGGACCCGACGAGGAGCGGTATCACCGGGAGGCGGTGGAGCAGGCAAGGGCGTTGGGGGTGGATGCCCTGTTCTGCTATGGCCCACGGTTCGCTCGGGCGTTTGGCTCGTGGGGCGGGCCAGGGGCTGCAGAGGAAGACGATCTGGAGGGGTTGTTGAGCCTCCTCCACTCGGAGCTGTGGCCGGGGCCGTGCCTGCTCTTGGTCAAGGGGTCGCGGGCTATGGCCCTGGAACGGGCGGTGGATTATCTTCTCCGGTCCCCCAACTCCGTGCCGCCAAGCTGAATCCCACTGCGGCCAAGCCGGCGAGGGCCCCGAGCGACCCCCAGAGGAGCGCCGGGGAACCGGAGAGCAGGTCCAGAAGCAGTCCGCCCACAAATGGTCCCACGGACCAACCCAACGTTTCCACGAACCCCAGCGCCCCCAAGTACCGCCCTCTGTGCACAGGGCCCCCCAGCTCCGCGGCCAGGGCCATGGTGGTGGGGGCAAACAACCCCTCGCCCAGGGTGGCCAGAACCACAGCCCCGGCCAAGGCGGGGAATGTTCGGGCCCAGCCGACCGCCGCGTATCCGGCCCCGTAGAGCAAGCTCCCCGCAGCGAGGGCCTGGGCCCTCTTGAGGCGATTGCTCCATCGGGCCAAAGGATACTGGAGGAACACGATGACCAAGCCGTTCACGGTCAGAAGGGCCCCGAATTCCCCCTCGGACCGCCCCAGCCAACTGACTGTGTACACTGAAAGGGTGGACACCAACTGTCCAGCCACCACAAACACAAGGAACGCCAAGGCCAGAAAACGGGCAAAGGCCCGGTCCGCCAGGAGCTCGCGCAGGGAGGCCTGGGACTTGTCCCGGCGCACAGGCTGGCCCTTGACCACCAGGAGCACGACAAACGCCACCGCAGTGACCGAGGACCCAAACGCGAACAAGGTCCAGTAGGGGAGAAACGTGGCCAGGGCTCCCCCGAGGGCGGGCCCTGCAGCCCAACCGATGTTGCTTCCCACCCGCAGAACGCCAAAGGCCTCCACCTTCTTTTTCTCGGCCAGGTCCGCCACCATGGTCGTGATGACCGTCATGGCCATGGCCCCGGTCAGCCGGAGGGCCAAGTAGGCCATCGCGATAGCGGAGACAGGCCCTCGGCGACCAAGAAGCACGGCCAGCAGGCCAAAGGAGACGGACCTGAGGAGGGCCGAACCCAGGGCCACTCCCCGCTGCCCCCACCGGTCCGCCAGCTCCCCTCCCAACACCCGGCCCCCTGCGCTGACCCCGGCGTTGAGCAGCATGATCGTACCCACCAAGGCCATGGGCAGGCCCCGGTCGCGGTGGAGGTACAAGGAGAGAAAGGGAAGGGCCAGAGAGAAGCCCGCGGAGGTGATGAGCTGGGCCAGGGTCAACCCCCACAGGTCCCGGTCCAGTTTGGGCCAACTTCGAAAGCGCGCTGTCATCGGAGAAACCGCAGGACCCAGGCGAAAAACGCCGCCAGGGGAAGGGAAGGCAGGAAGTCAGCCGCGCTCACCCGGCGAAGTTTAAGGAGGTCGATCCCGAGGAGGAGCACCACGGCTCCCCCGGCTGCGGACAGTTCCACAAGCCACGGGGCCGTGGGACCGACCCCAGCCAAACTGGCTCCCCACAGCCGGGCGAGAAGGGTGAGGCCCCCTTGATAGACGAGGATCACCGCCAGGGAGAGGAGGACCCCCGGTCCCAGTGTGGCGGCGAGGGTCAAGGCGGAGATTCCGTCCAGAACCGACTTGGCGGCCAACAGGGACCAGTCCCCGTGCAGTCCGTCTTGGATCGAACCCACCACGGTCATGGGCCCCACGCAGAACAACAGGCTGGCGGTGAGAAAGCCCTCGGCCAGGGGCCGGCCCTGGAACAGCCGTTCAGCTGCACGGGTAGCGGACACCAGGCGCTCGCCCAGGCGAAGGGCCGCTCCCCCCGCCCCTCCCAAGATCACGGCCAGCATCAGCACCAGGACGTTCTCCGTTCCCAAGGCAAGTCGGGTTCCCAGCACCACCGTGGCCAGGCCCACCCCCAGGGCCGCGCCCTCCTTGGCCCGGGAGGGAAGCCGATTCCCCACCACAAGCCCCAGCGTCCCCCCGGCCAACACCGTGCCCATGTTGATCCACGTCCCGGTCATGGCCGGCCAATGGTACCCGGGTCAACCCGGTGGCCAATTGCCTGCGGTGGGCGCCTCGTCCTATCATGCGTTTGGAGGTGGTCTTTCGTGGGGAAAGAGTTCAAGGATTGGATTGCCAAGGGTAACTTGGTGGATCTGGCCGTGGCTTTCGTCATGGGCGTCGCCTTCGGGGCGGTGATCCGTTCCTTTATCTTCGACATCATCATGCCCGTGGTGGGGAAGCTGGTGGGCAACGTGGACTTCTCCAACTTGTTCGTGGCTCTGGATGGTGGTACGTACGCCTCGGCCAAAGCCGCTCGAGAAGCTGGGGCTGCTGCCATCTACTACGGGGAGTTCCTCAACAACGTGATCAACTTCCTCATCATCGCCTTGGTGATGTTCCTCTTGGTGCGGGCGGTGATGAAGCTCCGCCGTCCCGCGCCGGCGGCTGCCCCCACCACCAAAGAGTGCCCGTACTGCTTCACCTCGATACCGATAGCCGCCAAGCGCTGCCCGAACTGCACCTCTTCGCTGGGGGAAAAGTAGGACAAGACGATCCGGGAAGGGGGGCGTTGCCCCCCTTCCCCTAGGTGTTGAGGAGCAGAGGGACAGCGACCATGCTGGCCAACGCCAGGGCCAAGGCCAAGAGGGCCAGGGCCCGGTCTTTGTGGGTCATCCTTACCTCCTTCATACTTCGGGGCGAGTTTGCTTGAGGAGGCGAGGGCCTAGGGGGGCAACGGGCGACTTTTGGGGGGGACAAGGGTCCCCTAAAGCTCCCGCAACAGGTGCACGGCCTTGCCGTTGTGGGTGCAGGAAAGGACCACGAGCGAAGCCTGAGCCCCGGTGGGGGCGCTGGCATACAGGTACTGGATGTCCAAGTTCTGCCGAGCCAGGGCTTCGGTGATTCGCCGCAAGAACCCTGGGCGGTGGGGCAGCTCCAGAACCACCACCTCGCGCTCCTCCACCGTCCAGTCGGCCTTTCGGAGGGCCGTGAGGGCGTAGTTGGGGGCGTCCACCATGAGGTGGAGTTCCGCCTGGTTCTCCTGGACGATCACCGCCACGCCCAAAATGTTGATCCCCTGGTCCGACAGTAGGCGGGCGATGTTGGCCAGGATGCCCACGCGATTCTCCGCGTGGACAACGAGTTCCCGAGCAATGGTGGCCTCCCGCATGGGCAACTCCTACGAACCGCAAGTGTACCAAAGTTCAGGGGTGGGAGGGGAGTTGGGCCCGGCCCTTGTCAGGGGGCAAGCTATAATCCGCCCCTAGCGAGGTATCGCGTGGCCAACAAGAACGTGCGGCGGGTTTTGGTGTGCAGCGCCTGGCCCTACGGGTCGGGCATGCTGCACTTGGGGAACCTCATTGGCTGCCTCCTCTCCGGGGATGCGTTCACCCGCGTGTTTCGCTTGCTCGGGTACGAAACTCTCCACGTTTCCGGCACGGACGCCCACGGCACCAAGGTGGAGTACGAGGCGGCCCGCCGCGGTTTGACCCCGGCCCAATTGGCCGGCGAGGTCCACCAGGCCATTGGCAAGGTTCTGGAACAGTTCGAAATTGACATCGATTGGTACACGACAACCGAATCCCCTGTGCACGCGGAGTTCGTCAAAAACATCTATCGGCAGATGGAGGCCAACGGCTACATCCTGGTGCGGGAAGAGGAGCGCGCCTATTGCCAAGGGTGTGGGCGGTTCCTGGCGGATCGGTTCATCCTCGGCACCTGCCCGCGGTGTGGATACCTTCATGCCCAGGGCAACCAGTGCGACGCCTGTGGGGCGCTTCTGGAGCCTGAAGATCTCCTCTGTCCAGTGTGCGCGTTCTGCCGGTCCACGGCGATTGTGGTTCGCCCCACGCGCCACTGGTACCTCGACCTCGAGCGATTGGTGCCCCAGCTTGTGGCCTACCAGGCTTCCCGGGACTTCCGGGGAAACGTGCGGCTGTTCACCGAGCGGATGGTGAAGGAGGGTCTGCGACCTCGGGCTGTGACGAGGGATATCCAGTGGGGTATTCCTGCCCCGTTTGCGGGGGCGGAAGGCAAAGTCATTTACGTGTGGGCAGAGGCGGTCCTGGGCTACATCTCGGCGACCATGGAGTACTTCCAAAACCGGGGAGATGCGGAGGGGTGGCGAAAGTTTTGGTTGGGGGACGAGGTCTGGCACCTGTACACGCAGGGCAAAGACAACATCCCCTTCCACACGGTGATCCTCCCGGCGATGCTCCTTGCCTCGGGCCAGGGATACCACTTGCCGGACCAGGTGGCGGCGACGGAGTACCTCAACTGGGTCGGAGGCGAGCAGTTTTCCAAGACGCGCCGGGTGGGGATCTACGCAGACGAGGCCCTCGCTTTGCTGCCCTCCGTGTACTGGAGGTTCTACCTGTTCTACAACCGCCCCGAGACCAAGGACGTGGAGTTCTCCTGGGAGGAGTTCGACAAGGCGGTCAACGGGGTGTTGGTGAACAACATCGCCAACTTTGTCCACCGGGTTCTGTCGTACGTGTGGAACCGGCACGGGGGTGTTGTGCCGGATTTCCCTCCCGACCCGGAGGTGCGGCAGGCTGTGGAAGCTGTGGGGAGGAAGTTGGAGGCGGCGGCGTGGGAGGGGGAGCTGGCGCCGGCTGTGCGGGCCATTGCCGACCTTGCCGGGGTGGGCAACGAGTACTTCCAGCGGAAGCAGCCGTGGAGGACCGGAGACGAACGGGCTGTGGCCTCGGCTGTGTCGCTCGTGCAGGGATTGGCTGTGTTCCTTGAGCCGTTTGTTCCCTCCTTCTCCCAAGGCATCTACGGGAACTTAGGGTTGGCGGCTCCGACCTTGGCGGGTGTGGGGGAGGGCGTGGGCGGTCGGCGTCTCACCGCTCAACCTCAGCCCCCCCTGGCCCATGTGGATGTTGAGGATCTCAAGAGGAGGTACCAGGCCATGAAGGAAGAGGGGCTCATTTCGCTTGAGGAGTTCAGGAGGGTGGATCTTCGGGTGGGCCGAATCGTGGCCGTAGAAGAGATCCCCGGTTCGGACAAGCTGTACAAGCTGGTGATCGATTTGGGGGACCGCCGGGCCCAGGCCGTGGCCGGGGTTCGCCCGCAGTACAAACTGGAGGAACTTCAGGGTAAACTTGTGGCGGTCGTTGCCAATCTCAAGCCCGCGGTCATCCGGGGGATCCGGTCGGAGTGCATGATCCTTGCGGCTTCGGGCGGAGACCTGGCGGTGCTTTCCCCGGATCGCCAGGTGGAACCTGGCGCCCCGATCAGGTAGCCTTGCTGGGCTCTGCACAAGGAACTATCCTCGACGTAAGGTGGCTGACAGAATGTACGGGATTGTGGAAATTGGAGGAAAGCAGTACCAGGTGGAGCCGGGAATCGAGGTCACCCACGAGCTCATTCCTGGGGTGGAGGTCGGCCAAAAGGTCCGCCTGGACCGGGTGTTGCTCATCCGTAACGGTGACGGGGTCACGGTGGGCCGGCCCTACATCCGGGGAGCGGCCGTGGTGGGGGAGGTGGTGGAGGTGGGGCGGGGCCCCAAGGTCGTGATCCAGCGGTTCATCCCCAAGAAGGGTTACCGCCGAAAGAGGGGCCACCGCCAGCCTTTTGCCCGCACCAGGATCCTGGCCATCGAGAAGGGCTAACCGTGGTCGAGGTTGTGATTGAGCGGGACGAGGGCGGAAAGGTCGCGGCCGTGACCCTCCGCGGGGACGATTCCCCCGAGGGCCTGGCGGCAGCTTGCCTGGTGGAGGCCCCGGTCCTGGGCTTGAAGGACTACCTCCACCTCGACCCGCAGGTGGAGGGCGAGGGTCCCAATTTGGCGTTCCGCGTGGATCGGTCCGATTTCTTCTTGGATCGAGAGGTGGACGCCATCCTGGAAACGATGGTCCTTGGCCTGAGGACCCTGCAGCGACGTCGGCCCGAGCGGTTGGCGGTTCGGGAGTTCGGTACGAGCGTAAAGGTTTGAAGGAGTAGGTGACGATGGCACACAAAAGCAGTGGCGGTTCGACCCAAAACGTCCACGACTCCCCGGGGCAGCGGTTGGGGGTCAAGAGATTCGGTGGGGAGCTGGTGTGGCCGGGGTGCGTGCTTGTCCGCCAGCGGGGCACGCAGTTCTTCCCGGGCCGGGGCGTGGGGATGGGCCGCGATTTCACCCTGTTCGCCACAACAACCGGTCGGGTGGAGTTCTCCGGCCGGAGAAGGATCTACGTCAACGTGGTTCCTGTTGAGGGCGAGGGTTAGCGGGCCGCGTGTGGGTTGACGAAGCACGCATTCGGGTGGTGGGGGGACGAGGGGGGGACGGCCTCCTCAGCTTTTACCGTACGCGCCAACACCCCCGGGGAAGGCCCGATGGGGGCAACGGTGGACGCGGCGGAGATGTAATCCTCAGGGCCACCGGTTCGGTGAACACCCTTCTCCACCTCCAAGACCAAGTCCACTTCCGGGCTAGCCCCGGCCAGGCCGGTGGGCCCAACAACCGCACCGGCAAAGCCGGCAAGGACCTGATAGTGCCAGTTCCCTTGGGCACAGTGGTGCGGGAGGAGGGGACGGGCGAGGTGTTGGCCGACCTCGTGCGGGACGGGGACCAAGTGGTCGTGGCCCGGGGCGGACGCGGCGGCCGGGGCAACAAGGCCTTCGCAAGTCCCCGCCGGCAGGCCCCCTACATCCGGGAGCTCGGGGAACGAGGGGAGGAACGCTGGCTTCTCTTGGAAATCCGGGTTCTGGCCGACGTGGGCATCGTGGGGTTCCCCAACGTGGGCAAGTCCTCTCTGCTGTCCAGGGTGTCCTCCAAGCGCGCCAAGATTGGGGCCTATCCTTTCACCACCCTGGCCCCCAACCTGGGCGTGGTCCAGGTGGAACCGGGCACGCAGTTCGTGCTGGCCGATCTACCGGGCCTGATCGAGGGCGCGCACGAGGGCAAGGGCTTGGGGGATCGGTTTCTCCGCCATGCGACCCGGGCCCGCGTGCTCCTCCACATGGTGGACCTGGCCGGCAGTGAGGGAAGGGACCCTTTGGAGGATTACCGTACAATTCGCAAGGAGCTGGCCAGCTGGGAGGAACTGGCGCGTAAGCCCGAGGTGGTGGCTGGAAACAAAGTGGATCTCCTGAGCCCCGAAGCCGCTGAGGAGGCCCTGGGCCGCTTTGCTCGGGAGGGCATTGAACTCGTTCCCATCTCGGCCAAGACAGGTCAAGGGGTACGAGAGCTGCTCCTCAAGCTGGGGCAGAAGCTCCAGACCCAGGAAGCTCAGCCCCAGGCAGTGGCCTCGGGCCCGCGCCGCCGAGTTTGGAAGTTGACGCCGTCCGGGCCCTCCTTCGAGGTGGTGGAAGCGGGGGAGGCCTTCGAGGTGCGGGGATGGGTGCCGGAGCGGTTGGCCCGCCGGCTGGACTTGACCACCCCCGATGCCCAGGGGTACCTGTGGGAACGACTGGACAAGCTGGGGGTTGTGGCGGCCTTGCGCCGGCGAGGTTGGACCCCCCAACGGCCGGTGAAGATCGGAGGGCGGCAGTTTGAGCTTGAGGAATAGAACCGGCCTGTTTGGAGGGACGTTCAACCCCATTCACTGCGGCCACCTCAGGGTGGCCGAGGAGGCCCTGAACCAGTTCGGGCTGGAGCGGGTGGTGTTCCTGCCCACGGGAACCCCCCCCCACCGGAAGGTGGACGAGGGGGTATCCGGGGAGCTTCGCTTCCAGATGGTGAAGCTGGCCACGGAAGGCCATCCCAAGTTCGTGGTGTCCCGCCATGAACTGGACAAAGCTGGACCCTGCTACACCGTGGACACCATTGAAGCCATGAAGGGGCTTCATGCCCATGGGGTAGCCTACATCGTAGGGGCGGACGTGTTTTCCCGCATTGAGATCTGGCACGATTGGCCGCGGCTGTTGGCCTCGGCTCCATTTATCGTGGCGCCCCGTCCAGGGGTAGACCTGACCGTGTTCGCCAAGCCCCCGTTTGATCGGGCGGAGATCCACATCCTCGACATGCCCCTGGTCCCAGTATCTTCAGCGGAAATACGTCGGAGGTATCATATGGGCTTGTCGGTAGAGGGGATGGTCCCTGGGGTGGTGGACCGTTTTGTGCGGGAGATGGGCCTTTACGGCGTGGTGAGAACGGGGTCAAGAAGCTAACATAAGGAGGAGGGAACATTAAGCGGGAATTCAGGGTCAACGAACAGATCCGGGCAAGGGAAGTCCTGTTGATTGACGCGGACGGGCGGAACCTGGGGGTCACCCCCCTGGAGCGAGCCTTGGCCTTGGCCAAAGAAAAGGGGTTGGACCTGGTGGAAGTGGCCCCCGAAGCCAGCCCGGTGGTGTGCCGGATTGTGAACTTTGGGAAGTACAGGTACCAGCTGGCCAAACGGGAGAAAAAGCAGCAGCGTCCCACCCGGCTCAAGGAAGTGAAGTTCACAATCCAGACGGGAGAACACGACTTCCAGACCAAGGTCTCGCGCATTCGCCAGTTTCTCGGGGATGGGCACAAGGTGCGGGTGTCCGTGTTCTTCAAGGGGCGGCAGATCATCCACCTCGGGAAGGGCGAGGAGCTTCTGGACAAGGTGATCGCCGCCACCCAGGACGTGGGAAAGGTGGATCAGGATACGTCCAGCAAGGGGAGGACCCTCCAAGTGTTGCTGGTTCCCTTGCCCCGCAAAGGAGGAAAGAGTGAAGAGAAGAACGCACAAAGCGTCAGCGAAAAGGTTTAAGGTGACGGCCGGGGGAAGGATCTTCCACTTCCGCGCCTGCAGGAAGCACAAGTTGTCCAAGGTCCGGGCCCAGTACCGCCGCCAAGCGGGGCGGTTGGTGGAGGTGACCGGCGGGGACCGCAAGGTGCTCAAAGAACTGCTCAACTTGTAGGAGGATCCATGCGCGTACGGGGAGGAGTCAAGCACGGTCGGCGTCGGCGCAAGGTGTTGGACTTGGCCAAGGGTTTCCAGGGCAAGCGCCGCAGCTGCTACCGGATCGCCAAGCAGTCGGTGTTCAAAGCGCTCAAGCACCAGTACGTTTCCCGCAAGCTGGAGAAGCGGTACATGCGGGGGTTGTGGATGGTTCGCATCGGAGCGGCCACCCGGGCCCATGGCCTGTCCTACTCCCGGTTCATGGGGGGCTTGCGCAAGGCGGGCGTGGTCCTCAACCGCAAGATGCTCGCCCATCTGGCCCTGCACGACCCTGAGGCGTTCGCCCAAATGGTGGCCGTGTCCAAGGGGGCCCGACGGCAGTGAAGCGTTTTCAGGACCTTGTTCTGGGGCTGCACGACTATTGGCGGGGCCAGGGTTGTGCCCTGGTCGACCCCTACGACGTGGAAAAGGGGGCAGGCACATTCAACCCCGCTACCTTCTTTGGGGTGCTGGGGCCGCGGCCCTGGCGGGTGGCCTACGTCGAACCCTCCCGCCGGCCGGCCGACGGGCGGTACGGGGAAAACCCCATTCGGTTTGGAAAACACCATCAGTACCAGGTCATCCTCAAGCCTCCCCCGGCGGAGATTCAGGATCTGTACCTCCGGTCGTTGGAGGAAGTGGGCATTGAGCTGCGCAGCCACGATGTGAAGTTTTCCCACGATGACTGGGAGTCCCCTACCTTGGGGGCTTGGGGCGTCGGTTGGCAAGTTTGGCTGGACGCCCTGGAAATCACGCAGTTCACGTACTTTCAGCAGATGGGGGGCGTGGACCTCAACCCTGTGGCCGTGGAGCTCACCTACGGATTGGAGCGCATCGCCATGGTCCTCCAGGGCCAGGAATCGGCCTTGGATCTTGTTTGGGCCGATGGAGTCCACTACCGGGACATTTGGCAGGAGAAGGAGCGCCAGTTCAGCATTTACCACTTTGAACAAGCTTCGGTGGACCGGGCAAGGGCCATGTTTGACCTGGCCGAGGCCGAGGCCAAGGCCTGTTTGGGAGCGGGGCTGGTGTTCCCCGCCTACGATCACACGCTGCGCTGCTCCCACCTTTTCAACACCCTCGATGCCCGAGGGGCGTTGGCCACGGCCGAGCGGGAGAGCTACATCGCCCGGGTGCGGGCCCTGGCCCGCCAGTGCGCTGAACTGTACACCGCCAGCTTGGAGCACGATGCCCAATCTCCTCGTTGAAGTGGGTGTGGAGGACCTCCCTGCCCAAGAGGCCGGGTTGTTGGCCGAGGCCTTTCGGGCGGCCTGGGTGGAGGGACTCCGCCAAGCACGGATAGCCCACGGAGAAGTCCGCCTGTACTGGACCCTCCGCCGCTTGGCCGTGCTCATTCTGGACGTTGCCGACAAACAAGCGGACCTCGTGGAGGAGGTGCGGGGGCCCACCGTGGCTCAGGGCGTGGATCCTGCTGGCCAGCCCACACCCGCGGCCCAAGGTTTCCTCCGCCGCTACGGGGCCTCCCCTGAGCAGCTGGTCCGCAAGAAGGTGGGAGAAAAGGAGTACCTGTTCCTCCGGGCGGAGACTCCGGGTCGGCCCACCCCCGAGCTTGTCTCCGACATCTTGGGGCAGGGGTTGCGTTCGCTGCCGTGCTCCAAGCGGATGGTGTGGGACGATTCCGGCCTGGCCTTTTTGCGGCCAGTGCGCTGGATTGTGTGCCTGTGGGGATCCAAGGCCCTTCCGGTGCAGTTGGGGCAAGTGCGAGGGGGAAGGGAAACTCAGGGCCACCGCTTCCGCAAACCAGGTCCTGTGACGTTGGATGGAGGGGAAGCCTACGCGGACGCCCTCCGAGCGGCCTACGTGCTGGTGGACCCCGAGGAACGAGCGGCCGCGATCCAACGAGCGATCACCTCTGGGGAAAGGGAACACGGGGTTCAAGCCGCGTTGGATCCCGAGCTTTGGGCGCGGATGGTGGGGAGCGTGGAGTGGCCTGTGGGGGTGTTGGGGCAGATTCCGCGAGAATCTCTGCAGCTGCCGCCTCCCGTGGTGGTGGCGGCCCTCCACGAGGAAGGGAAGTTCCTCCCCTTCCTGCGGGGAAAAGAGATTGCGCCCCAGTTCCTGGGGATCGCCGAGGGGGTGGGGGGATCAACCGTGCGGGCAGGTTACGAGCGGGTGGTGAGCATTCGCCTCCGCGACGCCGCCTCGTTCTTTGAGCAGGACCGGGCTCACCGTCTGGCGGAGCGTGTTCCCCACCTGAAGATGATTGTCCAGGAGGCCCGCTTGGGGACGGTCTGGGATCGGGTGGAGCGCATCCGGGCCTACAGCCGGGCCCTGGCCCGGGCCTTGGGTTTGGATGAAGCCATCCTCGATCGGGCTGCGTACCTGTGCAAGGCGGACCTGGCGACGGTGATGGTGCGGGAGTTTCCCGAGCTGGAGGGGGTGATGGGTGGCGTGTACGCCCGTCTGGACGGGGAGCCCCCCGCCGTGGCCCAGGCCGTGGAGGAGCATGTTCTGCCCACGGCTCGGGGCGATGAGCTCCCTCAGTCGCCCTACGGAGGGGCACTGAGCTTGGCGGACAAACTTGATTTCGTGGCCGGATCGATTCGTATCGGGGAAATGCCCACCGGCTCGCGGGACCCCTATGGGGTCCGGCGCAGGGCGGCGGCCGTCGTCCGCCTGGTCCTGGAGAAGCGGATGAGGGTGGACCTGTTTGCCCTGCTGGAGGCGATGGATGGGTTGTACCCCCCTGCGGTGCCCGGGGCGACGGTCCAGGACGTGAAGCAGTTCTTGGTGGACCGGCTGCGGGGTGCGTTGGTGGAGCGGGGTCTGACCCACGACGTGGTGGAAGCGGTCCTCTCCCCGCCGCGGGGGGACTTCCTGGGAGTTTGGGAGCGGGGTCAGGCCTTGAGCGGGATGAGGGGGAGGGAGGAACTGGTGTCGTTGGCTGTGGGGCTGAGTCGGGTTCGCAACATCACCCGGGAGCACCCTGGTCGCTCCTACGATCCGCGCTTGTTTGAGGAGAAGGCTGAGCGCCAGCTGTTCCAGGCCTATCAGGCCGTCAAAGCTTCGGCCCACCAGGCCGTGGAACGCCATGACTTCGGGGAGGCGTTGCGTCTTCTTCTCACCCTGAGGCCGGCGATCGATCGGTACTTTGACGAAGTGCTGGTGATGTGCGAGGACGGTGCGGTGCGGGCCAACCGGCTGAGCTTCTTGGGGGAGATTTCCGACTGTTTCTTGGAAGTGGCGGACCTCGGAAAACTGGTGTTGAGTTCAAAGGGGGAGCAAGGCAGTAGGTGAGCGGGGCGACACCAGGACAGGTCGAGGAAAGATGCGTCGCCCCGAACTTCCCCCTGTGGCTGGCCCGAGGGTTGGTGAAGGGAGGGTCTATTAAGGGGAACCACATCTTCGTGACCGTGGAGTCCACGCCCACGGGCCCGCGCAGGCGGGCGGCCATCGTGGAATCGGGGCGGCTGGTGGAGGTGTTCTTTGACGTCCCCGGGCGGCGGTCCCTGGTGGGCAATATCTACAAGGGGAAGGTGGAGACTGTGCTCCCGGGGATGGGGGCGGCGTTTGTGAACGTGGGGGAGGCCAAGGCTTTGTTCCTTTCCCAGCACGAGATCAACGACGAGCTGCTCAAGGCCAAAGGTTTCGAACCCTGGCGGGGTCCAGCTCCCATCCAGAAGGTGCTCCGCCCCGGCGAGGCGGTGGTCATCCAGGTGCGGCGGGAAGGGGTCGGGAAGAAAAACCCTCAAGGGACCACGAAAATCAGCCTCCCGGGACGGTACTGGGTGTACTTGCCTAAGGAGGAGCGGGTCGCGATTTCCCGCCGGGTGGAAGGGGAGCAGGCCCGCAAGCTACGCCAGCTGGCTTACGAACTGAAGGGCTCGGGCGAAGGGGCGATCGCCCGCACCGCAGCCCTCAAGGCGCCCGAAGCGGACTTGGGAAGGGACTTTCGCTACTTGCAGTCCCTGTGGAAGGAGATCGAGGGCAAGGCCGAAGGGGCCAGCCCTCCCAAGCTCCTCCACGAACCCCTGGACTTGGTGCGGACCCTGCTCCGGGATCGATTCCTGGAGGACATCGACTCCCTGGTGGTGGACCACGAGGAAGAGTACAAAAACATCTTGGATTTTCTCAACTACCTCCACCTTCACCGGCTGCGGGGACGGGTCAAGCTGTACCGGGGCACGATCCCCCTCTTTGTGCGCTATGACATCGAGCGCCAATTGCGGGAGGCCCTCCAGCGGAGGATTCCCCTCAAAACAGGAGGATTCTTGGTGGTGGACGAGACCGAGGCTCTGACCGCCATCGACGTGAACACGGGTTCCGATGTGCGGCACCGCAACCAGGATGCCGCGATCCTCAACACCAACCTGGAGGCGGCCCGGGAGATCCCCCGCGTGCTGCGCCTGCGCAAGATCTCGGGGATCATCATCGTGGACTTTGTGGACATGGCCCGGGAGGAAGACGAGCAGAAGGTCATCGAGGCCCTCAAAGAGGAGCTGAGGAAGGATCGGGTCCCCACGGACTTCATCGACATCACCGAGCTGGGGTTGGTGGAGATCACCCGCCGCAAGGAAGGGGAGTCGTTGGCTGTGCTGTTGGAGACCGGAGACGAAGGCTGAACTGGTCTTCCTTGCGGGGGAACCTGGCTCGGGCTAACATCCGTTCGCCGGGCGGATAGCTCAGCTGGTAGAGCGCTCCCTTCACAGGGGAGAAGTCGGGGGTTCAAGTCCTCCTCCGCCCATTTTTCATGTACGTCGCCGTGGAAGGTTGGCCTGCCCTGGGCAAAAGCGAGCTTCTCAGCGTCCTGCGCTTGTACTACCCGGGCCAGGTGCTCGTCCTTCCTGAGCTTGTCAAACAAGTGGCCGAAGACCACGGCCTCGATCTTTTCCGGGACAGGCACATTCTTACCGACGCTTTGGTTCAGGCCTGGCCGGCCCGGGAGGCCCAAATCCGCCAGGCCCTCGCCCAAGGGCTGGGGGTGGTGGAAGAGTCCCACATGGGGGTGCACGCGGCCTACTCCGCAGCCTTGGGGGACGCGCGCTTCCTTGCGGAGTTTGAGCGCCGGGAGGACGAGGTGCTGTGGCCCGCGCGGTTTGTGCGGTTGCAGGCCCCAGTGGAAGTGAGTTCCCTTCGCCAGGAGGCTCGCGGGGATCCCCGGTACATGGTGCGCCCCCACGTTCTGGAGGTCATGTGGGACTGGCTGTCCCGCTGGCACGCCCGCCGGGGAAACCAGGTTGTTGTTCTGGACGCGGATCGGGCTCCCCACGAGGTTCTCCACGACCTGGTGACTGCCTTGGGCCTGGAGTACCGCCCCTACGTGGTGGCAAAGCTCCTGCCCTATGTGATCCTTTTGGGCCGGCCGGCCTCGGGCAAGTCCGAGCTCATCCAGTTCTTGACCGGCCTTGCTCCCCAGGAGCGAGTTCGGTACTACCACCTGGGTCGAATTCGGGTCCTCGACGACTTCCCCATCCTTTGGGAGAAGTTTGTGGAAGACGACCGCTGGGAGGCCGTAGGCCAGGGAAGGCTCCACTCCCGCCGCAGCGAGGAAAACTACGCCGTGGCCAACGACCACATCTGGAGATTTCTCATTCTCTCCCTGAACGCGGAGCTGGCCAAGCACCCGGCCGGTCCAGGGGAGACAGTGATCGTGGAGTTTTCCCGGGGTGGGCCCCAGGGCTACCGCGAGGCCCTGAACCTGCTGAGCGAGGAGGTTTTGGGGCAAGGGGCCATCCTCTACCTCGACGTTTCCTTTGAGGAGTCCTGGCGGCGCAACGTGGCCCGCTACGACCGGGACCGCCGCGACGGCCTCCTGACCCACTCTGTTCCCCGCGCGGAGATGGAGCGGACCTACAAGTTCGACGACTGGAAGAGTTTGGGCGCTGCGCCTTCGGGGTATTTGAGGCTCCGCGGGCTGGAGGTCCCGTATGTGGTAGTGTTCAACGAGCCGGAGCCCAAAACCGCCCAGGACTTTGCCCAGCGGTTTCTCCCGGCTTTTGGGGAGCTCTTTGACCTGTGGCGGGAGCGGCGATGACCAAGTGCTTCTTGCTCTTGGGTCAAGCGCCCGGCCCGGATGTGGCCGACCGCATCGCCCACATGTTCGCCTCTTGTCCTTACGTGTACTTTGTCTCCGCCTTTGGGAACTTTGTGGTGGGCATTTTTGCCTTGCCCGAGGAACGGAGGTGGTGGCTGCGGGGTATTGCGGACGACCCCGAGGGCAGTTTGGGGCTGGTCCAAGCAGCGGTGTACGAGACGGACCACCCCGCCTATCCCCCTCATGTGGACCCCAGGTCGGTGGAGGACGCGGACGAGCTCAGCCCCTGTGGGGCGGATTGCCGGCTTTGCCCGCGGCTTGGGGATGACTGTGCCGGCTGCCCTGGGTCTTCCCGCTTTCGGCAGTCCTGAGCGTTCTTGTCGTTGTTTGGCCGAGGCCCAGTCAAGGATAATGCAGCTCATGGAGGAGCCGCTGTGAGGGTCGAAAGCGTGCGCGGGATGCGGGACATCCTGCCCGAGGAAGCCTGGGTCTGGCAGGCTGTCGAAGGAATGCTTCGGCAGGTGTTTGCGTTGTACGGTTACGAGGAGATTCGCCTGCCGGTTGTGGAGCGGGCCGAGCTTTTTTCCCGGGGGGTGGGAGAGACCACCGAGGTGGTCCACAAGGAGATGTACGTCTTTCCGGACCGCAAGGGGCTGGAGTTGGCCCTCCGGCCGGAGGCCACGGCCTCGGTGGTGCGGGCCTACCTCGAGCACGGTCTGTACGCCAAGGGGGGCGTGACGAAGCTTTACTACCTGGGCCCCATGTTCCGCTACGAAAAGCCCCAGATGGGCCGGCAGCGGCAGTTCCACCAATACGGGGTGGAAGCCCTGGGTTCCCTGGATCCTGCCTTGGACGCCGAGGTGATGGCGCTGGCCTGGCACCTCATGGAGGCCTTGGAGTTGCGGGGGGAACACCTTCTTTTCCGGGTGAACTCCATCGGCTGTCGGGAGGACCGGCCCAAGTACCGGGAGGCCCTGCGGAGCTACTTTGCCCCTCATGCGGCCGGGCTTTGCCCGGAGTGCCAGCGCCGGCTGGAAGAGAACCCTCTGCGGATCCTGGACTGCAAAGAGCCCTCGTGCCGGGAGCTGGCCCGCGCCGCCCCCCGGGCCACAGACCACCTCTGCCCTGGGTGTAAGGAGCACTTCGGCCAAGTGCTGTCCTTTCTTGACGGCCTGAGCCTGGCCTACACGGAGGACCCCACGCTGGTGCGAGGCCTGGACTACTACACCCGAACGGTGTTTGAGCTGGCGTCGCGGGAGCTGGGCGCGCAGGACGCTTTGCTTGGTGGAGGCCGGTACGACGACCTAGCGGAGGTGTTGGGAGGGGCACCCACGCCGGGCGTGGGGTTTGCCGGGGGAATGGAGCGGTTGATTTTGGTGCTCACCGGCCAGGGCGTTGGAGCCCACGAGCGGCCGGTTCTTGACGTTTACGTGGTGCCGATTGGCGCGGAGGCCAAGCGGCCGGCGGTGGAGCTACTGGCCAGGCTGCGCAAAGCTGGCCTTTGCGCGGACATGGACTACGTGGGCCGCTCGCTCCGCAAGATGATGGAAATCGCGGGCAAGCGGGCCCGCTACGCCCTCATCCTCGGCCCGGACGAGCTGGCGCGGGACCAAGCTACAGTTAAGAACTTGGCGACCGGCGAATCACAAACGTGCTCCCTTGCTGAAGTGCCCGAGCGCCTGAAGAGGTTGGCGGAGCGTTCCTGTTAGCGGCCCAGGACGAAATTGAGGCCGCGGCGCAGCCTTTCCCGGAGGTCTTGGGGCACTTCGTGGCCCAGTCCGGGAACAATCTCCAGCTCGCACGGTATTCCCTCTTGGACCAGACGTTTTTGGAGTTCCAGCACCGTGGGGCGGTGATGATCCTCTTCGCCTGTGAGCATCGACCCCCGCAGGCCACGGCGGGCTGCCTGGGCAACCAGGGGAACCCAGGAAGCGTGGTCGACCATGCCGGGAATGAGGGCAAGGAAGCCCCGACTGGGCACAGGCCCGCCTTGAAGGGCCAGCCGGATGGCCTGCCCGCCCCCGGCAGAAATCCCAGCCAGGACCACCTGGCCTGCATCCACGGGATGTTCTCTGCAAATGCCCTCAAACAGCCCAGCGATCTCCCGTTCGGCCCGAGCGCAATCGAGCCACACATAGGCCTCTTCACCCTCCAACTGCGTTCCCTGTAGTGCGGCCACGGCCCAGCCCAGTTCCAAGACCGCCTGAAAGTGGCCCGCGCACTCTTCGGCCTTGGAAAGGTGGGCATGGAAGGCCAGGAGCAAGGGATAGGGAGGTGGAAACCCCTGGGGCAAGAACGTTAGCACCGTGGGCTTGGCGCGGGCCTGAGCCGCCTGCTGGACCTGGCGGCACTCCTCGATCAAGGCCTGGAACTGCGGTCGCCCGCGCAAGGGGTCGAGATCGGAGTCCCGGAAGGTAGCCTCCCCCCACCAGTGCCCCTCTTGCCGCGCTGCCTGGAGGACGCGAAGGGCCTCGTCCGGATTTCCTATTCGGCAGTTGAGGCAAGCAATCCAGAAGGCGGTGCGGGCCCCCTTGTCCGGGAAAAGTCTGGCGGCATTTTCCGCTGCGGCCAGGGCTTCGTGGTCCTGCCCCGCCCGGTAGTGGACAAAGCCCGGGCAAGGGCTGCAAATGTCCTTTCTCGGGCGCCCTCGCGGTGCGGAGGCAGGGCTCACCGTCCCAAAAGCAGGGCCAACAGTCCCTTTTGGGCGTGGAGGCGGTTTTCCGCCTGGTCGAAGATCGCGGAGTTGGGTGTGCGGGCGGCTTCGTAGGTGATCTCTTCCCCGTAGTGGGCCGGGAGGCAGTGCATGACCAGGGCCTGGGGATGGGCCAGTTGGAGGAGATCCAGGTTCACCTGGAATCCCTGAAACTGTTGGCGGCGGAGCTGGGCTTCGGCCTCCTGGCCCATGCTCGTCCACACATCGGTGTACAGGACGTCGGCCCCGCGGGCGGCCTCTTTGGGGTCGTGAAGGATTTGGACTTCTGCCCCCACGGTGCGGGCATCTGCAACCACCTGGGCCAGAGGTTCGCGGCCCGGCGGGCAGGCAATTCGAAAGCGCAGACCCAGCTTGGCGGAGGCCTCGATCAAGGAGTTGGCCACGTTGTTGCCGTCGCCGATGAACGCCAAGGTGAGGCCCTCCAGCCTCCGCTTCCTTTCCCAGATGGTGAGCATGTCCCCCAACGCCTGACAGGGGTGGAAAGAGTTGGAGAGGCCGTTGATGACGGGCACGGTGGCGTAGCGGGCCAGTTCCTCCACGATTTCGTGCCCGAACACCCTCGCCATGATGCCGTCCACGTACCGGGAGAGGTTGAGGGCAATGTCCTCGGTGGTTTCCCGTTGGCCGAGCTTGATGTCGTCCGGGCCAAGGTAGATGGCGTGGCCGCCGAGTTGGGTCATCCCTGCCTCGAAGGACACGCGCGTCCGCAGGGAGGGCTTTTGGAAGATGAGGGCGAGGGTCCTGCCCCGCAGGAGGCCTTGGTGGTCCACCCCACTGCGGCGCTCGCGTTTGAGGTGGGCTGAAGTCTCCAGGATCTCCCACAGTTCAGAGGTGGTCCAGTTCTGGAAGTGGAGGAGGTCCTTCTTCATGGAACCTCCTTGCGCTCCGGCTCCACCTCGTAGTGGGCGGTGACGATGTGGGTGCTGGTGGAAGAAACACCCTCCACCTTGCGGATCTCTTCGGTGACGAAGTGATGAAGCTCGGCCACGGAGAAGCTGGTGGGCGGCTGTTCGAACTCGAGGTAGGCAATGATGTCATAATCCCCAAACACGGTATCCACGCGCTTGACGTGGGGTTTCCTCCGGATCACCTCGGCCACCTTTCCTTCGGTAGCACCGCGACAACGGATGAACACGTACGCTCCAACGACCAAGGGCGACCTCCTCCGAATCTGGAACTAGGCCCAAGGATAGCCCTCCGGCCCTGGGGAGGCAAAAGACGTGGGCGGGTGCAAGGCCCATCGGTACAATGGGTCCTCATGGCGTCCGTTCGGGTTCGGTTCGCGCCCAGCCCCACGGGTTACCTCCACGTGGGGGGAGCGCGCACCGCCCTGTTCAACTGGTTGTTCGCCCGCCACCATGGGGGCACGTTCATCCTCCGCATCGAGGATACCGACCGCACGCGCTCCACCGACGAGGCCATCGACCAGATCATCGCCTCCCTGCGCTGGCTGGGCTTGGATTGGGACGAGTTCTACCGTCAGACCGATCGGTTCGGAGTCCATCGGGCGGTGGCCGAGCAGCTGATCCGTCAAGGCGCAGCCTACGAACACGAGGGCGCGGTATGGTTCAGAATCCCCAAAGAGGGAGCGACCGTCGTCCCTGACCTTTTGGCGGGAGACGTGCGCTTTCAGCACCGCGAACTCAAGGACTTGGTGATCCTCCGCTCCGACGGCACCCCCACCTACAACTTTGCCTGCGTGGTGGACGACCACGACATGGGGGTGACCCACGTCATCCGCGGGGACGAGCACCTCAACAACACCCCCAAGCAGATGCTCATCTACCAGGCCTTGGGGTGGCCGACCCCCCTGTTTGCCCACATCCCCCTCATCCTTGGTCCGGACAAGTCCAAGCTGTCCAAGCGCCATGGAGCTGTGTCTGTGCTGGAATACGAGAAAAGGGGGATTCTCCCCGAGGCCTTGGTCAACTTCCTGGCCCGCCTGGGTTGGTCCCGCGGGGATCAGGAAGTGTTCAGCCGTGAGGAACTGATCCAGTACTTTGACCTCCCCGACGTGGGCAAGTCGGCCAGCGTGTTCGACGAGGCCAAGCTCCTTTGGCTCAACCACGAGTGGATGAAGCGCAAACCCGTGGCCGAGCTGGCGGGTTTGGTTCGGCGATACCTTGTGGAAACCGGTGTCGCCCCTGCCCCTGAGGTGGAGGAGTTGGGAGACCAGCGGCTCTTGAAGGCGGTGGAGCTCCTGCGGGACCGGAGCAAGACCGTGGTCGATCTCGCCCACGCTGCACGGTTCCTCTTCCCGGGGGAAGTGGAGTGGCCCCCGGGCTCGGAGGAGCTCCTGCGGGCCGAGCTAGCCCCCGCGTTGCGGGCCCTCGCCGAGGCCCTGGGGAGTCTGGATAACGGTTCGGCTGAGGACATGGAAAAGGCAGTGCGGGAAGTGTTGGCCCGACTGGAGCTTCCCCTCAAACTGGTGGCCTTGCCCATGCGGGTAATCGTGACGGGGTCCCGGGTTGGGCCCAGCCTGTTTGAGGTTTTGGCCCTGGCGGGGCCCAAGCGCGTGGCCGAGCGCCTCAGCCGGGCCGCAGCATGGTTGGAGAAGGGAGCCCGATGAACGTGTTGGTGGTTGTCGTTTTTGCTGTGACCCTGGGGGCATGGGCCCAGAACGTGGAAGTGCGCCTGGAACCGGGACACGGCAGCCGCCTGGGGGACTGGGCTCAGGCTTCGGTTCCCTTGCGGCTGAAGCCCACAGGCCCTCAGGATGTGAAATTCGACGGGCCGAGCCTGGCCACGGCCCTGTGGGGCGAGTTTGCCCTGGGCCAGGCCAAGTACGCCGTTCTTCTAGGTACCCGGGCAACCGGGGAGGTGAACCTCTGGGTTGATCGTAACCGCGACCGCCGCCTTACAACCGACGAGGGGCAGGCCGGCACGCCGGGACCGGGCCGCCTCGCCTGGAGCGTGAGCCTGCGAGCGGAACCCTCGGGCGGGGAGCCCTACACTTACGCGCTCTCCATCCTTTGGCCGGAAGGTCGGGGGTACGTGTACCTCTTGGGTGGTGCGCCCAAGGTGGGCACCTTGATCGTGGATCAGCGCTCGTATCGCCTGGCTTTCTTGGATGGCGACTTGGACGGGGTGTACGGAACCAAAGGGGACTTCTACGCTGTGGACGTGGATGGCGATGGGGTCTTTTATGCTGATCCGGACGGCCACGAGCGGTTTGAGCTGGGGGAGACGTTCACCGTGGGGGACAAGACCTACCGCCTGGCTCAGGTGGCCCCGTCCGGGACTTTCGTGCGGGTGGCCCCCACCGTGTATGCCCGCCCTAAGCCGGCGTTGATCCCCGGACACCCGGCTCCGGACTTCCGGTTTACTTCGCTTGTTGAGGATCGGAGCCTGGCCCTTTCCGACTTCCGGGGCAAGGTGGTCCTCCTCGACTTCTGGGCCACGTGGTGTGGACCGTGCATGAACGAGCTGCCCCATCTCAAGAACCTCCATGCGAAGTACCGGGGCCAAGGGTTTGAAATCGTGGGTGTAAGTCTGGACATCTACCCCGCCGAGCTCAAGCGGGTGGTGGAGGGGGAGGGGCTAGCCTGGCCCATCGCCTTCGAGGGCAAGCAGTGGGACAACTCCTTGGCCCTTATGTACCGGGTGTACCAGATCCCTACTTCCTACCTGTTGGACCGAAAAGGGATCATTCGCTACCGGGACCTCCACGGTGGAGAATTGGAGCAGAAGATCATGGAGCTTTTGGCCGAGGGTTCGGCCCAGGCTCCTGAGCCTGTTCCGCTCCCCCCTGTGGTCCTGCCGGCGGGCCCGCCCAGGTCCATTCTCGAGCTCAACCTGCCTCCGCGGGCTGGGCTGGTGGCCCGAGGCAAAACGCAAACGGCTTTGCAGCTGGTGAACACTTCACCTTACGAAGCGGAAGAGGTGAAGGTCCTCGTTCAGAACCTGCCGGCCGGGGTCAAGGCCCAAGAGGTGGAGGTGGGCAACATTCCCCCTTTCGGGGAGCGGACGGTGACCCTGGCCTTTGAGGCCCAGGACCTACCCACTGTCCTCCCAGCGGGATTGGTGCTTGTCGTCTACCACTACTGCATCGGGGACGCCTGTTTTCAAATGGTGGACAAGGGAGAGCTTGCCTGGGTGGTGGGGCGAGAGGCACCGGTACGGGCTTCCTGGAACCCTTGGTGGGTCCTGGTGGCGGTGGGGGTGGCGCTCCTCGCCGCTTGGGCCTTGAGGGGACGGTTGCTGGTGGTGGTGCTCGTCCTCCTCGTGGTGGGAGGCTCCCTGGCCTTGGCGTTGGGGATTCGCCGGGGCCAAGCCCGTCAAGCCGAGCGGGTTGGGGCCACCTTGTGCACCTCTTGCGTGGGGATCGAGGAAGCCCCCCGGCGACAGGTGGCCTTGTCCGCCCAGTCCCGGAGCCTCCTGGCCACTTTGACTCGCCGGGTGCGGGTGACGGTGTTCTACACGGCGTGGTGCAAGTCCTGCCCGTACGTCAAAGCCTGGGTTCAAGCCATGGCTCAGGTCAACCCCTTGGTGGAGGTGGAGCTGGTGGATGCCGAAGGGGAGCCGGCACGGGCCGAAGCGGCCGGGGTCCTGCGGGGCGGTAGGCTGGTCGTGCCGGCCACGGTGGTGGCTGGGTCGGGGCAAGTCCTGTTCGGGGCGGACAACATCGAAGACAGGGTCCTGCAACAACTGGTCCGGGTGGGGCGATGAGACTTCGTCAGGTCCGCCGGGTGGCCCAGGGGTTGGGGGTGGTGTTGGCTTTCCTCGGGGTGGCGGGGATCGGGATGACCCACGTGATCTACCCCGGACTTCACTGCTACGCCTGCCCATGGGCTGTGACGGTTTGCCCTGTGGGGCTACTCCAGAACCTGGTGATTGCCCGAACTGTGCCCCTGTATTTCGTGGGGGCCCTCACCCTCTACGGAGTAGCTCTGGGTCGGGGCTGGTGCGGGTGGTTCTGCCCGTTTGGAACCTTGAACGATCTTTTGGCGTTTCGTCGCCGCCGATTCGGCAAGGGCCTCACAGCGACAAAGTTCGCTATTCTGGTAGGAACGGTGATTGTGGCCTGGCGAGTGGCGGACTCCTGGTTCTGCAAGCTGTGCCCTGAGGCCTCGTTGGTGGCGTCCCTTCCCTACCTTGGGATGGGTCTGGCCCAGGTGAACACGCCGTTTTTGATCCACATGGGGACCCTGGCCGGGACGTTGGTGGGGATGATCCTGGTGGCGCGGTTCTGGTGCCGGTACCTCTGTCCCATGGGGGCCCTCCTCTCCTTGTTCAACCGGGTGAGCTTGTTCGGCCTGCGGGTGGAGGGAGAGCGGTGCACGACCTGTGGGCTGTGCGGGCGGGTTTGCCCGATGGGAATTGAACCCCATAAGCACATCAACAGCACGGACTGCATCAAATGTGGGCGGTGCGTAACTGGGTGTCCCACCAGGGCCTTGTCCCTGGGGTTCTCCCTGCCGGGAAAGGAAGGCCGTGATCCGCTACGCCGTCCTCGGGCTCGTCCAAGGGCTGACGGAGTTTCTTCCCATCAGTAGCTCGGGCCACTTGGTGCTGGCCCAGAAGATCCTGGGGGTGGACCCACCTGGATTGGCGGTGGAGGCCGCTGCCCACCTGGGGACCCTCTTGGCCTTGCTCCTCGCCTTTCGCCACGATCTGGCTCGTTTGGCTCGGGGACCTTGGGAGGGGAAAGGGTGGAGGGAAGTTGGCCTCTTGGCTCTGGCCACCTTTCCCCTGGTTGTTCTTGGCCCGATCCTCCACAACTCCGTGGAGGAAGCGTTTGGCAGCTGTAAGGCTGTGGGCGTGGGCCTGCTGGTTACAGCGGGGACCCTCGCCCTCGGGCAATTGAAGGTTGGCAGGGCACGAGGAGAGAGCGTGGGTTGGGGCCAGGCCCTGGGTGTAGGTCTAGCCCAGGTGGCAAGCCTCTTTCCCGGGATTTCCCGCTCTGGGGTGACCGTTTGCGCCGGGCTGGTCCTCGGTGTTCGGTCCCCTGAGGCAGCGCGGTTTGCCTTCTTGGTTGGGATCCCCGCGATCGCTGGGGCTTCGGGGTTCGCCCTGGCCCAAACTTCCTGGCCCGGCCCAGAACAGGCTTTCGCCCTGGTCCTTGTAGCGGCCACGGCCTTCTTGAGCGGGAGCTTGGCCATTCGTTTGTTCTTGGAGGTGGCCCGCCGGGGCTACCTCTGGCCTTTTGCCGTTTATTGTTTGATTTTGGGGCTTCTGGTCATGCTCTGACCCAGGGCAAGGGACATCTGTCCCGTAAGGGGTGGGCGCAATACCAGCTCCATAAGGCCCGGGATTCCGCTCTCCGTGGCCCAGGAGGTGTTCGGTTTTTGCCCCCTCTTAGAGAAACTGCAGGAGCCATGCAGGGGTTGCTCTTGAGGGCAAGTCGGGTGGGGTTGGTTGTTCTCGTTTTGGGGGCGGTGGAGGTGGGTTGGGGATCCACGTACTTGCCTGATCTGTTCCGCACCAACGCCCGCTTGGCCGGAGGGCTGTACTGGGTGTCGCAGCGGGACTACGCGGAATGGGAGTTCCAGAGCCTACGTCCGGCCACGGGCCTTTCCTTGAGCTTGGAGGCTGGGGTCTTCCTGAGCTTCCCCGGAGGGGCCGGTCCAGCCGAGGTCTGGCTCAGGGTCAAGGTGGGCACCCTTGGGGCGGGAGATTCTCGCCTGTACACCCTTGTTCTCTCCAGGGTGAGCCAAGTGGGCGATACCGTGGGCTACTTTGGCCAACTGTTCCTGTCCACCCGCGAGCTGGGCCTGGGTTCGCGGCTCGTCGTCCAGGTGGACGGCCGGCAGTCCGGTGTCCCTGTGGGGGTGGCAAGCACCTCATTTCGGGTCTCGCTCCCTGGCTCGGTGACCACGATCGCGGCACTCCCCGGACCCCCTACCCCTGCTACGGGGGCTGCTCTTGCTTCGCCCGACGGGCGTGGCGGGGTGGACCTGCCTGTGGTTTCTTCCAGCGCTCCGCTTCTGATCCGGACGTTTGCCCAGGACACGCACCGGGCCAACGCCGTGTACGTGGCTCCTGGCTCGTATCGGGCGGAGCTGGGTTGGCCTGGGGCGCCGTTCGAGCCGGACAGCGAGGACTGTTACAAGGTCAACCTCCGCGCTGGGGAGGTTGTCAGCCTGCGTCTGGAGGTCCCTTCTGGCCCCTGCTGCATCTTGGTCCTGTTCGACCCCAGCGGCAACAAGGTGGCTGAGGTGGAGGGGAACTGGATGGGTCTGGAGTACCGGGCAGGGACTGCCGGGGTCTGGCAGGTGTGGGTGCTGTGTCGGGAGAGCCATCCCACCTTCCCCTACACCTTGACCGTAGGGATACGTCCTTCAGGTTAGCGCCCGCGCAAAGGACGGTTGACCCCCTGGCAAGCGGGGCAGTAGTCTGTGCGCTGCCCCTCCAGGAGGAACTCCTCGATCGTGGTCCCGCAGATCGGACAGGGCTCGCCTGGGCGGCCGTGTACATCCAGGAAGTCCCGGATCTCTTTCTCAAACAGGTGATCGCCCAGCCGCTTTTCGATCTCCTCTACCCCCCAGGCCAACGTGGAGGAAACCGCGTGGGCCAGGCGTTCGAGCTCCTTCTCGTTCAACGTGTGGGCGAACCGCACAGGGGAGAGCCTGGCTTGGAAGAGGATTTCGTCGGCGAAGGCGTTCCCGATCCCGGCGATCAAGCTCTGATCCACAAGGAGGCGCTTGAGGACCCGCCGCTTCCCGGCGATCAGGGCCTGCAGGCAAGTCCGGTTGAAGTGGGGAGAGAGCGGTTCCACGCCCAGACCCTGCAGAGGTTCGGCTCGGTCTAGGTCGTCCACAACCCAGACCTGAGCGAGTCGAATCGGGGTGGGTTCGATCAGGCGCAGGTCGAACCGGCCGTCGAAGCTGAAGCGGAGCTCGGTGGAGCCGGTGGGGGCGTAGCTTGCCGGGCCGAACCACAGCCAAGCCCAGCGCTTGAGATGGACGAGGAGGTGGGGTCCCGCCACCAAGGAGAGGATCAAGTACTTGCCCCGCCGGCCCACGCCCTGGACCTCCCGACCCACAAGGTCTTCCACCCGCCCGTGTTTGACGAGACCTGGGCGGGAAAGTTCGACCCCTCGGACCGTCGTACCTACGATCCGAGGGGTCAGAAATCTCCGGATGGCTTCAAGGTCCGGGAGTTCGGGCAACGATCACCCGCCGCAGCACCCCAGGAAGAACAAGAAGGGCAAGCAGCACCCGGACGGGGTCACGCACGGGGTCGTGCACGGGGCCCGCCACACCTTGATGTACGGCCCGCACAGGGGAGTCAGGCAGGGGATGGAGATCGGCAGGCACGGGTTGCAGCACCCACTGGTCTGGGCCACGAGCTTCACGTGGGTGTCCACAATCTTGCCCGAACTCAGGGTCACCACGATCTTGTAGAACCCAGGAGCCACAGGGTTCCCCAGTGCGTCGGTTCCCTTCCAGAGGAACTCCGTCCCCAGGTGGGCCGGAGCCGGGAGGGTGACCGTGTACACCACGCCGCCGGTGAAGGCCTCGATGCGCCAGCCCACGACCAGGTCCTGCGGCCCGCAGCAACAGCAGCAGAAGATGGACCAGAACTGGTCTACCTTGAAGTAGACCCCTTCACCGACCCAGAACGTGGTGTAGCAGGGAGGTTCCTTCGGGGGCGGAGGGGGAGGACAACACTGGGCCATCCCCACCGCTCCCAGCACGAGAACGACGCCCATCAACGCCAAAGCCCGCTTCATCGAATCACCTCCTTGAGCATTATACGACCGGAGCCTTGGTTTCGACGGTGATCTCCATCACGCTTCGGTCGTACACGTCGATGTACAGGGGAGGTGGGATCCGGGTTTCACCGGGGAACGACCAGGTTGGGGGGCTTGGTGCCGGCCAGGACGGCCAGCACTGCGTCCACGGCCATGTCGGCCATTTTTCGCCGCGTGGCCCAGGTGGCCGAGCCGATGTGGGGAAGGAGGACCACGTTGCGCAGGGGCAAAAGCCCGGGGTGAACCTTGGGCTCTTCTTCGAACACATCGAGCCCTGCCCCCAGAATCCGGCCCTCGCGCAGGGCCTCCACCAGCGCCGCTTCGTCCACCACCGGCCCGCGGGCGATGTTGACCAGAATTGCCTCCCGCTTCATGAGCCCCAGTTCCCGGGCTCCGATGAGGTGGCGGGTCTCCGGGGTCAACGGAACGCACAGGACCAGGAAATCGCTTTCCTTGAGGAGCTCGTGGAGGGGGACCCAGGTGGCTCCGAGGGCTTGTTCGGCCTGGGGGTTGCGGGTGCGCGAGTGGTAAAGGATGCGCATGGAGAAGCCCTGTGCCCGCCGGGCCACGGCCTGGCCGATGCGGCCAAAGCCCACGACCCCCAGGGTCTTGCGGTACACGTCCACACCCAGGTGGGGCGGAATGAACGTCCAGCCGGGAAAGCCGTGGGCGCGCAGGTCCCCATCGGCTTCCACAACCCGCCGGGCCACGGTCAAAAGAAGGGCCCAGCCCAGGTCCGCCGTGGCCTCGGTGAGGACGTCGGGGGTATTGGTCACGGCAATGCCCCGCCGCGCCGCTTCCTGAAGGTCGATGTTGTCCACCCCCACCCCGAGGTTGGCCACCACCCGCAGCCGGGGAGCCGCTTCCAGCAGCGCGGCGTTCACCCGCAAGGAGAGCGGGCAGATCAGGGCTTCCTTGTCCTGCAGGGCAGCCTTCCAGCCTTGAGCAGGGGGAGACTCGAGGACCTCCACCTCGTGGCCGGCGCCCTTCAGGCGCTCCACCGCCTCCGGAAACATCGCTGTGCTGATCAACACTTTGGCCATGGGCGATCGGGGGGATTCTAGCCCACCCGGGCGAGGAGAAACAGCGTCAAGGAGAGAGTTCCCAGGGAGAGGACGGTGGAGAGGAGGAGGGCCGCAGCGGCCACGTCCGCCCCCCGCTTGTACTGGGAAGCCAACAGAAACGCGTTGACCGCGCTGGGAACGCTCCCCTCAAGGACCAAACTTCCCCGGAGCACGCCCTGGGTCCCAAAGGCCAAGGCCAGGCCCCAAGCCAGAGCTCCCCCGCCCAACAGCCGAGCCCCGGCCAGAACGGCCGCCGGCTTGGCCACTTTTTGGGGCTGAATCCACGCCAGCTCAATTCCCAAAAGCAAGAGAAACAGAGGAATTGCCCCCTGGGCGAGAAGGCCGGTGGCTCGGGCGAGGAGGGGGGGCCACACATTCAGGCCTCGCACCACCACCGCCGCAGCCACCGCATAGGGCCAAGGCACCCGCAGAAGCTCGGTGAAAGAGGTGCGCCAGCGGAACTTGCCGTCCCACGTGGCCAGCGTGACCCCCAACGTGCTCATCAGCACAATTTGGGTGGACAAGAAGACCACACCCACGTCCACCCCAGGCTGGCCGTAGGCGAAGAGAAGCAGTGGCAACCCCAAGTTTCCGCAGTTGCCGAAGGTCAGAACGAGGGAGACCGCCGTTTGGGCTCCAGGGTCTTTAGGAAACAGCCATCGCCGGAGGGGGATGGAGAGGAGGAACATGGCGAAGGCGTAGACCACGGTGAACCCAGCCACCACACCCGCGGCGGAGGCGGTGAGGCTGGCCGTTCGCAGCGACTCGAAGATGAGGCCAGGGGACAGGACCCAAAAGCTCAGCTGGGCCAGAGGCCGGGAGGGCACCTTGGCCCACTTTCCAAAGGCGTACCCTAGGGCCAGGAGGACAAACGTGGGCAGAAGGACGCTGGCGATCACGGTGGCTAAGGTTACGGCGTCTTCGTAAGCTGTGCAGCTTGGGCGCTAAGATTCTCGGAGCCATGCGGATTGGGGTGACCGGCCATCCCGGTGTGGGGAAAAGCACGCTGGTGTTGCGGGTGATCGCGGCCGTGCCCCTGCGGTGCGGGGGCATGGTGACCCAGGAGATCCGCAAGGTGGGCCGGCGGGTGGGGTTTGCCCTTCGCGACGTGGCCACCGGGAAGGAGGGGATTTTGGCCCACATCCATCTTGGCGATGGGCCTGCCTTTGGCCGGTATCGCCTCAGTTTGCGGGACCTGGAGGAGGTAGGGGCGGAGGCGATTGAGCGCGCCATCGCCGAGGCCGAGCTTGTGGTGGTGGACGAAGTGGGCCCCATGGAGCTTCATTCGCCGCGATTTGTGGCCGCAGTGGAGCGGGCCCTGGCCGAGGCCCCCAACCTCTTGGTCACCGTGCACCGGTCCTCCAACCACCCCTTGGCCTACAAGATCCGCCACGGTATGGACCGCTACATTCGCCTCACCCAAAGCAACCGCGAGGAGAAGACCGCGGAAGTTATTCGGGCTTTTTGGGAACGCGCCGCCTCACCGAGCCGCTAGCCAATTTCCACCCCTTCTCGGAGGGCGTGGGCCCAAGTTTGGGGCGAAGGCCTCGACCTCCAGGGGATCGTTCAGCTTGTTCGAGGTCTCTTGCGAAAGCTGGGGACTCTTTGGAGAGAAGGTAGGGCTTGGACAGGTCACCCCGAAGTTCTGTCCTCCCCTTTAGAGGGGCCGTTTCACAATCGAGAACACCCACCCTTGGGTGTGGGAGGTAGGGAGAGGGGGGTACAAGCGCCGGCCGGGCTCAAGAAGGCTATACTCCGGTCAGGAGGATCGGATGAAGCGATGGATTGCGGGGGTGCTGGCCGTGGTGAGCGGGGTTTTCTTGGTGGGTTGTTGGCCCAGGGAGGGAGGAGGGGACTCGCCCTGCCCTTGTCCAGGGGGAGGGGGTACAACAGCCATTCTGGTGCCCTGGGAGACGATTGAGCAAGGTACGCACAGTGGAATTAAGGAGGAGCGGGGGGTGGTGATCCGCGAGGCCCAGGCGTGGAGGAATTTCTGGGAGGAGCACGTGGCCGGGCGGTATCCCAAGCCGGAGTTGCCCTTTGTGGATTTCGCCCGGGAGATGGTGATCGGGTACTTCCTTGGGGAGAGGCCCACCGGCGGCTACGTGGTGGAGGTCGAGGAGATTTGGGTTATGGAGGGCAAGGTATCGGTCCGGGTGGGGGTGCGTTCTCCTCCGCCGGGAGACCCCGTGATCCAAGTGCTCACGCAGCCTTACCATCTGGTGCGA
>OGCL01000365.1_pt1 | contig 50249 bp, 49 predicted proteins | sample 1570041 | NCBI WGS metagenome assembly OGCL01 (sample SAMN06266162, study PRJEB24511) | hot springs metagenome | isolation source: Hot spring water | place: South Africa: Limpopo | collected 2015-06-22 | reverse complement strand
CGGCGCCGGCTATTCGTCGTTCGCCTATCTCAAACATTTGCGCGCCGATCTAGTGAAAATCGACGGCCAGTTCGTGCGCGGCATCCATCTCGAACGCGAGAACCAGATCTTCGTCCGCGCCATCGCCGAGGCGGCGAAACTGATTTCCGGCGGCACGGTGGCCGAGTTCGTCGAAAACGAGGTAACGGCCGAACTGCTGCCTCGCCTCGGCGTGACGTTGATGCAGGGTTACTGGTTCGACGAGCCGGCGCCGCTGCAGCAATTCCTGCAGTGCATTGAGGGTACGCCGTCCCGACCGGGCTGACTTTCGCGGTATGAGCCCACCCCGAAAAACTCGCTGCGCTCGTTTTGCCCCTCGAGGGGCAAGACGGCTCGTTCGCGGTAGCGAACATCGTTTCCCGGCGCAGCCCAATTCGCCGGATGCCCGAAGGGCAGCAAAATCCGGGTCGGCGTTTCGTTTTCTGGCGAGCGACGCAGCCTAAACTTTGTCGCAATTTCGACCATCTGTTGTCGTAACTGCGTCAATACATTTGGCATGTCATTGTTTCGGTGGCATGATCCGGCGAGTCGTTCGTCGTCGTGTCATGGCGCGCGAATTGCTGAGCCCGACGATCAGCCGCTCTCGCATCAGGGGAAAGCCATGCCGTTCTACACGGGGATCCAGCTCGCCGAGAACCTTTCCGGTCTGGTGCACCATATGGCCAGCGTCGAGGAATACCGCGAGACGCTACAAAACCTGCAGGGCGTCTGGGACAACCTGATGTGGCTCGGCCAGCTTTCCGGCACCGGCACCGACATGAACGGCACGCGCCAGGCCTTTTCTCAGCTCACCGGCAATCTGCTCAACAACCTCGGCAGCGAGACGCTGAAAAAGACCGTGCTCGAAATGAAGTCCAAGGCCCTGGTGGCAGTGGACATCATGATCCGCAACCTGTTCGAGCGCACTGCCGACATTGGCTTTTTGGCCACCGACGACGATCTGCGCGACTTCTTGACGCGGGCTCGAAGGCGAAGCGGTGGTCGGCGGCATCGGCATCGTCTTCGACGCCCGGCCGCAGTTCGAGGCCATGCTCAGCGACGCGCTGTCGCGCAATGCCGATGGCCAGGTGCGCAGCGGTTGTTTCGGCGTTTTCGCCGATCGTGAACGGCGCGTCGTTGCCGCGACACGGTGCGACATCGCGCCGGGCAGCGTACTCTCGTGCCGCTGGGCGAGATCGGTGCGATGGTGAAAACGCCGGTGGCCACCCCCCAGCGCAGCCGCTTGCCGACCCAGGCACGCGCCGGCGAAGGCGACGGCGTGAAGATTGCCACCTTCTTCGTCGGCGAGCACTGGCTGGGCGTGCGTTCAAGGCAGGTCGTTGAGGCGATCGACGCAGTGGGCCTCACCAGTGTGTCGGGGCACACGATTTCCTCGTCGGTTTCGTCATGTTCCGTGGCGATCCGATCGCGGTGGTCAGCCTGCGTGTGCCGATGCAATGGCGCACCCAGCCGAATGAAGGCGAACAGCAGACTGTCGTCATCCGCGAAGATGACGAGAAGGAATGCATCGGCCTGCTCGTCGACGCGCTGGGCGAGATTCCCGAAGTACCAGCGAGCCGCATCGAGAAAATCAACGCGCTGATCGCCGGCGAAAACATGCTCGCCGAGTCGCTGGTCAAGATCAGCGATGCGACGGATGGGCTGCTCGTCGTATTGAGTCCGGAGCGCATCCGCGTGCGCATGGCCACCTATCGCAGTGCCGTCGAGCGTATCGTGCGCGGCCGGCCGGCGAACGGTCGTTCGGGATGAGCCCATACCGAAGAACGCGCTGGCTCGTTCTGTCCCGCGAGGGGTAGGCTGACCCGTCCGCGGCCGCGAACATGTTTTCCCGGCACAGCCAGAGTCGTTGGATGTGCACCAGCGCGGTACACCATGGACGCGCGTTAGCGCGGCACAACCCAGGCGGCCCTTCGTTGATGGTTTTCCTCGGCCCTCCTCTCGCGGCGGAGACGGCGTGCTCGCGGCGCTGACCATGAATCGCTGCGTGTGCCTCGAGCTGCTTCCTGCGCGCGGCGTCGTTCGGCCGCTCTCGCGCGCGAGCTGTGGCAAGATAGCGGCCCGCCGGGGAACGCGGGAAAAAATTGCTGCGCGGGCGCTTCGACAGCGTGGCGCGGCGCTCACCCGCCGGTCTCATCGCCAGGCTGCGGTCGCTGTGCTCCGGGCGCCGTGCACTGCATCCTGAGCTTTTTTTGCGCGCTTCCCTGAGCGGACTCGAAGGGCGTGCGGTTCCGTCGTCCGCTGCATTCCACTTTTGCCACCAGCGCAGCGCCGGCCGGGCAGCCGTTTACGCTGCGGCGATCGCGATTTCGACCATGAGCCAATTACTGACCCTTTCGCGCGCGGCGCAGATTCTCGGCGTCAGCCGCGGTGCATTGCAACAGAAAATTCGTGCCGGCGAACTCGAATCCTTCGACGGCATGATCACCGTCGAAGAGCTCTTGCGCGTCTTTCCGGGCATCGATCTCGAAGAGACCGGTGCTTTCGAGCGCGTGGCGCTGATCAAGGATCAGGCTTTCGGCCGCCGCATGCGCGAGCGCATGCTGCCTTCGGCGGAGGTGCTCGCCGAGCGGCTTTATCAGCAGAGCGAGGAACTGGCCGAGCTGCGACGCCATCTGGCGCAATATCACGACCTCATCGAAGCCATGCGCGCGCGTCTCGACGAAATGGTTGGCGCGGCGCCCAGCGATCAGATCGCCGCGTTGGCCAGAATGATCGATGACGGTTTGGCGCAGGTGTTGGGCAGTGAGCCTTCCGGCGAAGAGGCGGTCGAAGCGCTCGATGCCACCTTGCGTGTGATGAGCGCCCATGTGCGTATGCGGCCTTCCGGCCGCGAATTCTTCGTCCATGGCGCCGAGACGGTGCTTGCCGCCGCGCTGCGTGCTGGTCTGATGCCGAGCTATGGTTGCGGCAATGGCAACTGTGGTCTGTGCAAGGCGCGCATCGTCGAAGGCAGGGTACGACCAGTGCAGCACAGCGATTATCCGCTTTCGGCGGCCGAGAAGGCACAGAACTATGCGCTGCTGTGTTCCTGTACCGCGGTCAGCGATCTGGTCATCGAGACCATCGAAGCGACCGGGCCGACCGACATTCCCGAACAGCAGATCAGCGCCCGCGTCAAAGAGCTGCGTCGGCTTGGCAACGATACGATGCTTCTGCATGTGCAGACGCCGCGCAGCGCCCGGCTGCGTTTCTTCGCCGGCCAGATGGTGACGCTCGGCATCGCCGGCGGCGTGGGCGATTTCACCGGCGTATACGCCATCGCTTCCTGTCCCTGCGACGATCGCAACCTGCTCTTCCACATCGGCCGCGATGCGCGCGATCCTTTCGCCACCCGTCTGTTCGCCGGCGCGCTGAACGTCGGCGATACGGTCAACGTGCGCGGTCCGAGCGGCGAATTCGTGCTCGACAAAGATTCGACCCGGCCTCTGCTTTTCGTCGGCCAGGATCTCGCTTTCGCGCCCATACACAGTTTGATCGAGCACGCGCTGGCCGTCGAAGCAAGCGGCAGGCTAGCCCTTCTGTGGTTGGCCGAACGTCCAGACGGCCATTATGCGGCCAATCAATGCCGCGCTTGGGCCGCGGCGCTCGATGACTTTCGCTATCTGCCGGTTGGCGATCGCGCCGCGTGCGAACAGGCGCTGGCGACACTCGCGCCGCACACCGACTGGGATGCTTACATCGCCGGCGATCACGACTTCGTCGCCAGCGTTTCGGCCCGGCTCGATGCCCTCGGTCAGCCGGCCGATCGGCGGCGCACACAGGTGCTCTGATGCGGCCCGCCGAGCTGGAGCGCATCCTCGAGGGCGAATTCGTCAGCGCTGCCGAAGGGCATCACACGCCGGTGATGCTCTGGGGGCCGCCAGGGGTCGGCAAGTCGCAGATCGTCGCCCAGGTCGCCGCCCGCTATGGCGTGCCGCTCATCGATGTGCGCCTGTCGCAGTTGGAACCTTCCGATCTGCGCGGCATCCCGTTCCGCGAAGGCCGGCATGTCCTCTGGGCGCCGCCGGCGATGTTGCCGGATGGCGAACGCCATGGTCCGGCCGGCATTCTGTTTCTCGACGAGATCACCTCGGCGCCGCCGTCGGTGTCGGCGGCCGCTTATCAGCTGATTCTCGACCGACGTCTCGGGGATTACCAGCTGCCGCCGCACTGGGTGATCTTCGCCGCCGGCAACCGCCAGGGCGACCGCGGCGTCACTTACGCGATGCCGCTGCCGCTTGCCAACCGCTTCGCCCATTTCACGGTCGAAGTGCATCTCGATGACTGGGTGCGCTGGGCCTATCGGGCGGGTATCGACGAGCGGCTGATCGCCTTTTTGCGTTTCAAGCCCGAGCTGCTGTTCGATTTCGACCCGGCGCGCGGCGAGATGGCTTTCCCGACGCCGCGCTCCTGGGAATTCGCCCATCGCGCGCTGCAAAAATTTTCCGCCTCGCCACTGCTCACCGGCGCATTGATGGCCTGTGTCGGTCAGGCTGCTGGCATCGAGTGCGCCGCGTTCATCGAGCAGCTGCACCGGTTGCCGGATATCGATGCCATCGTGCGCGGCGAGGAGATTGCACCGCCGGGCGAGATCGACCTGCAGTATGCCGTCGCCGCGGCACTCGTCGGCCGGGCCGTACGTGCCGCCGACGATGGCGCGACGCTCGGCGCCGTCCTGGGTTATGCTCATCGCTTCGCCTGTCGCGAGATCGGCATCATGCTGGTCAGCGACCTGGCGCGTGCGATCGGCGCGCCGCTCTATGCCCGGCCGGAATTCGCCGCCTGGGCGCAGACGGTCGGCGATTTGCTGCTCTATGAGTACTGAAAGTCAGCCCGGTGGGCACGGCGGCGGAACGTCGGGCGAGCTTGCCGCGCGTCTTGCCGCCGCGCGCGCCCGCCTGATCCTCGATCATCCCTTCCTCGGCGCGTTGGCGCTGCGCCTGCCGCTCACGCCCGCCGGCGCCTGGTGTCGCAGCACGGCGAGCGACGGGCAAAGACTGTATTACAACCCGCAGTATCTGGCGCAGCTGACGCCGGCACAGCTGGCGTTTGCGCTCGCGCACGAGGCCATGCATTGCGCGCTCGGTCATTTTGCCCGTCGTGGCCGACGTTCGCCCAGGCGTTGGGCCTTGGCCTGCGATTTGGCCATCAATCCGCTGCTCGTCAGCGAGGGACTGCAGCCGCCCGCCGACGCCGTCGTGCTCGATCTCTACGCCGGCATGACGGCCGAGGAGATCTATCCCTGCCTCGAAGAGCAGCCCGAGGACGATTGGGCGGAAGAAGCGCAGCCGGGTGCTGAGGAGACCGGCGCTGGCGGCACGACCGGCGAAGGCGCCGGCGCTCCGGCGGAGGGCGTAGCCAACGAACGGCACGCTCCGGGCGAGACCGAAGGCGAAGCGCTCCCCTCGCGGCCCGACGCCGCCGCTGCGCCACCGCCGCGGGCAGCGCGTGTGGCGGATGACCGGCTGCGTCAGTGGCAACGCTATACCGCCGCCGCGGCGCAACGGGCGCGTGAGGCCGGCAAGTTCGGCGGAATGCTGGCGCGGGCCATCGAGACGGCGCTGGCACCGCACGCCGATTGGCGCACGCTGTTGGCGCGTTTTCTTTCCGCCCGCGCCCGCGATGATTACCGCTGGAGCCGACCGAGCCGGCGTGAAGGCGAAGCCTTGCTGCCGGCGCTGCACAGCACGAGCGGCGAGATCGTCGTCGCGCTCGATGTTTCGGGTTCCATCGCCGATGACGTTCTGGTGCGCTTTCTCAGTGAAGTGGATGCGCTCAAGGCGCAGCTTGCCGCGCGCATCTGGCTCTTGGCCTGCGATGCGGCACTCGCCCCGGGTTCGCCGTGGCTGTTCGAACCCTGGGAGACGCTGGCCTTGCCCAGCGTGCTGCACGGTGGCGGTGGCACGGCCTTTACGCCCGTCTTCGAGTGGGTGATCGCCGCCGGCCTGCGACCCGACGCGCTGGTCTATTTCTCCGATGGTCAGGGTGAATTCCCCTCACATGCGCCGGACTATCCGGTGCTCTGGCTGATCAAAGGGCCAGCCAGCGTGCCCTGGGGCTGGCGCGTGACGCTCGACGATGCCTGAGCGAGGGCCGTCGCGGCGCTGGCTGTACTGCGGCCTGCTGCTGCTTGCCTGTCTCGTCAGCTCACCCGTTTGCGCGCTGGCGCTGACGCTGGAGATCGGCAATCTGCGTTATGCCGCGCTCGAAATCGACGCCGCGCGTCTTTCGCTTCCGGGCGATGGCACGGCCCATTTGACCCTCGGCCGGCTGAAGTTTGGCGCGATCGAATACCGCGATCTCGTCGTGTATTGCGCCGGCTTTCGCCTCGAGCGCGACGTGCTGGCCTGTCCGCGCGGCGAGGTGCGCCGTGGCCGCAGCCCGCGGCCAGGAGCGGAGGGAGGCGAAGGGGGAACCAATGCCGACGCAAGGCCGCCGTTGCCGTTCTCGCTGCTTTGGCGCCCGCGTGCGCACAGCATCGAGTTCAGCATCCATGACGTCGATGTCGTGGCCTTTTCTTCGCTCATCCATCGCCTGCGCGCTTACGCACCGACGGGTCGCGCCGATCTGCAGCTCGCCATCACGCGCGAGCGTCTGCGGGCCGCACTGAAGCTGCGCGATCTCTCTTTTGCCAATCAGGCCGGCTCGCTGGCCGGCGAGGGCATCGCCCTCGATGTCAGCATCGCCGCCGCGCGCGGCACAGACGGCTCCTGGCACGGGCAGGCCAAGATCGACTGGCCGCAAGGCGAGCTTTACATTGCCCCTTGGTATCGCCGGGCTGGCCTCACGGCCAGCGCTTCGGGGCGGCTGATCGGGACGGAGCTGGACATCGACTCGGCACACATCGAAGTGGCCGGCGTCGGCGCCGTCTTCGCCGGGCTGACTTTCGATCGCGATGGCCGGCTGCGGCGCTGGGGCGTGGTCAGCGAGGCGCTCGATCTGGCGGCAGCGATGCGCGAGTGGGGGCAGCCCTGGCTCGATGTCCGCGACGGCCTGAAGCTCAGCGTCGCCGGCGAAGTGCGCTTTGCCGCCGAAGGCGATGCTGACGGCCTGCGCCATGCCTATCTTGGACTTCGCAAGGCGCAGCTTGCCGATGCCGCTGGCCGTTTCGCCTTCGCCGACCTGCACCTCGTCTTGCCTTGGGCGCGCGCCTTGACCACCGAGGCCGAACTTGCCGTCGGCGAGGGCCGACTGGGCGTTTTGCCGCTCGGCGCCTTCCGCCTGCCGTTCGACGTCGCCGGCCGCGGCCTGCGGCTGCGTGGGCTGCGCGTGCCCCTGCTCGACGGTGCGCTATACATCGACGAAATGCGCGCCGAGCGTGCCGAGACGGGCTGGCAGGGCCGCTTCAGCGGTGGCCTCGAAGCGGTGTCGATGCCGCAGCTGAGTCAGGCGCTCGAGCTGCCGTGGATGGATGGCCGGGTGAGTGCCCGTTTGACCGACGTGCGCTGGCAAGGGCGCGAGATGACCTTCGCCGGCGGACTGGACATCGAAGTCTTCGCTGGACGCATCGCCGTGCAGCACCTGCAGCTCATCGACCTGATGTTGCCGACGCAGCGCCTGCTCGCCGACGTCAAGGCGCGCGAGCTCGATTTCGGCATGCTCACCGGCACCTTCGATTTCGGCGCCATTGAGGGTCGTTTCGACATCGACATCGAGGGCCTGGAACTGCAGGGCGGCCGGCCGCTCGCCTTTCGCGCCGCAGTGCGCAACAGTGCTGGCGAGTATCGCCGCACGCTCTCGCGCAGCGCGCTGCGCGATATCTCGGCCCTCGGCGGCCTGGCCGCCAGCGCAGCCGTGCAGGCCTCGCCGGTGCGCCTGTTCGATCGTTTCGATTATCAACGCCTCGGTTTTACCGCCCGGCTGCACGGCGAAGTGCTCACCGTTGACGGGCTGGAAGCGGTCGGGGATGGCTTTCTGCTCATCGATGGCGCTGGCCTGCCGCGCGTGCAGGTCATCGGCTACAATCGCCGCATCGACTGGCCGACGCTCATCGCCCGCTTGCAAGCCGTGGTTGCAGGTAAAACGCGCCCTGTGTTCGACTAGGGAAACGCTGAAGTAAGCCGCGAGTGGGATGCATGGGATGCAATGCTCGGCGCACGGCGACCGTAGCCTAACAATCGGTTAGGCAAGGAAGCGAGCACCGCGCAACGCCGCGATGCGCCCGCGCAGTGAGTTTTCCCAGGTTTCCTCTTCTGCGTCAGAACGACCATGCCGCTACGCCTCCCCACCGCTATTGCGCTCGCCATGCTGCTCGCCGGCTGTGTGACGATCAACATCTATTTCCCGGCCGCTGCCGCCGAGAAAGCCGCCGACAAGCTGATCGACGAGATCTGGCAACTGAAGGATGGCAAGCCGACTTCATCCGGCCAGCCCGCTGCCGAGCCAGGAACCCCCGGAGCCCCCAAGCCATGAACCGCCTGTTGCACCATTCAGTTTTATTGCTCAGCAGTCTGTTTTTCGCCCTCGCTCAGGCGAAAGATTTGGAGATCAACACGCCGGCGATCGCCCAGCTCAAGGCGAGCATGGGGGGCCGCCATGCCGAGCTCAAGCCCTGGTTCGACGCCGGCGTCATCGGCCTGACGCGCGATGGCAATGTCGCACTGCGCGATGCCAATGCCGTGCCGCTCGCCCAGCGGCAGGCGGTGAATACCCTCATCGCCGCCGAGAACAACGACCGCGCCGCGCTCTACCGCGAAATCGCCCGCGCCAATGGCAATCCGGCTTGGGAAGCCGACATCCGCGCCACCTTCGGCCAGCGTTGGATCGAGCGTGCCGCGCCGGGCTGGTGGGTACAGAACGCCTCCGGCCAATGGCAGCAGAAATGAGCGCCAGCACGCCGCCGGTGCTCGTCTTCGACATCGAGACCATTCCCGATTGCGCCGGCCTGCGCAAGCTCCATGGTCTTCCCGAGGATTTGGTCGACGCCGAGGTGGCCGAACATGCCTTCCAGAAGCAACGGGCGAAAAACGGCAGCGACTTTCTGCCACTGCACCTGCAGCGGGTGATCGTCATCTCCTGTGCGCTGCGCACGGCCAACGATTTCCGCCTCTTCTCGCTCGCCGAGCCGGAAGTGAGCGAAGGCCAGATCATCCAGCGTTTCTTCGATGGCATCAACAGATACACGCCGCAGCTCGTGTCGTGGAACGGCGGCGGCTTCGATCTGCCGGTGCTGCACTACCGCGGCCTGCTGCATCGCGTCAGCGCGCCGCGTTACTGGCAGATGGCCGACGAGATGAAGTGGGACAATTACATCAGCCGCTATCACTTCCGTCACACCGACCTGATGGACGTGCTGGCGCTCTATCAGCCGCGCGCCAACGCGCCGCTCGACGAACTGGCCAAGCTGATGGACCTGCCGGGCAAGCAGGGCATGTCTGGCGATGCCGTCTGGCCGGCCTGGTGCGCAGGGCGCATCGCCGACATCCGCGATTACTGCGAGACCGACGTCGCCAACACCTACCTCGTCTGGCTGCGTTTTCAGCTCATGCGCGGCCAGATCAGCGCCGCCGAGCTCGACGACGAACTGGATTTCGTGCGCCGTCATCTGGCCGCACAACAGGCCGCGCACTGGCGTGAATTCGTCGCTGTCTGGCGCAAGAGATGATCGCTGCGGACACCTTGCACGATTAGTCTGGCGAATCAGTGACGCAATTCGCCGGCAAAGGGTGGCAAACGGCCAACGAAGCTTTCGAGCAGCAAAAGCTCGGCATCGCCGTGGCCGACGACCGGCGCCGGCCGCAGCGGCTCGCGTTCATCGGCGGTGACGTATAGGGCTCGTCGTGATGGCGGGTGCGCAGTGGCCGCCGGTGCGCCGGCGCGGCCAAAGGGATGAGTTCGGCTTCGCCATGGCACAGGCAGAAATAATCGCGCCCAAGCTGGCTGTCGACGTAACAGGCCGTGCCGCGGATGCCGATCGTCGCGGTCGGGAAATGCAGCCTGCGTTCGCCGCTGCCGAACACCGCCAGCAGGCCGCGCGGCGGCGCGCAGCGACCGGTTCCGTGCTCGCCGCATCGACCCCCGCTGTGTTGCGCCAGCCGCGTTCAGAGGGTCGATGGGGCGACGGCGACGGTGCTGTCATACGCTCGCCGTGTCGTTGTTCGCGGCGGTCCGCAGTAGGCATGATGTTTTTTCCGCAATGGATGGAGGGTCGAATGTTACCTTGCCAGTCGAAGTATTCTCTCTGGCTGCAGGCATCGAACCCAGGCGGTCGTCGCTGCTGGGTTCATCAGGCCCGGCGGCCTGGATCGGCGGGGAGTGAGCCATGAAACCGCTAGAAACGCTGACACCGCAGCTTTCCCACGTCAGCGAAGAACCCTATTACCGGTCTGTCGCTGACGAGGTCGCCCTGTTCGAGGCAGCGGCGGCGCGCAAGCTGCCCGTGCTGCTCAAGGGGCCGACCGGCTGCGGCAAGACGCGCTTCGTCGAATACATGGCCTGGAAACTCGGCCGGCCGTTGATCACCGTCGCCTGCCACGACGATTTGACCACCGCCGACCTCGTCGGCCGCTATCTGATCCATGGCGATGAAACGGTGTGGCTCGATGGGCCGCTCACCGCTGCGGTGCGCGCCGGCGCGATCTGCTATCTCGACGAGATCGTCGAGGCGCGCAAGGATACGACGGTGATCATCCATCCACTCGCCGATACACGCCGCGTGCTGTCGGTCGACAAGCGCGGCGAGTGCCTGCCGGCGCCGGACGATTTCCTGCTCGTCATCTCCTACAACCCCGGCTATCAGAGCGTGCTGAAGGAGATCAAACCGAGCACGCGCCAGCGCTTCGTCGCGCTCGATTTCGACTATCCGGCGCCGGAGGTCGAGGCCGAGATCGTCGCCCACGAAGGCGGCGTCGATCTGGCGACCGCCAGCAAGCTCGTCAAGCTGGCGGGGCTGACGCGCAACCTCAAAGGCCAGGGACTCGATGAGGGGGCGAGCACGCGTTTGCTCATCCACGCCGCGCAACTCATTGCCCGCGGCATCGATCCTCGCGCCGCCTGCCTGGCGGCGGTCGCGCGTGCGCTGACCGACGATGCCGAGATGACACTCAGCATCGAGGATCTGGTCGCCGCGGTGTTCTGAGCGCTCGTGGAAAATCCTGCGGTGCGGCCCGATGGCCGCGTTGCCCGCTGCCGCGCCGATCGCCTGCGCTCGCTGCGCGCCGTGCGCCTGGCCCTCGGCCCGCTCACGACGAATCTTTTCACAACCGCGGCGCGCACGCTAACGCCAGCGGCTGGCGGCGAGAAAGTCAGGCCGGTGAAGACGGCGTCGAATGCCGTCTGCTTCCACCCTCGTTCCCTGGTCCCAGGCCACAGCCGCTTGGGATGGCCGCAAGGCGATCGGGCGATGCACCCTACTGGTGCCGGGAGAGGGACTCGAACCCTCACAGTGTCACCACCGGCGGATTTTGAGTCCGCTGCGTCTACCGATTCCGCCATCCCGGCCAGGGAAGCGCGCCATTTTACCCTATCTGGTTCGCTGCGGTGTCATTGGCCGCGGCGGACGATCGGGGCGGCTTTCCTCCGCGTTTCGCTGGCGAGCACCGCGCAACGCTGCGATGCGCCCGCGCCGCAATTCATTCAGCGTTTTTTTGGCGGGTCACCGTTGGCCATACTCGCCGTCATGCTCGATCCTCCGTTGTGGCTGACTTTTTTCGGTCCGCCCGCTTTTGTCGACCGCCAGGGCATGGCAACGCCTCTCGGTCTGCGTTACCGCAAAGGGGTGGCGCTGCTGGCCTGGCTGAGCACGCGGGCAGGCCGAGCGCAGCATCGTCGCGCGGTGGCGGCGCTGCTCTGGCCCGACACGGACGAGCCGGCGGCCCGTGCCAATCTGCGCGTGGTGCTCAACGATTTGACCAAGCGCTTGGCCGCGTTGGGGCTGAATGCCTGCCTGGATATATAGACGCAGTGGCTGACTTTCCGTGCTGGCCCGGGCCTCCTCACCGATGATCTGCTGCTGACCGATGCCGCGGCGCGTGCCTCGTTCCAGCAGCCGCTCATCCAGCGCAGCGAGCTCGTCTGGTGCAATTTCGATCGCGACGAGCTCGAGGACGACTTCGGCAATTGGGTGTGCAACCACCGTCAGTGGCTGGCCGAACGACTGGCTGCACCGGCACACATCGCGACGGCAGAAAGCAGCGCGGTCTTGCGGCAGACCGAAGGGGGCGCGGAGTGGCGCCGTCTGATCGTTTTGCGCACGGTATTTCTGGACGAGGGTATCGACGAGCGTGTGGCGCTCAGCGAGCAGCGTGCGCGTTACGTCCGCCTCTGCGCGGCGCTGCGGCTGTATGGCGCAACGCCTGCCGGCATCGATGCCGAAGGCGCCAATTTCGTTTTCGGCCTGCATGCGCGCAGCGGTGGCTTTTGCCGTCAGGCCCTGTGTGCCGCCCTGGCCTGTCTGGACGAGATGCCCGCGGCGAGCATCGGCTTGACCGTTGGTCACCTGTTCGTTGCGGTCGGAATGAACGATTTTCAGGGCCGGCGTTTGTCCGATGTCGCCCGTTTGACCCGGCTCGCCGGCGAGGGTGAGATCGCCGTCGATGGGGATTTTGCCGAACTCCCGACTCAGTTGGCGAGCCGTGTCGAGGCGTACCGGCAGCGCGCCGCCGCGGCCGAGTCTTCGGTCAGGATCTACGCGCCGGAAAGTCTGCGCCGTCTGTTCGCTGCGCCTCTCGCGCCCGAGACGCCCTTTTGTGGCCGCGAAGCCGACCTCGACCGTCTGCGCCTGCTGCTGACGACCGGCTCTCCCGTGGTTTTGCTCGGTCCCGCAGGCGTCGGCAAGACCCGTCTGGCGCAGGAGCTGGCGCGTTTGCCCGCGGCTCCGCCGACGGTTTGGCTGTTCAATCGCGCCGAGACGGCCCTGGTACCGTGGGCTTGCCTCGTCGATCTGCTGGCGCGGCTGGAACTGGCAGGCCTGGCACAGCGGGAAGCCGAGGCGGTGCAGCAGCTGCTCGAACAGCGCCATGTCGGCCTCGAACAGCGCGGTGGTCTGCTTGCTGCTTTGACGCGCTTGTTTATCAGGGCGCTGGTGATCGTCGATGATGCGCAGTGGATGGATGCGGCTACGGCGCAGCTGTTCGGCGAACTGTGCCGTTTCAGCCGTCACGTCTGGCTGCTGACCCGCCGTCCACAGCCGGGCGGCTGGCTGCCGGCGGAAGCCGTCGGTCATGAGCTCGCCTTGCTCGATGACCAGGCCGGGCGGCGCCTGTTGGCCAGCCTGGGCAAGACCGGGTCGTCGGTGCAGCTGCAGAACATGCTGACCCGCGCTCGCGGCCTGCTGTCGATCGCCGAGGCGAACCGCGCTGCGACCGGGCTCGCTGACGCGCTCGCCGGTTGGTGCAATCTGCCTGGCGTCGGTGGCGAGGCCTTGGGGGCGGCCGCCTTGCTCGGTCAGCAGTTCCGTCGCGATAACCTCGTCGAGCTCATCGGCACTGCGGCAACCGCGGCCATGCTGGCCGCGGCGGTCGCCGAGGGGTTGATGTTTGCCTATCATCACGATTGGTGGGGGTTTGTCCATCCGTTGCTGCGCGAAGAATGCCGCCATCGGCTGGAGCGAGAAACCGAAAGGCGCTTCGCTGCACGGGCGGCAGAGCGTTTTCTCGCCCGCCACGAAACGACACGCGCTGCCGAGTTGTTCGAACTGGCCGGCGCCGCAGAGCGGGCGGCTTGGCTCGACGCGGCTCATGCCGCGCTTCAGGCCGAGGATGCCGTCGCGGCGTGCGCCTTGTTCGAACAGGTCGTGCGGCTGCGCTATCCGCACGGCGAGACGGGCGACTGGGCGCGGCTCGATCACGCCAAGTCCCTGATCGTGCGCGATGGTTATGGCATCGGGGAGATCGAAGAACTTTGCGCCGGGGTCGCGGAACGTTACTCCGGGGCGCAGGAGGCGGCCGCGCAGGAGCTGGGTTTCGCCGCCGAAGCCCTGCTCTATCTGTGGAGCGGCGGCGATTCGGTCAGCCGCGGACTGGAGCAGGCGCGGCGACTTCTGTCGTTGGCGCGCACGCCCGAGCAATGCTTCGCCGGCCGCTGGGCTCATGCCAACATCAGCTTTTTTTGCGGCGATTTTGCTGCGGCCCGGCGCGATTTCGAGATTCTGCTCGCCAGTGAGCTCGATCATGCTGGTCGCACACGCTATTTTCCTTCCGATCCGTTTGCTTTCCTGGCCACCAACCACGCCTGGCTGCTGTGGTTCATCGGTGAAGAAGGCTGGCGTGAAGAGATCGAACACTATGTCGCCAGCACGCAACGCGAGCCGACCCGTCAGGCCGAATGCATCGCCCGCGTTTTCGCTGCGGCGGTCTATCTCGTCGCCGGCGAGCCGTCGATGATGGCCAGACATGCGCTGCGGGCGCTGGAGATCGCCCGCAGCGAAGCCTTTGCGTTTTGGGAGGCCTACGCCTCGATGATGGTGTCGATCGTGCGGGCGCAGCAGGGCACGCCGCCCGAGGCGGCCGTCTGTGATGCGATCGAGGCGGCGGTGACGCGCGGCTATCCGGCCGGGGTCAATACCGCACGCTGGCTGTTGGCCGAAGCCTGGGTGACAGCGCACCGTTGGCATCAGGCGCATGCGCTGACCGAACGCACGCTGAACGAGGCGTTTCGTTCCGAACATCTCTACTGCCTGCCTGACCTTCATCGCCTGCATGCCTTCGCTCTCGCCGGTCTGGGAGAGGCATCGGCGGCGCAGGCGGCGATGGCCGAAGCACGGGCGCTTGCCCACAGACGCGGCTTGCATGGCTGGCTCGCGCGTTGGGCCGGCGCCGGGTTTCCCGTCGGCACGGAAGGGATTTGCTGAGCCGGGATGGTGCGGCGGTGCGTCGCCCGCACCGGCCTGGATTCGTTCGAAGCGGATCCGCGCAGCGCTGCCCTCGCCGCTCAGCGATCGGATCGGGAAACGCCGGATGAATGGCCGGGTGGACTCATCGACAGGCCGCGGTGCTGCGGGCACCGCATCCCGTGCCCGGCTTTCTGCCGCATCGGTGAGCGGGGGAGGAGCCGCGTCGCGCTTTATCGCCTCGACGCATCCCCGGCTTTTCCGAAAGTCGGCGCCGTCGGCACGGCGGATCGCACCGGCAGGTGATCAGAAGGCGTAGCCCTGGTGCAGCCAGTCGCGCAACACCGCCAGGTCGCGGTCGGGGAGATAGTTGAAGCCGGCGAGACTGTCCTCAATGGCGGCGCTGGCGACCCAGTAGGGCACGGCTTTCGTCGTCAGCATGTGGAAATACCAGGCGAAGGGATAACCGGCCTGACGGTCGAAAGTGGCGAGGGCGTGATGCAGGTCGAGGCCGCGCGTCGTCGCCGGCAGGCGAAAGCGTGGCGCTTCACCGGTCAGCGCCGCTACCGGGTGAGCATGCAGCACCGGTTGGCGGTAACGGTCGAGGTGCTCGCGACAGGCGATCATCCAATGGTTGGCGAACAGGCTGCCGTGGCTGGCCGAGCTGCGCTGCCAGTCGTCGACGAAGCGGTGGATGGGCTGTGCCTCGGGCTTCTGCGCCCGCATGCGGGCGAGGAATTCACCGATGTGCGTCAGGCGCCGGAAGAGGTAATACGGTGCGCCGAGCGGGCGATGTTGCTCGCGCGGCAGGCGTGGATCGACCAGTTCTTCCAGGCTGGTTGGTGGCGGTTCGCGGTCGAAGAGTGCATGGGCGGTGACTTCCTGCAATTCCTCGATCTCGATCTGCAGCGTATCGGTCGCGCCGGGTCCGGCCGGAGCGACGAAGTAATGCGTCACGCCGGTCAGGCGGGTAGCCATCAGTCCGCTGCCGGTATGTTCGTCGAGCAGACGGGCGAGATCGCCATCGCAGGCGGCCAGTTCGCTTTCGGCCCAGGCCTCCAGGTCTTCGCTGATGCGCGCGCCGGTCGGGGCGATGACACCGCCAAGGCGATACCAGCCGCCGCGCACCAGCACTTCGCGCGGGGCCAGTTCCGGGCAGCGCCGGGCGATTTCGCGCGCCAGTACGGCGGCGCCAGCGGCAGGGGCGGTTTCGCTGCAGGCCTGCCGGATGGCGGCCTCCATGTCGTCTTGCGTGGTACTACAGGCATTCACGGCGTTTTCCTCGCTTCGTTGCGGTGGTCCGCGCCGGCCAGCCGTCGCCGGACCACTGTCCGCACATCTTCTTCCGGATCGTCGAGCAATGGTGCCAGACAGTCCAACGGCGCGCGTTCGGCGGCATGCAGGCGCACGCACCAGTCTTCATCGCGCAACAGTGTCGCAGCCAGGCCGGGCAGGGCACGTCCGGCGACGATGACCCGCACTTCGGCCTCGACATCCCCGGCCAGCCGGAAGAGCGCGAAGGCCGGCAGCCGGCGGGCGAGCACCTTGCGTACCTCGCGTTCCGCATCGCTGGCGAGGCGCAGCAGACGGCTGTGGGGCAGACGGGTTGCCGCGACGACACGCACGCGGTAATCGTCATCGCCGGCCAGCCGTTCGAGCAGCGGCAGTTCGGCTTTTTCGGCCACCGCGATACGTACTTCGGGCGCCGGGTCGCTCGCCATCGCTGCCAGCCGGTCGGCCGGCAGGCGCAGCGCAACGTTGCGGCGCACGATTTCATCGGCATCATGCATCAGCGGCAGGATCGCTTCGCGGGGGGCGTAACGCACGGCGATCGCCCGTCGTTCCCAGAATAGATCGTGCAGATAAGCGACGGCCTCCTCGGGGTTGGCACGCAGGAAGCGATCGATCTGCCGGCCGCTGTGCGTCCGCACGCAAGCATCGCCGGGACGGCAGCGACCGGCGGCGAACAGAGGCTCGAAGTGGCGGCACCCCTGGCATAGCGCATGGGGCTCGTCCGCCACGCGCGCCATCGGCTCAGTCCTCGTCGACGTGCGCCACGACCAGGCCAGTGGCGCTGTCCAGCTCGGGCGTGAAAGCGATGCAGTGGCCGCTGGCGTGGGTGATGCCGTAGAAACGAAAACCACCGGCTTCGGCGACCGGCTTGACGCGCGCCGGCACGTCGTCGTCGTCACAGGCGGTAAAGTGCAGCGGCGGAAAGCGCTGGCGCAACGCTCCGATGTCCGTTTCACCCGCGGTGACGGCAGCGACGACTTCGGCCAGCTGCGCCGCGCTGATTCCGCTGGCCATCAAGCGTCCTCCTCCGCCGCTTCGACTGCCGCGCTCCACAGAGCCAGCGAGGTTGCGGGGACGCCCATGATGCGTGCCAGCCAGGGTGGCGGATGGCGCAGGGCCTGTTGCAGTTCGGCCAGCACGGCACGTGCCGGGCCGCCTTTGGCGATCTTGATCGGATGGACACCAGCGCGCACGACCTTGGCTGCCGCCGGGCCGCCGATGGACTGGACATAGACGATCTGGCAATCGCCGATCAGCCGGGCGCGCGCCGCGTTGCGGTCTTCCTCGGCATCGGCTTCGAGCGCCGAGCGCAGCGCGATCAGGCGCATCGCGTCGGCGGAGACGCGGTAGATGAGGAAATACTCGCAGGAACCGAAATGGCCATCGAGGTTCTCACCCAGATTGCTGGCGATGGCCACCAGGATCGAGTTCGGCAGCGCCTCGTCGGCCTCGACGGTCGGCAGTTCGGAACCCTGGACGCCTTCACCCCACAGTAGGCGCACCGCTTCCTTGAGCGGTGCGGCGTATTCGGCGGGCAGGCAGGCGCCTTCCTCGCCGCCGATGATGACGTGCAGATCCTCGACGGTGACTGCACGCAGGCGGTTCTCGGTCAGTGGCGTGACGAAACGATCGAGCAGGCCGCCCGCCAGCATCTTCGGCTCGCAGCCCGGAATGCAGCGGGCGGCGAGGCCGATGCGCAGTGCGACTTCGCGGCTCATCAGGGGCGGGGTAGACATGGTGAGGCTCCAGAGCAAGCCCTGGACGTCGGTCCAGAGTCAGGTCAAGCGGCACGGCGTCCGGCCCGGCCGCACGCCGTGCGACGAGGTGGCGATCAGGCGTAAACGATGCAGGCATCGCCGGCCGGGCAGGCGGCGACGCACTTGGGCGAATCCTGATCCTCGCATTCGTTGCAGGTGTCCTTGTTGATCTTGTAGATGCCACCCTTCTCGGTGATCGAGTTGGTCGGGCACACCGGCATGCAGTCGCCGCAGGAAGTGCATTCCGCTTGTACGATCTTCATTGCCATGATGGTTTTCTCCTTCGCTGGAATGTTGGGACTTTCGCGGCATCATTCGACGCCGTCGATCCGCTTGGCGCGCACCGAATAGGGCAAACGCTCCGGCGCGGCCTGCGGCTCGATGAAATAGATGCCGCCGTTCTTGAGCCGGATCTCGCCACCCCATTTTTCCGGGGTGTCGTACTCCATCGAGGTGATCTCGTCTTCAATGTCGCGCTTCGGCATGTAAAAAACATAACCTTCGGCGCCCTTGCGTATCATGATGTTGGCCATTGCAGCTCCCGCGCGGGCGGTCGGCAAGACGGCTTGCCATCCCGCCCGCGTGCGATCGACTTACCTGACGAGGTCGTAGTTGTAATCCGTCGTGCCCATGCCGCGCGTCTGGTCGTCCAGACGTTCGAGCACGGCATTGACCAGCGTGGTGAGGATGTACATGCCGCCCTCGTAGCCGAGCGTCGTGTTGCGATGCAGATGATGGCGGTCGAAGATCGGGAAGCCGATGCGGATCAATGGCACCTCGAATTCAGGCCCCTTGTGCAGCGTGTCGCGCTGGATGAACTTGCCGTAGCTGTTGCCGATAAGGAAGTCCGGCTTGTCGGTGAAGCACAGCGAGCGCAGATGCCACAGGTCGGCGCCGGGATAGCACTTGGCGTTCGCGCCGTAGGGCGAGGATTCGAGCACCTTCTTCATCGCCTTTTCCCAGCGCTTGCTGCCGTTGTTGCAGACGATGTGTGTCGGTTCGACGCCGAGTTCGAGCAGGAACTTGGTCATGCCCATGACGAAGTCCGGATCGCCGTAGAGCGCCATCTTCTTGCCGTGCAGCCAGGCATGGCTGTCGGTCATCATGTCCATTAGGCGACCGCGCTCCTTGGCGATGCTTTCCGGAATCTCCTTACCGGTCAGCTCGGAGACCTTCATCAGGAATTCGTCGGTCCATTCGATGCCCATCGGGATGTTCAGCTTCGGCACCTCGTGGTTCCAGGTGTTTTCGACGAATTTCTTCGTCTTGTCCAGCCCGAGCGGCTGGATGAGCAGCGTCGTGATGGCGTTCGGCGCGTCCTTGACTTCCTCCATGGTCGTGCCGCCGGCATACATGCGGAATTCGCCGTCGGCCGGAGTGTCGAGCACTTCTTCCGGATCGGAGAGCATTGTGTAATCGACGCCCATCTCCTTCATGTAGCGCTTGATGACGCGATAATTGCCGAGATAGGTTTCGAAGCCGGGGACGATGTTGATCTTGCCGTTCTTGCCCGGTTCCTTGCCCTCCATGGTGTTGAGCGTGAAGTAGCGCAGGATGCCTTCTTCCATGTTGTCCCAGCCGGTGACATGGCTGCCGACGAAGGAGGGCGTGTGCGCGAACGGCACCGGGAAGTCTTTGGCGATGTAGCCTTCGTTCTTGGCGTTGTTGATGAACGCGTTCAAATCGTCCCCGATCACCTCGGCGATGCAGGTGGTCGAGACGGCGATCATCTCGGCGCCGTAGAGTTTCGAGGCATTGGCCAGCCCTTCGTGGATGTTCTTCTGGCCACCGAACACCGCCGCATCCTCGGTCATCGAGTCGGCGATGAAGGCGATCGGCTCCTTGAAGTGGCGGTTGAAATAGGTGCGGAAGTAGGCGACACAGCCTTGCGAGCCGTGGATGTAGACCATGGTCTTGTGGAAACCGAGACCGCAGAGCGCCGAGCCGAGCGGCTGGCAGGCCTTGGCTGGATTGATGGTCAGCGCCTCGCGCTTGAAGTTGAGATCCTGGTATTCCTTGGTCGTCGTCCAGTCGAAGATGTGCTGCACTCTGTCCTTGCCGTGCGTTTCCTCGAACTTCTCGCGCTTCCTGCTGATCATGCCTTTGTAGTCATCGTCGCGGAACAGCGGGAAACAGGGCTTGATGTTTTCTACGGCTTGCATTTCTCATCTCCTTCGCCCGGCCATCTATCCGTGGACGCGGGCACAGGTTGGCATGAAACTGGACATGGCGACCCTCGGCACCGCCGCAGCGGCTGCCATGCCGGACGGGGTGGGGGTGTTACGCGGCTTTTTTCAGCGCCTCGATCTCGGCCTTCTTCTGCCACGGCGGGGTGAGCATCTTCCAGCACGGATTGTTCAGCGTCATGTCCATGTCGCGGGCGAAGATGGCGAATCCGTCGTAGCCATGATAGGGGCCGGAGTAATCCCAGCTGTGCATCTGGCGGAAAGGCACACCCATCTTGTGGAAGACATACTTTTCTTTGATGCCCGAACCAATCAGATCCGGCTTCATCGCCTTGACGAATTCCTCCAGTTCATGACCGGTGGCGTCGTCGTAGATCAGCGTCGCATCGCCCATCTCTTTGATCGTGCGATCATAGTCGTCGTTGTGCGCGAACTCGTAGCCGGTGCCGATCACTTCCATGCCCAGATCTTCGTAAGCACCAACGACGTGACGCGGACGCAGGCCGCCGACATAGAGCAGCACCTTCTTGCCGGCAAGGCGCGGCTTGTACTTGGCGATCACCGCGTTCATCGCTGGCGTGTACTTCTCGATGACGCGCTCGGCGCCTTCCTTGATGCGATCGTCGAAGAAGCTGGCGATCTTGCGCAGGCTCTCGGCGATCTTGGTCGGGCCGAAGAAGTTGTATTCCAGCCAGGGGATGCCATATTTCTCTTCCATGTGCCGGCTGATGTAGTTCATCGAGCGGTAGCAGTGCAGCAGGTTGAGCTTGACGTTCGGCGTGTTTTCCATCTCGGCCAGCGTGCCATCGCCGGACCACTGCGCCACGACGCGCAGGCCCATCTCTTCGAGCAGGATGCGCGAAGCCCAGGCATCCCCGCCAATGTTGTAATCGCCGAGGATGGCGACGTCGTAAGGCGTTTTCTCGAAGGCCTTGCCGTCGCGATTGGGCAAAATCCAGTCGCGCACCGAGTCGTTGGCGATGTGGTGGCCGAGCGATTGCGAGACGCCGCGAAAGCCTTCACAGCGCACCGGAACCACGGGCTTGCCGATCTGTGCCGCCATCTTTTTCGCCACGGCTTCGATGTCGTCGCCGATCAGGCCGATCGGGCACTCCGACTGCACCGAGATGCCTTTGTTGAGCGGGAAGAGCATCTCGATCTCTTCGATCAGCTTGGCGAGCTTCTTGTCGCCGCCGAAGACGATGTCGCGCTCCTGGAAATCCGAGGTGAAGTTCATCTCGCAGAAGGTGTCGACGCCGGTGGTGCCGACGTAGTAGTTGCGGCGTCCGGCGCGGGCGTATTGGCCGCAGCCGATGGGGCCGTGCGAGATCGAGATCATGTCCTTGATCGGACCCCAGACTACGCCCTTCGAGCCGGCATAGGCGCAGCCGCGCATGGTCATGACGCCAGGCATCGACTTGCGGTTCGAGGTGATGCACTTTTTCGACGACTCGAGCGTCTTGTCGTTGATCATGATGTGCTTGGCACGGTCTTTCCTCGCCTTTTCGGGATAGACCTCGAGCACTTCGTTGATCAGCGCCTGGGTTTCTTCACGGGTCAGTGCTGCCATGGTGTTTCTCCTCTTCGGGCGCCGGCCTCGATCCGGGCACGGCGCGAAAAGCACAGGATTCGCGTGGAACGACGCATTGGCCGCCATCGCTGCGGCTCCATCACCGGGAGGGCGGAGCCGACCAAGCGTCGTTGGCTAGGGTCTGGGTTCAGGCGGCGACGGCTTCGGCGGCCTTGGTCTTGCCGATGATGGACTCGTCTTCCGCTTCCAGGACGCCAAATTCCATCAGCAGATCCTCCAGCTCATCCATCTCCAGCGGGGTGGGGATGACGAACTTGGTGTTGTTGATGATCTTGTTGGCCAGCGCGCGATACTCGTCGGCCTGCTTGCAGGTCGGGTCGTATTCGATGACCGTCATGCGGCGGATCTCGGCGTGCTGCACGACGTTGTCGCGCGGCACGAAGTGGATCATCTGCGTGCCGAGGCGCGAAGCCAGCGCTTCGATCAGTTCGTCCTCGCGGTCGACCTTGCGGCTGTTGCAGATCAGGCCAGCGAGACGCACGCCGCCGGAGTTGGCGTATTTGACGATGCCCTTGGCGATGTTGTTGGCGGCGTACATGGCCATCATCTCGCCGGAGACGACGATGTAGATCTCCTGCGCTTTGTTCTCACGGATCGGCATCGCGAAGCCACCACAGACCACATCGCCGAGCACGTCGTAGAAGACGAAGTCGAGGTCTTCGTCATAGGCGCCTTCCTCTTCGAGGAAGTTGATCGCGGTGATGACGCCGCGGCCGGCGCAACCGACGCCGGGCTCGGGGCCTCCCGATTCGACACACTTGACGCCGCCGAAGCCGACGGCCATCACGTCTTCGAGTTCGAGGTCTTCGACCGAGCCGGCTTCCGCCGCGAGGTGCATGACGGTGGTCTGGGCCTTGCTGTGCAGGATCAGGCGGGTCGAGTCGGCCTTCGGGTCGCAGCCGACGATCATCACCTTCTTGCCCGCCTCAGCCAGGGCCGAAACCAGATTCTGGGTGGTGGTGGACTTGCCGATGCCACCTTTGCCGTAGATGGCGCATTGACGCAGTTTTGCCATGATGTAATCTCCTTGTTGCGGTGGTTGATCCGGGGAATTCTTGGACCGCAACCCAACTCTGCAAAGCCCGTGCCACCTTCGTTATTTGCGATCAAGTTTTTGATTATTTGATTTATTTTTCCAGAGAAGCTGCGATGGGCGATGATGCGACACCCGACAAGCCGCCTGCTGATTTGTCGTGCAAGCAACAAAACGCCCGGGGGGAAGCGCCCGACGGCGCCGTGCCGGTGAGGCTGACTTTCGCTCACCCGGCCGACCTGCCCGAACTCGTCGAGCTGCTCGGCCAGCTCTTCGCCCAGGAAGCCGATTTCACCCCCGACGCCGAGGCGCAGGAGTGCGGGTTGCGCCTGATCCTCGATGCGCCGGAGCAGGGCACGGTGCTCGTGGCCCGCGAGGCTGGGTGTGTGCTCGGCATGGTTCTCCTGCTCTATACGATCTCGACCGCGCTCGGCGCGCGTGTTGCCCTGCTCGAAGATCTGATCGTCAGGCCGGAGGCGCGCGGTCGGGGCATCGGTTCGCGCCTCATCGCGGCGGCGGTCGATGAGGCGCGCCGCCAGGGGTGCCGGCGCATCACGCTGCTCACCGATGCCGACAACCACCGCGCCCAGGCGCTCTATGCCCGCCACGGCTTCGGCCGCTCGGCGATGATCCCGTTGCGCCGTGCGCTCGACTGAAGTAGCCAAGGGCGAGGGCGCCAGCCTGCCTGCCTTTGCCCGTCTGCCGATCAACCGCTGCAATCTGCCGGCAGTCATCCTCGGCAGTTTGACCTTTCAGGATCACCCTACGGCGCTTTACCTCGATGGCGTCGAGGAGCTGCACCGCGACTTCTTCGCCCGGCTCGACCGTCTTTCGCTGGCGCACCAGCGCGCGCGCGTCTTTCGCGACTACATCACCGTTGCCTTCCGGCTCGAGCATCCCGAGGAAATGGGTTTGAGCGAAGGCGGCGAGGGCGGGCGGGGACGCAGCAAGGCGACCTGGGCCCGTCTGCTGCGCGGTTGGACCTTCGATGCCGACGGGCGCGAAGCGGCGGTGCTCAAGGGTTGGGTCGAATCGCGCTTCGGCCTGCTGCCGCGCCATCATCGCGGCGCGCTGCGCGAGCCAGGCGATGCGCTCTGGCGGTGCTATGAGGAGATGCGCGCCGCTGGCCTCTACGGCACCAACGCCCTTGAGGCCCAGCTCGATCTGATCTATGCCTACTGCCAATACGAATTTCGCCGTGGCGCCGGCGGCGATGCGCCCGGCAAGCTGACTCTCTATCGCGGCATCAATCGCATGCAGGAATACGAGCGGCTGGCGGGTGAGGGCCGTGATCAGGTGTTGTTGTTCAACAACCTGACTTCGTTCAGCGCCGAGCGCGAACGCGCCGAAGAATTCGGCGACCGCATCGTCCAGGTTGTCGTACCGACGCCGAAGATTTTCTGCCATTGTCACCTGCTGCCCGGTCTGCTCGGTGGCGAGAGCGAATATCTGGTCATCGGTGGCGCCTATCGGGTGAGTATCGAATGATGCTCGCCTGCGGAGCGGAGCCGTCCATCCGCTGCGATCTGTTCTGCGCCGTCGTCGATCATTTCGGCGATGCCGGCGTCTGCTGGCGGCTGGCGCGAGCGCTGACCGCACGGGGCTGGCAGGTCAGGATGTGGATCGACGATCCGGAACCATTGCGTGCGCTCGCCCCCGGCGCCCAGCCGGGCACGACCTGGCAGGGGGTACACATCGAACATTGGCGCGAAGGCGGGCTGCAGGAGGTCGAGGTCGCCGATGTAGTGATCGAGGCCTTTGCCTGCGAACTGCCGGCGGCCTATCTCGGCGCGATGGCGGCCCGCGTGCCGGCGCCGCTGTGGCTCAACCTCGAATATCTGTCGGCCGAGGCCTGGGTCGATGCCTGTCATGGCCTGCCGTCGCCGCATCCGCGCTTGCCCCTGGTCAAGCACTTCTTCTTTCCCGGCTTCACGCCAGCGACCGGAGGTTTGCTCGGCGATTTCGCCGGCGACGCGGAAGTTTGCTCTGAGGACGCCGCGCTCACCGTCTCGCTGTTCTGTTATGACAACGACCAGTTGCCGGACCTGCTCGATGCCTGGGCCGCGGACCGGCAGGGGGTGCACTGCCGGGTGTGTGCCGGCGGGCCAGCACGCCAAGTCGAACACTGGCTCGGGGCGCCGCTGGTCATTGGCCGGCCGGTGCAGCGGGGGGGCGTGCAGTTGCAGGCGCTGCCCTTTCTGCCCCAGGAGGACTACGACCGCCTGCTGACCAGATGCGCGCTCAATTTCGTCCGCGGCGAGGATTCCTTCGTGCGCGCGCAGTGGGCGGCGCGGCCGCTGATCTGGCAGGCCTACCCGCAGGCCGACGGGGCGCATTTCGCCAAGCTCGACGCCTTTCTCGGGCGTTACTGTGTCGGACTCGATGCAACGCCGGCGCAAGTGCTGCGCCGGTTCAACGGCATCTGGAACGGTCGAGGCGGCCCGCTCGATTGGCCGGCGCTGCGTACCGCCTTGCCCGCCCTCGCCGGGCATGCCGCCCACTGGTCTGCGACGCTGCGCGCTGCTGGCGATCTGGCCGACAAACTTGTCAGCTTCTGCCGCGCAAAGCTAAAATCGCGACCTTTTTTTCAACAGGCAGAGGCGCGATGAAAACCGCTCAGGAACTCCGCACCGGCAATGTCATCATGGTCGGCAACGACCCGCTGGTGGTGCAGAAAGCCGAATACAACAAATCCGGCCGCAACGCGGCGGTGGTCAAGTTCAAGTTCAAGAACCTGCTCACCGGCGCTGCTTCCGAGGCCGTCTACAAAGCCGACGACAAGTTCGAAGTCGTCGTCCCGGAACGCAAGGAATGCACCTATTCCTACTTCGCCGACCCGATGTACGTCTTCATGGACGCCGAATACAACCAGTATGAGGTCGAAGCGGACAACATGGGCGATGCGCTCAACTATCTCGAAGACGGTATGCAGGTCGAGGTGGTGTTCTACAACGGCAAGGCGATCGCCGTCGAGCTGCCGACGACGGTGGTGCGCGAGGTCGAATACACCGAGCCGGCGGTCAAGGGCGATACTTCGGGCAAGGTGCTGAAACCGGCACGCGTCAAGCCGACCCACTTCGAGGTCATGGTGCCGATCTTCGTCGAAATCGGCGACAGGATCGAGATCGACACCCGCACCGGCGAATACAGGAACCGCGTCAAGTAAGCCCTCCGAAACTCGCCCCGGGGCGATCCATCGTGTTTCCGGCGTCCGCGCTGCTGGCAGTCAGCTGTCGGACGGGGCGGTCAGTTCGCGCATCGTGCGCCGGGCGAAGCACAGGTCTTCCCAGGCTTTGGCCTTGTCCGGTAGGTTGCGCAGCAGATAGGCCGGATGGTAGGTGACGATCAGCGGCCGGTCATAAGCCTGGTGCAGCCGGCCGCGCATCGCGGCGATCTTCACTTCATGGCCGAGCAGGGCCTGCACCGCCGGCCGGCCGAGGGCGACGATCAGGCGCGGTTGCAGCAGCGCGATCTGGCGGGCGAGGAAGGGCCGGCAGGCGGCGACTTCGCTCGCTTCCGGATTGCGGTTGCCCGGTGGCCGGCATTTGACGGCGTTGGCGATATAGACGTTCTTGCCGCGTTCGAGACCGATGGCTTTCAGCATCGCATCGAGCAGCTTGCCGGCCGGACCGACGAAGGGCTCGCCGCGCTTGTCTTCTTCTTCGCCGGGGCCCTCGCCGACGAACAGCCAGTCGGCCTGAGGGTCGCCGACGCCGAGTACGGCCTGACGGCGCGCCTGAGACAGTGCGCAGGCCTCGCAGGCGGCGACTTCGGTTTGCAATCCTGGCCAGTCGAGCGTCGCGATGCGTGCAGAGCGCGCATCGCTGGCGGCGCGGTGATCGACCGGCGCCGGCGTCACCGTTTGTGGCGCTGCTGAAAGGGGTGAGACGGGCGGCTGTTGGGCCGATCTCGCGGCAACGCCGTGCCGGCCGGACTGACTTTCGGCGATGACCGGCAGCCCCGGTGCGGATGGCGGCAGGGGAGGGGGCGTGTGCGGCGCGGCCTGATCTGTCGCCATGTCGGTCGTCGCGCTGCGCAGTCGCCACAGCGGCCCCAGCCCAAGTTCGCGCATCAGGGTGGCTCGTCGTTGCGGATTCATAATTTCTTCGCCATCACGAGGGCCGCTTCGCGTCCGTCGGCGGTCGGGTAGTAACCCGGCCGGCGGCCGATTGCGGTGAAGCCTTGCTGCCGGTAGAAAGCCTGAGCGCCGAGATTCGAGGCGCGCACTTCGAGCAGCAGGCGCGCATCGCCGCGCGCCTTCGCCGCCTCGACGACCCGTGCCAGCAGGAAGGCTGCCAGACCGCGCCGCCGCCAGTGCGGCAGGACACCGAGCGTCAGCAGCTCGGTTTCGTCGACCGTCGGCTGCGCCAGCACATAGGCGACCATCTCTGGTGCGGCTGCCATCTCGTGCGGCGCAGCCAGCCAGTGTCCCTCGGCGCCGGCGGCCAGCGAGTCATTCACCATGCCGGCCGTCCACGGCGTCGGCTGCACGCGCCGTTCGCAGCCGGCCATCGCTGCGGCATCGGCCGGGGTCAAACGATGCAGCACGCAGCCGTTCAGCGGCGTGCCGACGGCGGCAGCGTTCATGATCTGGCCAGCCGCGCAGCGCGCAGCGCCTGCTGTTCGCCGACGTCGAGCGCGACCTTGTCGCGCAGATAAATCGGCTTCGCCTCGGCGGCGGTCACGGCGGTGTGCGGCGCGCCTTCGGCCAGCGTGAGCACGGCGCTGGCGTCGGGCAGCAGCGTCGCATCGATGGCGACGAAGCATCCGCCCAGCGCGCTGCGTAAGGGTCCGTCATGGACGGCGAAGCCATCGCCACAGGCAAAGAAGCCCTCGCTGGGCGGTCGTGGCGCCGCGGCCGGCGCACAGGCGCGCGGCGCCAGCACTTCATGGCAGCCAAGCGCGTCGATCTCGTAGGCCGCGACATAGACCTCGTTCATGCGCGCATCGAGGCAGGCATAGACGCGCGGCTCGCCACTGGCTATCGCCAGCGCCGCCAGCGAACCGACCGGAATCACCGGTCGTTGCAGGCCGAAGGCGAGCCCCTGGGCGATGCCGCAGGCGAGGCGCAGGCCGGTGAAACTGCCCGGACCGGCGCCGAAGGCGATGGCTTCGATATCGTCGAAGCGGCTGCCGGTTTCGGCGAGCAAGGCCTGGATCCACGGCAGCAGGAATTCCGAGCCCCCGCTGGCAGCCCGCGCCGAGCGGCTGACATGGCGGTCGCCGACCTGTAGTGCGACCGAGAGTTGGCGAGTAGCGGTTTCGATGGCCAGCAGATTCATCGCGCTAGTTTACGTGAAGCTTGCCGGCCTTCGCCGTCGGTGGTCCCTTCGGAAGGGATGGGGGCATATCGGCGAGCGTCAGTGTGGACCGACGCATTGGTCGGTATCGCTGCTGATCGATCGAGCAGGGTGCCCAAACCGGCCATGCGGCGTTGAACGCTCATCGCTGGCGGTCGGCTGGAGTACCATGCCGGGCCACGGAATGAGGGGGCTGTGATGAAAAATCTTTCGCGTTGGGCCATGGCGCTGTTTCTGGCCAGTGCGCTCGCGCCCGCGTCGGCCAACCGCATCTTTCCCGTTACCGAGGCGGGCGATGCGCAGCGCATCAGTGTGGCGGCGCATCTGTTGGCCAACATTTCCGACCTGGGACGGCAGCTCGATTTCTTCGTCTACGCCCGTTACGGCGGGCAGATCTGAGGACTGGGTGAGGCCGGCTGGATCGAGGTTGGCGATCTGGCCTCGCTGCCGGCGACGCGGCAGCTGACGCTGGCCGCCGATCAGACCGTGCCGCTCATCGCTCCGACGCCGAGCAGCAGCAGCGATGCGCACGGCACGGCGATGGCTGGCGTCATCGCCGCCATCGGCTGGACAACGTCGGCGGACGCGGCGTCGCGCCGGCGTCGAGCAGCTGCGTGGCGGCAAGGGAGCGATTTTCGTCAAGAGTGCCGGCAATGACTTCGAATCCCTCGCGGCCGACGATGCGCCCGCCTGGGCCTGTGCCGCAGCCAATCAGGCCGGAACCAGTTGCGGCAGCGCCCAGATCGATCCGGTCGGCTCGCTGAGCGAAAACTTCGTCGTTGGCGCCTTCGACGCCCAGGGCATACGTTCGAGCTACAGCAGCACCGGCGCCAACCTGCTGCTGTCGGCGCCGGCCGGTGAGTAGGGCCATGCCGATCCGGCGCTGATCAGCAACGATCTTTCCGGCTGCGTGCTCGGTTACGCGCGCGAGGCACTGGCGAAGACGGCGACCGCATTCAGCCGCGGTGAGGATGCGCTCAACGACCCGCGCTGCGATTTCACGCATCGCATGAACGGCACCTCGGCGGCGGCGGCGGTGGCTTCCGGCGTCGTGGCGCTGATGCGGTCCGCCAATCCGCAACTGGGCTGGCGCGACGTGCGCGACATCCTCGCACCGCCCGGCCGATCGATGCCGGCCAACGTGGCATCAGCATTGCACGGTCACGGGCGAGTTGCCGTGGACCGTCAATGCCGCCGGGCTCGGCTTTCACTCGCGGCGGTCCTTCGCGTTTCTTGAGAGCCGCAAGGTCGCCGAAAGTCAGCCCGGTCGGCACGGCGGCGAGCTATGCGATAATCCGCGGCCTCCGCCGGAGTCCATGATGCCCAAGACCCTTTACGACAAGCTGTGGGAGAGCCACGTCGTCCGCGAGGAAGCGGACGGTACCGCATTGATCTATATCGACCGCCACTTGGTGCATGAGGTGACGAGTCCGCAGGCCTTCGAAGGTCTGAAGCTGGCCGGTCGCAAGCCCTGGCGTGCTTCGTCGATCGTCGCTACCGCCGATCACAACACGCCGACCGAGCATTGGGAGCGCGGCATCGAGGATGCCGTCTCGCGCCAGCAGGTCGAGACCCTGGACGCCAACATCCGCGAATTCGGCGCGCTGGCCTATTTCCCCTTTCGCGATGCGCGCCAGGGCATCGTGCATGTCATCGGTCCGGAGCATGGCGCGACCTTGCCGGGTATGACGGTCGTCTGTGGCGATTCGCACACCAGCACACATGGCGCTTTTGCCGCGCTGGCGCATGGCATCGGAACGTCCGAGGTCGAGCACGTACTGGCGACGCAGTGCTTGTTGCAGAAGAAATCGAAAACGATGTTGGTGCGGGTCGACGGCCGGCTCGGCACCGGGGTATCGGCCAAAGACATCGCGTTGGCGCTCATCGGCCGGATCGGCACAGCCGGCGGCACCGGTCATGCCATCGAGTTCGGCGGCGAGGCGATCCGCGCCCTGTCGATGGAAGGGCGCATGACCCTGTGCAACATGGCCATCGAGGCGGGGGCACGCGCCGGCATGGTGGCGTGCGACGAAGTGACCATCGACTATTTGCGCGGCCGGTCGTATGCGCCGCAGGGCAAGCTGTGGGACGAGGCGGTCGAATACTGGCGGACGCTGCATTCGGACGAGGGGGCTGTTTTCGACCGCGTCGTGACGCTCGACGCCGGTCGCATCGCACCGCAGGTCACCTGGGGCACTTCGCCGGAAATGGTCACCGACATCGGCGGGCGCGTGCCGGCGGCGGAAGATTTCGCTGATCCGGTCCAGCGCGAGGGCGTGGCGCGTGCGCTGGCCTACATGGGGCTGGCACCGGGAACACGCATCGGCGACATCGCCGTCGATCAGGTGTTCATCGGCTCTTGCACCAACTCGCGTATTGAGGACTTGCGCGCCGCGGCGGCGGTGGCCAAAGGGCGGCGCAAGGCAGACAACGTGCGCCGCGTGCTGGTCGTGCCCGGTTCCGGGTCGGTCAAGCGTCAGGCCGAAGCCGAGGGCTTGCACGAGGTCTTTCTTGCCGCCGGTTTCGAGTGGCGCGAGCCGGGCTGTTCGATGTGTCTGGCGATGAACGCCGACCGGCTGGAGTCGGGCGAGCGTTGCGCCTCGACCTCGAACCGCAACTTCGAAGGCCGGCAAGGCACCGGCGGGCGCACGCACCTGGTCAGTCCAGCCATGGCGGCGGCGGCGGCGGTAGCCGGACATTTCGTCGACGTGCGTCAGTTTTCGTAAGGCTTCGAGGGAGACGAGCAGATGATCGGGAAGATCGTATATTGGATCGTTGCCGTGTCGGCCAGCGCCGTGCTGGCCGGGTGCAACACCATCGCTGGGGTCGGCAAGGACATCGAACGCGGCGGCGAAGCCATCCAGCGAGCGGTGAGATAAGCGATGCGCGCCTTCACCGCTCATGAAGGGCTGGTCGCGCCGCTCGATCGGGCGAACGTCGATACCGACGCCATCATTCCGAAGCAGTTCCTCAAATCGATCAAGCGTTCCGGCTTCGGTCCGAACCTGTTCGACGAGTGGCGTTATCTCGACCGCGGCGAGCCGGGGCAGGACTGTGCCGGCCGGCCGCTGAATGCCGACTTCGTCCTCAATCAGCCGCGTTACCAGGGGGCGTCCATCCTGCTGACGCGCGAGAACTTCGGTTGCGGCTCTTCGCGCGAGCATGCGCCCTGGGCGATCGAGGACTATGGCTTTCGCGCCCTGATCGGCCCGAGTTTCGCCGACATCTTCTACAACAACTGTTTCAAGAACGGTCTGCTGCCGATCCGCTTGCCGGCGGCCGAGGTCGATACGCTGTTCGCGCAATGCCTGGCGAGGCCGGGTTATCGCTTGAAGATCGATCTGGCGGCTCAGACCGTTACCCGGCCCGATGGAGTGGTGCTGTCGTTCGACATCGACCCCTTTCGCAAGGAATGCCTGCTCAACGGCTGGGACGACATCGGGCTGACGCTGCGCCATGCCGAGGAGATCCGCGCTTTCGAAGCGCAGCGGTGCGCCGCACAGCCCTGGCTGTTCATCTGAGCGTGGCAAAGAGCGATGCGGCGGCGGTCGCCATGCGGCTGTGCGGCTTCGCTTTATGGGACGAGGCTGGGGCGCGCGTCGCTGAAGTGCTCGGGTGACGCGAACGGTGCCGCGCATCGTCGTCGATCTGGAGGAAAAGCATGAAAATCGCCGTTTTGCCGGGTGACGGCATCGGTCCGGAGATCACCGCCGAAGCGGTGCGGGTACTCGAAGCGCTCGGCTTGGCGCTCGAAATCGAGCAGGGATTGTTGGGCGGCTGCGCCATCGATGCCACCGGCGATCCGTTTCCCGAGGCGACGCAGAAGCTGGTCAAGGAGGCGGATGCCGTTCTGCTCGGCGCGGTCGGTGGCCCGCGCTGGGACGGCAACCCGCGCGAGCTGCGCCCGGAGCGCGGCCTGCTGCGCATCCGCAAGGAACTCGGCCTGTTCGCCAATCTGCGGCCGGCGATCCTCTATCCCGAGCTGGCCAACGCGTCGACCCTCAAGCCGGAAGTGGTGGCCGATCTCGACCTCCTCATCGTACGCGAACTGACCGGCGACATCTACTTCGGTCAGCCACGCGGCATCGAGCTCAGGAATGGCGAACGCGTCGGGCTCAACACCATGCTCTACAGCGAGAGCGAGATCCGCCGCATCGTGCGCGTCGCCTTCGAGGCGGCGCGCAAGCGCCAACGCCGGGTCTGTTCGGTGGACAAGATGAACGTGCTCGAATGCACGCAGCTGTGGCGCGACGTCGCCAACGAGGTGGCGCAGGATTGCCCGGACGTCGAACTGACACACATGCTGGTCGATAACGCGGCGATGCAGCTGGTGAAGAATCCACGTCAGTTCGATGTCATCGTCACCGGCAACATGTTCGGCGACATTCTCTCCGACGAGGCGGCGATGCTCACCGGTTCGATCGGCATGCTGCCATCGGCTTCGCTCGACGAGCATGGCAAGGGTTTGTACGAACCATGCCACGGTTCGGCGCCGGACATCGCCGGTCAGGGTGTGGCCAATCCGCTGGCCACCATTTTGTCGGCGGCGATGATGCTGCGCTACAGCTTTGGCGACGAATCGGCGGCGCGGCGCATCGAGGCCGCGGTGCGCAAGGTGCTGGCCCAGGGCTACCGCACTGCCGACATCTACGAAGCGGGCATGACCAAGGTGGGAACCCACCAGATGGGCGATGCCGTGCTGGCCGCGCTGTGACCGCGTGCTGCGCGGCGCGCAGGAGGGGAAAAAATCGTTAGCCTGCACCGTCGCGGCGCCCTGAGTGTGTCAGCAGCGCCAGCGCTGTAGGGATGTTTCGTTGATCAACGGATGGGAAATGCGATGAAGAAGGTAGGTCTGGTTGGCTGGCGCGGCATGGTCGGTTCGGTGCTCATGCAGCGCATGCGCGAGGAGGGCGACTTCGCCCTGATCGAACCGGTGTTCTTCACCACCTCGAATGTCGGCGGCCAGGGGCCGGCCGAGGCCGGCGGGGCGCCGCTCGCCGATGCCCAAGACATCGAGGCGCTGAAGCGGCTCGACATCGTCGTCACCTGTCAGGGCGGCGATTACACGAAAGAGGTCTTCCCGAAGCTGCGCGCCGCCGGTTGGGACGGTTACTGGATCGATGCCGCCTCGACGCTGCGTATGGCCGATGATGCCATCATTATTCTCGATCCGGTCAACCTCGATGTCATCGAGGCAGGGCTGGCGAAGGGCATCAGGAATTTCATCGGCGGTAACTGCACCGTATCGCTGATGCTGATGGGCCTGGGGGGATTGTTCCGCCACGATCTGGTCGAGTGGGTGTCGGCGATGACCTATCAGGCCGCCTCGGGGGCCGGCGCGCAGAACATGCGCGAGCTGCTGGCGCAGATGGGGGTGCTGTACGAAGCGGTGCGGAACGAACTCGCTGACCCGTCATCGGCGATCCTCGACATCGACCGCAAGGTGACTGAGACCTTGCGCTCGGACCGCTTGCCGAAAAAGAACTTCCGCAATGTGCCGCTCGCCGGCAGCCTGATTCCCTGGATCGACGTTGCCGTCGAGCATGGCCAGTCGAAGGAGGAATGGAAGGGTGGCGCCGAGTGCAACAAGATCCTCGGCAAGCCGCCGTTCCGCAACCCTGGCAGCATTGCCATCGACGGCTTGTGCGTGCGCGTCGGCGCAATGCGCTGTCATTCCCAGGGGCTGACCATCAAGCTGAAGAAGGATCTGCCGCTCGATGAAATCCACGACATCGTGGCCAATGGCAATGCCTGGGTCAAGGTGGTGCCGAACGAACGCGAGGCCAGCGAGCGGGAACTGACGCCGGCGGCAATCAGCGGCACGCTCACCGTGCCGGTGGGCAGGCTGCACAAACTGGCCATGGGGCCGGACTATCTCGGCGCCTTTACCTGTGGTGATCAGCTGCTGTGGGGGGCGGCCGAACCGCTGCGCCGCATGTTGCGAATTCTGCTCGCCTGATGGCGATCGGCCGAAATTGAGCTCACTTTAAGTTGCACGTCCAACCCCCTGATGATATGTTCGACATTGTGTAGTAAAAACGCTGATGGACATGCCGAGGCTTCTCCTTACGCATTCTCGTGCTCTAGCAAGCTCGTATTTCGTTTCGGTCTTTGCCGGGAGGTGTAGCGTGCCCAAAAATCGACGACACCCGCTGAAATCCGCGCTGCTCGCCGCTGCGCTGCTCACGCTGTCTTCGGGGACTCTGGCGGCCGGCTTGGGCCGCCTGACCGTGATGTCCACCATCGGTGAGCCGCTGGCGGCCGAAATCGAGCTGTCGGCGACGCCGGAAGAGCTCGCTTCGCTTTCGGCGCGCATGGCTTCGCCGGAAGACTTCCACAAACAGGGCATCGAATTCCAGCCGGCGCTGAACTCGGTGCGCCTCAGCGTCGAACGGCGAGCCGACGGCCGTCCCTATCTGCGTCTGTATTCTGATCGGCCGTTCAACGAGCCGTTCCTCGATGTGCTGATCGAGCTGAATTGGGCTGCGGGGCGCGTCAGACGCGAATACACCGCCTTGCTCGATCCGCCGGCGGCGATGCGTCACCCACCCGTCGCCGTCGCGCCAACCGAGGCGCCACAGGTAACGGCGCCGAAAATCGTCGTCTCGCCCGTCGAATCCGTTGCGTCGGAAGCAAAGCCGACATCCGGCGAAGCGGCTTCCGCCAAAGCGATACCGCCTCGGGCAGAGATTGAAGGGGAGAAGGCGGGACGGATGGTGCAGCGCGGCGATACGCTGGCGAAGATCGCCCGCGAGATGCAGCCGGAAGGCGTTTCGCTTGAGCAGATGCTCGTGGCGCTGCTGCGGAGTAATCGCGAGGCCTTCGTCGATGGCAACATGAACCGGCTGAGGACTGGCCGCATCCTGCGCCAGCCGCAGGCCGAAGAGGTGCAGGCCGTCGATCCGGCCGAGGCGCGGCGCATCGTCGTGGCGCAGGCGGCCGATTTCAATGCCTATCGCCAGAAGCTGGCCGGAGCCGTGGCTGGCGAAGAAGCGCGTCCGGATCTGGCGCGCCGGGAAGCGGCCGGGCGCATCACGCCCAAAGTCGAAGAGAAATTGCCGCCGCCGGCGGGCAAGGACAAGCTGGAAGTGTCGCGTACCGAGCAGGCGCGCGATGCCGAGGCCAGCAAGCGCATTGCCGCGCTCGAGGAAGATCTCGTCGCGCGCGAGAAGGCGCTGCGGGAGGCGAACGAGCGTATCGCTTTGCTGGAAAAGAATCTCAGCGATCTGAAGAAGCTGGTCGAGATGAAGAGCGCGCCGGGCGCCCAGATTCAGGCTCAGGCCGAGGCGGCCAAGGCCGCAGCGACACCCGCCGAACCGCCACTGAAAGCAGCGGATGCCATCGAGACACCGGTCGCCACCGAGCCGCCGGCGGCGGGCGCTGCGCCCGCCGAAGCAGCCAAGACGCCTGCTGATGAGGCCAAGCCAGCGGCCGAAGCGGCGCCGGGGGGTGTCGAGCCAGCCGCGGCCACGCCGCCGGCACCGGCCAAACCAGCGGCGCCCGCCAAACCGCCGGCTCCAGTGGCGCCACCGCCGGAGCCCAGTTTCCTTGAGGAGAATCTGTTTCTGGTGGTCGGCGGCGGTGGTCTGATCGCCGGTCTGCTGGGCTTTTTGGGCTATCGGGCCTGGCGCAGGCGCAAGGAAATGGCAGCGCCGGCGCACAGCGAGATGGGCGCCGTGATGACGGCCGATGGCGCCTATCCGAGTACCAGCGGGCAAAGCATCGATACCGGCGGGCCTTCGATCCAGACCGACTTCGGTCCGGGTGCAGCATCGGGCATCGATGCCGATGAAGGGGTCGATCCCGTTGCCGAAGCCGATGTCTACATGGCGTATGGGCGCGATGCCCAGGCCGAGGAAATCCTACTCGAGGCGCTGAAGAACGAACCGACGCGTCAGGCCATCCACATGAAACTGCTCGAAATCTATTCGGCACGCCAAAGTGCCAAGCAGTTCGAAACCGTGGCGCGCGATTTGCATGACCTCACTGGTGGCCGCGGCGACGATTGGGAGAAGGCGGCGGCGATGGGACGCGCGCTGGAACCCACCAATCCGCTGTATGGCGGCGCTGCAGCGGCGGCGGCTCCGCCGGACCTCGGCGCTACGGTCGTCACGACGGCGTCGCTGGAAGAGACGGTCGTCTCGCCGGGCGAGTTGGCCAAGGTGGCGGCGAGCGCCGAATTCAAAGCTTCCGAGCCACCGGTGAGTGCGATTCCCGAAGAGGTGTCGATCGAATTCGACCTCGACAGCCCGGCCGCGGAGACGGCCACGCCGGCGAAAGCCGGCGAGGAGGTGATGAGCCTGGATTTCGATCTCGATGTCGGATCGCCTGCCGCGGAAACCCCCGGTCAGACCAAGCCGGCGATCAGTCTCGATTTCGATCTCGGCCTCGAATCGCCACAATCTTCGGCGGCAGGGCAGGAGCCGGTCGCGTCCCAGGAGGCGGCCGCTTCGGGCGGACTCGATTTCGAACTGGATCTGCCGCCGGTCGGACCGGAGACGGAAGCGGAGCCTGCGGCTACGTCGGCCGCCGCGGCCGCACGCGAGGAACCGGCGGTGACCCTGCCACCGCTCGACCTGTCGTCGATCAGCCTCGAACTCGAACCGCCAGCCAAGGTACCCCAGCCGGCCGCGGTAGAGGAAACGCTGGTGCTGGCCGATACCGGTGAGGACAGTTCGGAGATAGCCACCAAGCTCGAACTGGCTCAGGCCTACGAGGAGATGGGTGACAAGGAAGGCGCGCGGGAGTTGCTCGAAGAAGTGTTGCGCGATGGCAACCCGAATCAGCAACAGCTGGCCCGGGCGCGTTTGGCCGCGCTCGACGGTTGATCGCTAGGGAAACGCTGAAGAAAGCCGCGAGCGGGAGGAAGCAGGAGGCGCGTATCGAGCAGCGGACCGCAGCCTATCGATAGGATGGGCGTGGGAGCGAGCAACGCGCAACGCCGCGATGCGCCCGCGCAGCAATCATTCAGTGTTCCCTTGGGGTTCCATCGCCATGGTCAATGCTGCTCAGGCACGAGAGGGGTTTCATCCGGCGACTTGGCTGTGGGGCTGGCTGGCCGGTGTCGTGTTGCTCGAACGCTTGCCTCTGCCATTTTTGGTCGCCCTCGTTGCTGTGCTGTTGCTGCTGGCGCATCGGCGGGCGATGCAGCGTTTGCAGCTGCTGCTCGGTCGCGCTCGCTGGTTGTTGTTGTCGCTGCTCGTTCTGTTCGCGTTTTTCACCCCCGGCCAGCTGGCGCCGGAACCTTTCGCTCGCGCCGGTCTGACGCTCGAAGGGGCACAGGGGGCCTGCGAGCATGTCGGCCGCCTGCTCGCCATCCTCGCTTCGCTGGCTCTGATGCATGAGCGTCTGGGCACGGCGGGCCTGGTCAGCGGTCTGTACTGGCTGTTGGCGCCCGTCGGGCTCGATCTGCGCCGACGCATCGTCGTCCGATTGCTGCTGATGCTCGAAACCGCCGAGAATGACCGACTCTCGTGGCGGGAATGCCTGCAACCGGCGGCGACATCGGCGCCGGCGCCGCTTTCGTCGATGACGTTGGAACTGGCGCCGTTCCGGCGCGCCGACGGCTTCGTTGTCGTCGGTCTCGCTGGCTTCGTGCTGTGGCTGACGGTGCTGGCATGAACGCCCACCGCGGGAATCTGTTCGGGCAGTTGGACCTCTCGAAGTCGGCAACACCCGCGGCTACCCTTCGTTTTCGTGCGCACGATTCATCCATCGGCGCCGTGCCGGCCGGACTGACTTTCGGGCTTGCTTCGGAAATCCGTTTGCCAAAGGCCGGTGGCAGCGTTCCTTTATCAACGACTTTGTTGCTCCGCAAAAGTGAGAATCGCGCTCGGACTGGAATACGATGGTCACGGCTATGCCGGCTGGCAGTCTCAGCCTGAGGGCAATACGCTGCAGGATGCGTTGGAGGCCGCGCTGGCGATCATCGCTGGCGAACCGCTGCGCGTCACCTGTGCCGGACGCACCGATGCCGGCGTGCATGCCGTCGGTCAGGTCGTGCATTTCGACGTGGCGGCGCAGCGGCCGCTCAGTGCCTGGGTGCGCGGCGTCAACAGCCATCTGCCGACCGGCATGGCGGTGCGCTGGGCGCGGGCCGTTTCCGATCGCTTCCATGCCCGCAACTGCGCCCGCGCCCGTCGCTACCGCTATCTGCTGCTCAATCGCCCGCAGCGGCCGGGACTGCTCGCTGGCCGCGTCGGCTGGTTTCATCAGCCGCTCGATGTGCAGGTGATGCAGCAGGCGGGCCGCTGCCTGATCGGCGAGCATGACTTCTCGGCATTCCGCGCCGCCGAATGCCAGGCGAGATCGCCGGTCAAGATCATGCATCAGGTGAGCATCGCCAGGCAGGGCGAGTGCATCGTCTTCGATTTCTGCGCCAACGCCTTCCTGCACCACATGGTGCGCAATCTGGTCGGGGCGCTGGTCTTCGTCGGCAAGGGGCGTCGTCCGGTCGAATGGCTGGCCGAGTTGCTCGCCAGCGGCGACCGGACGCAGGGGGCGCCCACCTTTGCGGCCAGCGGTCTGTATTTCGTCGGGCCGGAATACGATCCAGTTTGGGAATTGCCGCTGCCCGAGGGCCTGGGGAACTGCGCGCAAGGGTTCGCCGGGCACGACCGGCGCAGTATCGGGTGATTACCGGTGAATGGCATTCATCGTGCGCCGGCTCTCTCTTGCCGTCATTTCTGACAGGAGTGCAAGACATGCGCACACGCATCAAGATCTGTGGTCTGACGCGGGCACAAGATGTCGATGCCGCCGTGGCCTTGGGTGTCGATGCGCTCGGTTTCGTCTTTTATCCGCCTTCGCCGCGTTATGTGACACCGCAGCGGGCGGCGGAACTGATCGCCGGCCTGCCACCCTTCGTCACGACCGTCGGGCTGTTCGTCAATGAGGATGCGGCGCATGTTCGCGCCGTGATGGCCGAAGTTCCTCTCGACTTGCTGCAATTTCACGGCGACGAGGACGATGCTTACTGCCGGCAGTTCGGTCGGCCGCATCTGAAGGCGGCGCGCATGCGGCCGGGGGTCGATCTGCTAGAATTCGCCGCCCGCCATCCGGGGGCCGCCGCGCTGCTGCTGGATCGCTGGGTCGAGGGCTATGGCGGTGGCGGCAAGACGTTCGACTGGTCGCTGGTGCCGACGGGATTGATGCGGCCGATCGTGCTTTCCGGCGGGCTGCATGCCGATAACGTCGGCGAGGCGGTGATCGGTCTGCGACCTCATGCCGTCGATGTGTCGAGCGGCGTCGAGGCTGCGAAGGGCATCAAGGATGCCGGCAGGATGGCCGCCTTCGTTGCGGCGGTGAGAGAGGCCGATGGCAGAAAATGACATGAACGTTCCCGACGAACACGGCCACTTCGGTCGCTTTGGCGGGATTTTCGTCGCCGAGACGCTGTTGCCGGCGCTGGAGGAACTGCGGGTCACCTATGAGGCTGCCCGTCGCGATGCCGCTTTCCAGACCGAATTCGCCTACGAGCTGAAGCATTACGTCGGCCGGCCCAGCCCGATCTATCACGCCCGCCGCTGGTCCGATCGGCTCGGCGGCGCGCAGATCTATCTGAAGCGTGAGGATCTCAACCACACCGGCGCGCACAAAGTCAATAATTGCATCGGTCAGGCCCTGCTCGCCCGCCGCATGGGCAAGCCGCGTGTCATCGCCGAGACCGGCGCCGGTCAGCATGGCGTCGCCACGGCCACGGTCGCGGCGCGCTATGGCATGCAGTGCGTCGTCTATATGGGCAGCGAGGACGTCAAACGGCAGGCAGCCAACGTTTATCGCATGAAGCTGCTCGGTGCGACCGTCGTGCCGGTGGAGTCCGGTTCGAAGACGCTCAAGGATGCGCTCAACGAAGCGATGCGCGACTGGGTGACCAACGTCGCCGACACCTTCTACATCATTGGCACCGTCGCCGGGCCGCATCCTTATCCGATGATGGTGCGCGATTTTCAGGCGGTGATCGGCGATGAGTGCCGCCAGCAGATGCCCGAGATCGCCGGCCGGCAGCCCGATGCGGTGATCGCCTGCGTCGGCGGCGGCTCGAACGCGATGGGCCTCTTCCATGCCTATGTGCCGGAGCCTGGCGTGCGGCTGATCGGTGTCGAGGCAGCGGGGTTCGGGTTGGAGACCGGCCGGCATGCCGCCTCGCTCACCGCCGGGCGGCCGGGCGTTTTGCATGGCAACCGCACCTATCTGCTGCAGGACGAACATGGCCAGATTCGCGAGACGCATTCGATCTCAGCCGGCCTCGATTACCCCGGTGTCGGCCCGGAACACGCCTGGCTGAAAGAGAGCGGTCGCGCCGAATACGTCACGATCACCGACGATGAGGCGCTCGTCGCCTTCCACGACCTCTGCCGCTACGAAGGCATCATCCCGGCGCTGGAGTCGAGTCACGCGCTCGCCTATGCGGCCAAACTCGCACCGACGTTACGCCGCGACCAGCTGCTGCTCGTCAACCTCTCGGGTCGGGGCGATAAGGACATGCACACGGTGGCCGAGCACGCAGGCATCCGACTCTGAGGAACGAGCCATGGCCATACCGTCATTCCAGGAGCTGCTCTGGCCGTTGCTGCAGCAACACCGCGATGGGGCCGAGCACGCGATCGCCGATCTGCGCGCGGCGCTCGCCGATGAGCTTGCGTTCTCGGAAGAGGAGCTGGCCGAGACTTTGCCCTCGGGTCGGCAGGGCAAATTTGCCAACCGGCTGGCCTGGGCGGCTTCCCACCTGCGCGCTGCTGGTCTGCTCGAGTCGGCCGGGCGAGGCCGCACGCGCCTGACCGAGCGCGGCCGGCAGCTGCTCGCCGAAGAGCGCCCGGGTCTGAGTTGCAAGGATCTCGAACGTTTTGCCGAATATCGCGCTTTTCGTCGCCTGACGCGGAGCGATGCACCGCCCGAGGGCGGCGACGGACGGGAGACGGCGACGATGCCTGAGGCGGCGGCTGAGCTGACGCCGCGCGAGTGCATCGAACTGGCCTATCGCGAGCTGCGCGCGGCGCTCGCGGCCGAGCTGATCGAGCGCATCAAGGCGGCGCCGCCGGCTTTTTTCGAGCAGCTGATCGTCGATCTGATGCTGCGTCTGGGCTATGGCGGTGCGCACGAGAAGGCGGCGCGCGTCGTCGGCAAAAGCGGCGATGGCGGCATCGATGGCATCCTCGACGAGGACCGTCTGGGGCTGGACAATGTCTATCTGCAGGCCAAGCGCTGGGAGAACGACGTCGGCCGGCCGGAAGTGCAAAAATTCGTCGGCGCGCTGGCCGGTCAGGGAGCCAGCAAAGGAGTGTTCGTCACCACGTCGGGCTTCACGCGCGAAGCGCGCGATTATGCCGGTCAGTTGAGCGTCAAACTGGCGCTGATCGATGGCCCGACGCTGGCTGGGTTGATGATCGACCACGGTCTCGGCGTTACGTTGCGCGCCCGCTTCGATCTTTATGAGGTCGATAGCGACTATTTTGCCAGCGAATGACGGCCAGGCCGGGTAAGGCGGCGACGGCGCTCCGGCGACGAAGCGTCCGGCTCACTACCTCGTCGAGCGAGGGCTATGGGCGCGGCTTTGCCCGTACGCCGTCTCGATGGGGCTGACTTTGGCGAGGGCGCCAACAAGCCAGGGGACAATCAATGAATCGAATCGCTACGACGTTCGCCGCGCTGCGCGAGCAGGGGCGCAAGGCGCTCATCCCGTTCATCACCGCCGGCGATCCGCAACCGCAGCTGACCGTGCCGCTGATGCAGGCGCTGGTTGCCGGTGGCGCCGACATCATCGAGCTTGGCGTGCCGTTTTCCGATCCGATGGCCGATGGCCCGACCATCCAGCGTGCGTCGGAACGGGCGCTGCGCTGGGGCATGAGTCTGCGCCTCGTGCTCGCGCTGGTGCATGAGTTCCGCCGCCATGACGAGCGCACGCCCGTCGTGCTGATGGGCTACGCCAACCCGATCGAAGCCTATGGCATCGAGTCCTTCGTCAATGACGCGGCGGCGACCGGGGTCGATGGCGTGCTGACCGTGGATTATCCGCCCGAGGAATGCGCTGACTTTACCGCGCAACTGAAGGCACACGGTCTGGCACCGATCTTCCTGCTGGCGCCGACTTCGCCGGAGCGCCGCATCGAACAGGTGGCGCGGCTCGGCAGCGGCTATCTCTACTATGTTTCGCTCAAAGGCGTCACCGGCGCCGGGCATCTCGATTTCGACGAGGTCAGCCGGCGCATGCCGTTCATCCGCGAACGCGCCGCGATGCCGGTCGGCGTCGGTTTCGGCATCCGCGATGGTGCCAGCGCGGCGCGCATCGCCCGCATCGCCGACGCGGTGGTCATCGGTAGCCGCATCATCGAAGAAATCGAAGCGGCACCACCGGATGTGGCGCCCGAGCGCGTGCGTCATCTGGTCGCCGACCTGCGCGCGGCGATGGACGCGGCGGTGGCGGTCGAGGCGGGGCAGGCATCGTGAGCTGGCTGCAGAAGCTGCTGCCGCCGCGCATCAAGCGTCAGGAAGGCGCACGCAAGTCCATCCCCGAAGGGCTGTGGAGCAAGTGCCCGGCCTGCGAAGCGGTGCTTTACACCACCGATCTGGAGCAGAATCTGCGTGTCTGCCCGAAGTGTGCCCATCATCTGCGCCTGCGGGCGCGGGCGCGGCTCGATCATCTGCTCGATGCCGAAGGGCGTTTCGAGATCGGTGCCGAGGTCTGTCCGACCGATCCGCTCCGCTTCAAGGACAGCCGGCGTTACACCGAGCGCCTGAAGCAGGCGAGCGAGGAAACCGGTGAGCGCGATGCGCTGGTGGTCATGCAGGGCAGCATCGCCCGCGTGCCGCTCATCGTCGCCTGCTTCGAATTCGACTTCATGGGCGGCTCGATGGGTTCGGCGGTCGGCGAGCGCTTCGTGCGCGGTGTGCGCGCGGCGCTGGAGCAGAATCTGCCTTTCGTCTGCTTCACCGCCTCAGGCGGGGCGCGCATGCAGGAGGGGCTGTTTTCGCTCATGCAAATGGCCAAAACTACGGCGGCGATCGGTCTGCTGGCGGATAAGAAACTGCCCTTCGTCACCGTGCTCACCGATCCGACCATGGGCGGCGTCTCGGCCTCGTTCGCCTTCGTCGGCGATCTGGTCATCGCCGAGCCGGGGGCCTTGATCGGTTTCGCCGGGCCGCGCGTCATCGAGCAGACCGTACGCGAGACCTTACCCGAAGGCTTTCAGCGCGCCGAATTCCTGCTCGAGAAAGGAGCCATCGACCTCATCGTCGATCGGCGCCAGATGCGTACGCGCCTGCCCGCCTTGCTGACGTTGTTGCAAAACCAGCCGGCTTTGGCCTGACGCTGCACCGATGACGCTGGACGAGTGGTTGGCTTACATCGAGCGCCAGCATGGACAGCCGATCGCCCTGGGGCTCGAACGCGTGCGGGCGGTCAAAGAGGTCCTCGGCCAGACGGAATTCGTTCCCGTCGTCCTGATCGGTGGTACCAATGGCAAGGGCTCGACCTGCGCGCTGCTCGAATGCATGCTGCGCAACGCCGGATACCGCACCGGCCTTTACACATCACCCCATCTTTTGCGCTACAACGAACGCGTGCGTCTTTCCGGTCGGCCAGTGAGCGACGAGGCGTTGTGTGCTGCATTCGCGCGCGTCGAGGTGGCGCGCCAGAGCCTTGGTGGCCTGCCGCTGACTTATTTCGAGTTCGGCACGCTCGCCGCCTGGGAGGTTTTCGCCGCCGCTGGCGTCGATGTGATCGTGCTCGAGGTCGGCATGGGCGGGCGGCTGGATGCGACCAACGTCTATGAGCCGGACGTCAGCGTCGTGACCACGGTCGATCTCGACCACATGGACTGGTTGGGGCCGGACCGGGAGAGCATCGGCCGGGAAAAGGCCGGCATCCTGCGGCCAGCGAAACCGGCGATCGTCGGCGATCCCGACCCGCCGCGGTCGCTTATCGATCGTGCAGCGGCGATCGGCGCCGATCTTAAGCTCATTGGCCGCGATTTCGATGCCATTGGCGAAACGATGCACTGGCATTACCGATCCTGGCGGGGCCAGCGTGCCGCGCTGCCCTGGCCGGCGCTGCGCGGTCGGGTGCAGTTGCGCAATGCCGCCTGTGCGCTCGCCGTGCTCGATGCGCTCGCCGAGCGGCTGCCGGTGGCGCAGCAGGAACTGCGCCGTGGGTTGGTGGAAGTCGATTGGCCGGGGCGTTGCCAGCGCTTGCCCGGTCGGCCGGAAATCATCGTCGATGTCGCCCACAATCCGCAGGCGGCGCGCGTGCTGGCCGAGAATCTGGCCACGATGCCGCCAGCGCGCACCTGGGGGCTCGTCGGCATGCTGCGCGACAAGGACATCGCCGCGACGGTCGCGGCGCTGGCTGGCCGCATCGATCGCTGGCTGCCGCTGTCGCTGCAGGGTGCGCGCGGCGCGACGGCGGCCGAACTGGCGCGCCATTTGCCGGCCGGCGCCATCGAAGCCGCGTGCGACGATGCCGCGACGGCTCTGGCCATCGCGCGGGAGCGTGCGGGCGGCGATGATAGAATCGTCGCCTTCGGCTCTTTCCTCACGGTGGCCGAGGTGCTGCGCGCGTTGGGGCGTTCTGTCTGATCCGCAGCGCGCCGGTCCCTCCGGCGTGGGTCAGTCCGCGATCCGGTCAGGCCCGCCGGCTTTGCCCCGGGTCGAAATCAGCGGAGATCGACTGCCGCGCTCATCCGTTTCCCCCCTCGTTTCATTCTTTCCGATCATGGCCGACAGCGATGCCACGTCTTCCGCCAACGCGCAGAACGAACTGAAGAAACGCGCCCGTCGCCGTCTGGTCGGTGCCACGGCGCTGGCGCTGACCGCGGCCATCGTTCTGCCGATGATCATGGATCATGAGCCGCGCCCACCGGCACAGGAAATCCAGATCCGTATCCCAACCCAGGACGACGGTCCATACACGGCCCGGCTAGGCGAAGCGCCCCCCTCACCGAACGAACCGTTGAGTGGGACCAGCAAGGGCGAGGGCGCGCGCCGCGAGGGCCGCGAGGCGGCGGCGATGACGCCGTCGGCCGAAGCGGCGAGGCCAACCGAGGCGCCGAGCGCAGCGGCCATGCCGGCGCGGGGGGACGGGAAAGCAGCCGATGCCGGACGCAACATCGAAGCTTCTGCCGAAAAGGCTGCGCGTGCGAACGACGCTTCGTCCACGGCCGCGGCGAAGCCGGAGCGATCGGTGACGAGTGCCGAGGAAGCGCGCGCCGCCGCCCTGCTCGCCGGAGGGGGGAGCAGTAGCGGCGAATGGGTGATCCAGCTCGGCGCCTACCGTGAGCCGGCTAAGGCGCGCAATCTGGTGGCCAAGCTGAAGGAAATGGGGCTGCCCACCTACACGGAGAAGATCGAGGCGCAGCATGGCCCCATGACGCGCGTGCGTGCCGGCCCGTTTGCCAGCCGGGACGCGGCCGAGAAGGCGCTCAAACGGGTCAGGATCGTCGGTGTGGACGGGCCGATCGCCCAGCGTTGAGCGGGATCGGCAGCTGATGACGGCGTGCCGATGGTGCTGACTTTCGGCTGATCCGGCGGTAGGGCAGTAGCGGTGACGGTGACAGACTGCGGTGAAGAGGGTAGGCTGCGGTGACGGTCTTCGATTATGTCGTGCTCGGAGTGATCGGCGCCTCCTGTCTGCTCGGTTTGTGGCGTGGTTTGGTGAGCGAGATCCTGGCCTTGCTGGCCTGGGTGGCTGCCTTCATCGTTGCCCGCCAGTATGCGGCGTGGGCGGCGCCGTGGTTTGCCGGCTTGTTCAATGAGCCGGCTCTGCGGTTGGGCGCCGGTTTCGTTGCGGTGTTCATCGGCGTATTGCTGCTGTTCGGCCTGGGCCGGCTGGCGCTGACGCGGGTATTGCGGGCGGTCGGGCTGGGTCTGACCGATCGTCTGCTCGGGGTGTTCTTCGGTTTCGTCCGCGGGCTGGCCATCGTGCTCGTTGCCGTGTTGCTGGCCGGGCTGACGAGCATACCGCGGGAGGAGTGGTGGCAGCAGGCGAGCCTCGCGCCGCCGCTGGAAACGGCGGCGGTCGCGACCAAGCCTTATCTGCCGCCGGAGATCGCGCAGAAAATACGCTATCGCTAACGGGGAACGGCATGTGTGGCATTCTGGGAGTCGTCGCGACGACGCCGGTCAATCAACTGCTTTACGATGGCCTGCAGGTCCTGCAGCACCGCGGACAGGATGCGGCAGGCATTGCCACCGCCGAAGGTGGGCGTTTTCACATGCACAAGGGTTCCGGTCTGGTACGCGACGTCTTTCGCACGCGCAACATGCGCAACCTGATCGGCAACTGGGGCATCGCCCACTGCCGTTATCCGACCGCCGGCTCGGCCTTCAACGCTGCCGAGGCGCAGCCGTTCTATGTCAATTCGCCTTTCGGCCTGATGCTGGCCCACAACGGTAACCTGACCAACGCCCGCCAGCTCAGGCAGGACATGTTCCTGCAAGACTTGCGCCACATGAACACTAATTCCGATTCGGAGGTGTTGCTCAACGTGTTGGCGCACGAACTGCAAAGTGCGGCGAAGAGACATCAGGTCGATGCCGAGGCGATCTTCACCGCCGTCGCCGGCCTGCATCGACGCCTGCGCGGCGCCTATGCCTGCGTGGCGATGATCGCCGGCTTCGGCCTGCTCGCCTTCCGTGACCCGTACGGCATCCGGCCGCTGGTCATCGGGCGCAGCGACACGCCGCGGGGGCCGGAATTCCTCGTCGCCTCCGAAAGCGTGGCCATCGACACGCTGGGCTTCCGCCTGCTGCGCGACGTCGAGCCGGGCGAAGCGGTGCTCATCGACACCCAGGGCCACTTCCTCAGTCGGCAGTGCTCCGAAGCGCCGATCCATGTTCCCTGCATGTTCGAATATGTCTATCTGGCGCGGCCGGATTCGCTGATCGACGGTATCTCGGTCTATGAGGCGCGGATGAAGATGGGGGAGCATCTGGCGGAAAAGATCCGCCATACCTGGCCGCATCTGCAGGTCGATGCCGTCATCCCGATTCCGGATTCCTCGCGTCCCGCTGCCCTCGAACTGGCGCTGCGTCTCGGCGTGCCTTACCGCGAGGGCTTCGTCAAGAACCGCTACATCGGCCGCACCTTCATCATGCCCGGCCAGGCGACGCGCAAGAAGTCGGTGCGGCAGAAACTCAACGCCATCGCGCAGGAATTTCGCGGCAAGAGCGTCCTGCTCGTCGACGATTCGATCGTGCGCGGCACGACGAGCCGCGAGATCATCCAGATGGCGCGCGAGGCCGGCGCGAAGAAGGTCTATTTCGCCTCGGCCAGCCCGCCGGTGCGTTATGCCAACGTCTATGGCATTGATATGCCGACGCGCGCCGAACTGATCGCCGCCTTCCGCTCCGACGCGCAGATCCAGGCCGAAATCGGCGCCGACGGCCTCATTTATCAGGACCTCGAAGCGCTCGAGGCGGCGGTGCGCAGTGTCAACCCGGCCATCACCCGTTTCGAGACTTCCTGCTTCGACGGCCGCTATGTCACCGGCGATGTCACCGCCGAGTATCTCGAAGGCATCGAGCAGGCGCAGGACCGGACGGCACGTCACCTCGACGAAGGCGAATGTGGCCAGCTCGATCTCAATCTTGTCTCCAATCAATGAGCGATACCGCGATGGCAGCCACCACAGACGACGGCGCCCAGGACGACTGGCAGACTGCGACCTTGGCCGTGCGCGCGGGTCAGATGCGCAGTCAGTTCGGTGAGCATGCCGAGGCGCTCTATCTGACCTCGAGTTTCGTCTTTGCGAACGCGGCGCAGGCGCAGGCGCGTTTTTCCGGGGTGGAGGAGGGCATGGTCTATGCCCGCTTCACCAATCCGACGGTGAGCATGCTGCAGCAACGGCTGGCGGCACTCGAAGGCGCCGAGGCGTGCCTCGCCACGGCCAGCGGCATGGCCGCCATCCTGAGCACGGTGATGGGCCTGTGCCGCGCCGGCGATCATCTGGTGGCGGCGCGCAGCCTGTTCGGCGCGACGCAGCAGCTGTTCGGCACCATCCTGCCGCGTTTTGGCATCGACACCAGTTTCGTCATCGGCAGCCGGACGGAGGATTTTGCCGCCGCGCTGCGGCCGAACACGCGCCTCGTCTTCATCGAAACGCCATCGAATCCGCTCACCGAAGTGTTCGACATCGCCGCGCTGGCCAGCGTCGCCCACGCCGGTGGCGCGCTGCTCGTCGTCGACAACTGCTTCTGCTCACCGGCTCTGCAACAGCCGCTGAAGTTCGGTGCCGATCTGGTCATCCACTCGGCGACCAAGTATCTCGACGGTCAGGGCCGGGTGCTCGGTGGTGCGGTCTGCGGGCCGCGCCCGCTCATCGACGAGGTGTTCAAATTCCTGCGCACCGCCGGGCCGTCGATCTCGCCCTTCAATGCCTGGGTAATCTTGAAGGGACTGGAGACGCTGCCGCTGCGCATGCAGGCGCAGTCATCGGGCGCGCTGGAACTGGCGCGGCGGCTGGAGCGGCATCCGCGTGTGCGCCGTGTCCATTATCCCGGTCTGCCCAGTCATGCCCAGCACGCGTTGGCCATGCGCCAGCAGAAGGCCGGTGGCGCCATCCTCGCTTTCGAGCTCGACGAAGCAGAGGAGGGGGCAAGAGTCGCCGCCTGGCGGGTCGTCGACCGCTGTCGTCTGCTGTCGATCACTGCCAATCTCGGCGACGTCAAGACGACCATAACCCATCCGGCGACGACGACCCACGGCCGCCTCAGCGCCGAAGAGCGCGCCGCTGCAGGCATCGGCGAAGGGCTGCTGCGCGTCGCGGTCGGGCTGGAGGCGGTCGACGATCTCGAAGCCGACCTGCGGCGCGGTTTGGACGGCGAGCGGGATTGCGCCGTCGCGCCAAAACAGGCAGGTTGCGCACAGGCCGGGCAGCAGTGCGGCGAAGGCAAGCAGCGAGAGCGGCGGCAGATGGCCGCCGAGGATCGCCCGCAGCAGCGCGCCGTGGGCGAGCAGTAGGATGAGCGGGTAGCCGAGGCGCGCCCGTGTGGGGCCTAGGCGGACGACGAGGGTGCGCTTGCCGCTGGCGGCGTCGGCGACGGCGTCGGGAAACTGGACGAGGTAGAGCACGTTGGCCACCAGCAGCGCGAAGCCGCTGCCGGCCGCCAGCGGCGTGAGGGCGAAAGCTTGGCGCTGGACGAAATCGCTGCCGACGACCACCAGCAGCCAGGCGAGCGCGATGGCCGGCTCGCCCAAACCGCGGGCTTGCAGGCGCAGCGGCGGCGCCGAATGGGCCCAGGCGAGCAGCAGCCCGCTCGCACCGATGACGAGCAGGCCGGGCGCGCAGTGTCCGACCAGCCAAAGCCCCGCCGGGATGGGTAGAAACAGCAGCGCATGGCCGAGCCGCGCCATCTGGCTGGTGCTGAGCGAGCAGGCCGCCGATCAGGGTCAGGCTGAGGAAGGCTGGCCGAGTGGCGAGCAGATGACGCAGCCAGGGCGAGGGCAGGCGGGCGGCGGTCGGCTCGATGGCGCTCATCGCGTCGCCCGATCGCCACGCACCGCCTCGACGGCGCGCTCGAGTTCGCTGGCCGAGATCCGGCCGAGCTTGGCGGCGACGATGCGACCGCCAGCGTCTATGGCCAGCGTGTAGGGCAGGACGCCGGCGTCATTGCCCAGCGTGCGCATCAGCGTCGGGCCATCGGCGCCGGCGCTGAGTAATTCATAGTCATAGCCGTGCTGGCGCGCGAAGGCGCGCACATCGGCCGGTGACTCGCCGATGGCGATGCCGATGATGCGCACACCGCTGTGCCGCCGGTGCAGGGCCTGAAAGTCGGGCATTTCGTCGCGGCAGGGCGGACACCAGCGTGCCCAGAAATTGACGATCAGCGGTATGCCGGGGGCAATGCGCCGCGGTTGGCCCTCCACATCGGACAATGTGGCGGTGAACAGGGCCGTCGTCTCGCGTGGGCTGGCCGAGCAACCGGCGAGCAGCCAGATCAGGACAAGAAAGGGCCATGAGCGGAAGCAGAGCATGAGCGCAGGCTGGGGAGCAGGTCGAAAGCGGCAAGGCGACGATTGTAGCCTTCGGTCTGTGACTGTTCGTGGTCGGATGGCAGGTAAGGCAGGGCGATCGCATGAATGCCAAAGTCGTAGACCCGTAAATAACCCGCGACTGAAGTCGCAGGCTTTATTGTGAAACGCGGACATGGTTGCTCATATCCACATTCCCAACATCAGGCGTATTTACAGCCGCCCTTGGCGAAACGGCCGTCTCGCCAATCCGGGCAAGGTTTCGACTTGCATTCAAGTCGCTGTGCGCCCGGAGACCACAGTGAGGGCACTCGAAACGGTGTTTCGAGCGCTTCCCCAA
>OGCL01000364.1_pt1 | contig 50265 bp, 43 predicted proteins | sample 1570041 | NCBI WGS metagenome assembly OGCL01 (sample SAMN06266162, study PRJEB24511) | hot springs metagenome | isolation source: Hot spring water | place: South Africa: Limpopo | collected 2015-06-22 | reverse complement strand
CAGGCGGCTTGAGCCATTGCGGGAACGGGCACGGACAGCGGGTGCGCCTGGTCGGGCGTCCAGTGCAGTTGCACGCCCTGCCCCACCTGGTAGGGCTGCGCGGCAAAGGAGGCTTCAGACACCATCACCGAATACGCCGCCGTGGTATTGGCCGACAGGGGTACGCCCTGCTTTTGCAGACCCAGCAGCACATAGGTGCCTTGGTACTCCACATCGGTCACCACGGCCTGCATGCGCTGGGCACCCCAGGGCAGATCGGCGCTGGCGGGGGCTATCTGCAGGTGGTCGGTACGCACGCCCACCTTGCCTTCAGGCGTGTCGATCACGTTGTGCCCGCCCATGAACCGCGCCACGAACTCGCTGGCGGGGCGGTTGTAGACCTCGTGCGGGCTGCCCACCTGCTCGATCACGCCATGGTTCATCACCACCATGGTGTCGGCCAGGGCCATGGCTTCTTCCTGGCTGTGAGTCACGTGGATAAAGGTCAGGCCCAATTCCTTCTGCCAGCGGCGCAGCTCGGCGCGCATCTGGATGCGCAGGAAAGGGTCGAGGGCGGAGAGCGGCTCGTCGAGCAGCAGCACGCGCGGCTGCGTGATCAGCGCACGCGCCAGCGCCACGCGCTGCTGCTGCCCGCCTGAGAGTTCGGCCGGCTTGCGCTCGGCCAGGTGGCCCAGGGCTACCCGCTCCAGCAGATCGCGCGCCTTGGCCTGGCGCTCGACCTTGGGCACACCTTTCATCTTCAGGCTGAAGGCCACGTTGTCGAGCGCCGAGAGGTGCGGAAACAGCGCGAAGCTCTGGAACATCATGGCCGTGCCGCGCGCGGCGGCGGGCAGGTCGGTGATGTTGCGGTTTTCCAGCAGGATGTCGCCGCTGGTCACCGACTCGTGCCCCGCAATCATGCGCAGCGTGGTGCTTTTGCCGCAGCCCGACGGGCCCAACAGACAGCAGTAGCTGCCGCTGGCAATGCGCAGGTTGATGGCATCCACGGCGGGTTTGCCGCTGGCATAGCGCTTGGTGAGCGCAACAATTTCGATGGCGGCAGGAGCCTGCGCAGAAGTGGTGGCGTGCATGGGCCAGGGTGTACGCAAAGCCCATGCCAACTTTGTACACAATATTTTTAGTGCATTGCATACAAAATGCACCAACGCCGTGCGCGGCCGCCCCGGCGGGGCGCACGCCATGCACCATCCCCGGCCCACACCCGGGGCCTTCATGGTGCACGGGCGACTGGCGACGGGCCCTGGCCTCATAGACCAAGCCTCTGCAAGGCGTGGCTATACTGGGCCCGGGCAGAAGAAACAATTGCTTACGCAGGCGCGCCACCCCACCACCCACGACGGATGACGAACCTCGACCCACGCTCCATGATTGCCATGGCGGGCTTCATGTCCGCCATCATGGCCGTCGTTCTGCTGTTCATGCGGCGCCACTACCCGCCCTCTATCCGGGGCGTGGGGGCCTGGGCTGTCGCCCCCCTGCTCTGGCTGGCGTCCACGGTGCTCTTCGGTGCGCGGGACTTCATTCCGGCCTGGCTGAGCCTGGTGCTTGCCAACCAGTTGCTCGTGCTGGGCAGCCTCGTCTATTACATGGGTACACGCCACTTCCTGGGCCAATCGTTTGACTGGCGCTTCTGGGGCTGGGTGATGGCGGGCAGCACCACCGTGTTTGTGGTGCTCACCTACTGGTTTCCCAACTACGGACTGCGGGTGGGCTTCTTCACGGTGCTGATGGGTTGCATCTACACGGCGCAGTTGCGCTTCATGCTGCGCCACGGCGAGCACAGCTTTCCGGTGCGGCTGGTGCAGGTGGTGCTGGCGTTGCACACGTTGATACTGGCCGTACGGCTGTTTTCCATCCTCATTGGAAAGGGTGGCTCCGACCTGATGGAGCCTTCCTTGTTCCAGACCCTCTACATCGGCGCCTACGTATTGATGGTGCTCATGCTTTCCATCGGCGCGGTGCTGATGGCCACCGACCGCCTGCGCACCGAACTGGAACACCTGGCCACGCACGACTCACTGACCAACACGCTGAACCGCCGCGCGCTGCTGGCGCACTGCGAGGAGGAACTGGAGCGCGCCCAGCGCTATGGCCACGGCCTGTCCATCATGATGGTGGACCTGGACAACTTCAAGGCCGTCAACGACACCCGAGGCCACCAGCATGGCGACGCGGTGCTGGTGCATTTTGCCGACTGCACGCGCCAGGTGCTGCGCCGCGCCGACCGGCTGGGGCGCTATGGGGGCGAGGAGTTTCTGGTGCTGCTGCCCGACAGCGATGCCGATGCCGCCATGGCGGTGGCACAACGCATCCACGCCACGCTGGCCACCGGCCATGCGCTGGATTGCCAGGTCAGCATCGGGCTGACCAGTTGGACCGGGGCCCACGACACGCTGGACGCCATGCTCTCACGCGCCGACGCGGCGTTGTACCGCGCCAAACACGAAGGGCGCAACCGGACCGTGGTGGCCTCGGAGCCCGTTCAAGCACCACGCGCGGCGCAGGCAGGCTCCGCCCAAACGGTCGCCTGCGATTGAGCGCAAAGCCGTGTCAGGCCGCCTGGGTAGCCACCCCGGCCGACTCAAAGCTCGCCATTTCGGCCAGCACCGCGCAGGCCGACTGCAACAGCGGCCATGCCAACGCGGCACCCGAGCCCTCGCCCAGCCGCAGGCCCAGGTCCAGCAACGGCTCGGCCTGCATCTGGGCCAGCATCAGGGAATGGCCCCGCTCGCCCGAGCGGTGGGCAAACACGCAGCGCTGCAACACGGCGGGCTGCACGCGGCTGGCCACCAGCACGGCAGCGCTGGTGATGAAACCGTCCACCACGATCACACGGCGCTCGGCCGCTGCCTGCAGCACCGCGCCCACCAGCGTCGCCACCTCGTAACCCCCCAGCGCAGCCAGGGCGGCCAGCGGCGTGGTGGCATCGGCATTGGTATCCAGCGCCTGTTGCAGCACGGCGCGTTTGCGCTCTATGCCTACTGCGTCCAGGCCTGTGCCAGCGCCTGTCACCTCGGCCAGCGGCAGCCCAGCCAGCCGCGCCAGCAGCAGCGACGCCACCGAGGTGTTGCCAATGCCCATCTCTCCCAGCAGCAATGCATTGCCCGGCAGGCCACGCACCACGTCCATGCCGTTGGCGATGGCCTGGGCACACTGCTCCGCCGTCATGGCCGGGCCCACCGATGCATCGGCCGTGCCGGGCGCCACCTTGTGCACCAGCAGGCGCGGCGCACCGGGGGCTGTCTCGCGCTGCGCGATGGGGCGCGCCACGCCGCAGTCCACCACCGTGAGCTGCAGCCCGTGCTGGCGCGCCAGCACGCTCACCGCAGCGCCACCGGCCAGAAAGTTTTCCACCATCTGCCAGGTCACATCGCTCGGGAAGGCCGAGACCCCCTTGGCCGCCAGGCCATGGTCGCCCGCGCACACCAGCATCTGCGGCTGCAGCAGCGCGGGGGCCTCGGTGCCCAGCACCTGGCCGATGCGCAGGGCCAAGGCCTCCAGCCGCCCCAGCGACCCCAACGGCTTGGTCTTGTTGTCGAGCAGGTGCTGCAGGCGGGCAGTCAATGGCGCGTCGGAGATGTCGGCAATGGCGGGGACAGTGAATGCGGCGAGGGATTGCATGGTGTGAGGAAAAGAAGCAGAAAGAACGAAATGGAACGAGGGACAGGCGCTCAGGCGGCCGAGTAATCTGGCGCGATCAGCGCCTGAAGGGCACCCGGGGCAAAGCTGGCCTCGGCCATGCGGGCCAGGCCGTCGAACACGGCGTCGAGCGTGGGAACAGGGGATGCCCCCTCACGGCCGAACAGGGCCTGCAGCACAGCGGGGTCTTCGAGCAGGCCATGCAGATATACGCCCAGCACGTTGCCCGCCGGGTTTTGCCACGCGATGCCCGGGATCACTTCACGCGACACATCCCCCTTGGCGGCCATGGCGGGGTGCTGGGCTGTCTGGCCGTGGTGGATTTCGTAGCCCGTGACGGGCACACCGGCCAGCGCAGCCCAGGCGCCCAACGCCGCGCCAAACCGGGCCTGTGTGCGTTGCACGGTTTTGGCGACCTCGAAGGTGGTGACCAGGGGCAGCAGGCCCAGGCCCGGCGCATTGCCATCGATGCCGGCGGTGTCGATCAGCGCCTCGCCCAGCATCTGCAGGCCACCACACACACCCAGCACCGTGCCGCCCTGCCCCGCGTGCTGGGCGATGGCCTGGTCGAGGCCCTGCGCGCGCAGCCAGGCCAGGTCGGCGACGGTGGCCTTGGATCCAGGCAGCACCACCCAATCGGAGGGCTTGAGGCCGCCCAGGTCCGCCGGACTGCGTGCCCACAGCAGGCGCACGCCAGGCACGTTCTTCAGGGGCTGGAACTCGTCGAGGTTGCTGATGCGCGGGTAAGCCACGACGGCCACCGTGGTGTGCACGGCGCCCGCCACCAGGGTACGGTCATCGAACACGCCATCCTCTTCGGGCAGGCCGTGGCGCCACTGCATGGGAATGGTGGCCACAGTGGGCACGCCGGTCAGATCGTGCAGCATCTGCGGGGCGGGGGCCAGCAGGCTGGCATCGCCGCGAAACTTGTTGAGCACAAAGCCGTGGATCAGCGCCCGCTCATCTTGGGGCAGCAGCGCCCAGGTGCCGTACAGGTGCGCAAACGCGCCGCCCCGGTCGATGTCGGTCACCAGCAGGCAGCGCGCATCCGCGTGCCGGGCCACGCGCATGTTGACGATGTCGCTGGCGTGCAGGTTGATCTCAGCGGGGGAGCCCGCGCCTTCGATCACCACCACATCGTTTTCGGCACGCAGGGCATCTAGCGCAGCGGCAATCTGCGGCCACACTTTCTCGCTGCGGCCGCGCCAAGGCATGGCCGTCAGCTCCGCACTCACCTGCCCCATCAGCACCACCTGGCTGTGCGTGTCGGCCTCGGGCTTGAGCAGCAGGGGGTTCATGCGCACCTCGGGCTCGGCGCGGGCCGCAAGGGCCTGAAAGTATTGGGCAGAACCGATCTCGCCGCTGCCCATCCCGCTGGCCACCACCCGCGCGTTGTTGCTCATGTTCTGCGCCTTGAACGGCGCCACCTTGAGGCCCTGGTTGCTGTAGTAACGGCACAGCGCGGTGGTAAGCCAGCTTTTGCCCGCCCCGCTGGTGGTGCCCAGCACCATCACGCAGCGGGCTCGTTTGGAAGAGGTGGTGGAAGTCAAGGCAGAGGGCGGACCATGCGGTCCATGATGTGTTCAAGCGCCGCTGCCGCATCGGTGCAGCGGCCCGTGTGCACGGGGGATGTCTGGATGATGGCGCTGCGCTTGGCAGTGAGCCAGTGAAAGCGCTGGCGGTAAGGCAGGCGTGCAATCGGCCCGCAGCCTGCGTCGCCCGCGCAGATGGCCACGATGGCGGCCAGGTGGCGCCGCACGGTGTCGATGTCGGCCTGCGGGTCCATGGCCAGCAGTCGAGCTTCGTCCAATGCCATGGCCGCCTGCAAAAAACCGGTGCGCTGGCACGACAGGATCACGCCCGCGTTGATGAACTCCTCGCGCTCCACACGCGGCACCACCCGCACGATGGCGTAGTCGTAGACCTCAGGCGCGTGCATCAACAGCCTCCTTCAATGCGTTCACCCACGCTGCACGCCCGGCCAGACGCGCGCAGAAGTAGTCCACGTAGGCCTGGCGGTGGCCTGCAGGCACCACCAGCGGGCCCTCGGTGTGCTCGGCCCCGGCCAGTGCCAGAAACTCATCGGGCACATCGCCAAGAACATGCGCAACCACCTCGGGCGTGAGGCGTGCGGCCAGCTCGGCATCCACCTGCGCCAACGCCGTGGCCCGGGCCAGCAGCACATGGTCCGCAATGGGCGCGAAGGGTTTGGAGGGCTGCACCACAACACCACTCCACGCATGGTGAAACGTCAGCGCCGCACCATGGTCGATGAGCCAGGGCTGGCGATGCCACATGAGCAGGTTGGTATTGCGCGCGGTGCGGTCCACATTGCCCACCAGTGCATCGAACCAAACGAGGCGCGATGCAAAGTCATCCGTCACCACATCCACCGCCGGGTCGAAGTTCAGTGCGCCCGAGAGGTAGTCCAGCCCCACGTTCAGGCCGCCGCTGGCGCGTACCAGGTCCTGTATCTCGGGGTCGGGCTCGGTCTGCGCCAGGGCGGGGTCGAGCTGGGCCAGCACGATCTCGGGCACGGGCAGGCCCAGCGCACGGGCGATGCCACCCGCAATCATTTCGGCCAGCAGGGCACGCACACCCTGCCCTGCGCCCCGGAACTTGAGCACGTAGGTGCCCAGGTCGTCGCCCTCGACGATGGCGGGCATCGAGCCCCCCTCACGCAGCGGCGTAACATAGCGGTTGACGGTGATGGTTCTCACAAGGCTTCCTCTGAACCGGTTGAATGGTTGTCGGCGATGGTACGGCTGCTTTCGACGGCCCTCCAGGCCTGCCGCAACGCATCCTGCGCTGCGGGCGCCAGCACCCCCAGGCGCACGCTGCCCGGCAATCCAAACGAGGTGGTATCGCGCAGCTTGATGCCCGCCGCGCGCAAGGCCGCCAAATCATTCGGCAACGACATGCTGACAGGCTGCGCACAAAAGTAGTTGGCCAGGCTGCCCGCGTGCACGGCCCATCCCAGGTCCAGGCAGAGCGTCTGCTGGCGCGACTTCCACTCGTGCAGGATGGAGAGGCTGTACACCAGCCACTGCTGGACCACGGGCAACACCCAAGCGTGCAGCAAGGCCACACCATGCGCGCCCACCGGCCACGATGGCGCCAGGGCCACGAGCGCGCGCACCAGTTCATCGCTGCCAGCGGGCGCAATGGCGTAAGCGGCACGCACACCGGTCAGCCCCAGGGCCTTGTTGGGGGTCCACAGCTGCCAGCAGGCCGATGGCAAATGCGCAGGCGGCTTGCCGGTCCACGCGCCCTCCGGGCCCAGGCGCAAAGGCACATAGGCGCAGTCGAGCACCCGCAGCACACCGGCTGCATCATCACCACCACGCTCCACGCCCCGCTGCTGCCAGGCCCGCACCGCCGGGTCGGCCAGGCCCAGGGGGCTGGAAGGTTCACACGCCCACTGCAAGCCCGCCGCCGCACCGCCACTTCGCACCAGGTCCAGCCCACGCACTTGTGCGGCCTGGGCATAGTCGCCATAGCTGTGCGCAGGCAGGGCCACCTGCACCACGCCCTGTTGCGCCGCCAGCGCGGTGATGCGGTGGATGAACTCGCTGGCGCTGGCTGCCAGCACGATGCGGGCGGGGACCACGCCGTGGAAGGCGGCCAGGCTCTCGCGCAAGGCCGTGTACGCCGGATCGGGATACCGCGTGGCATCGGCCGCCTGCACTGCCTCACGCGCTTCTATGCAGGGGCCGCAGGCATTGCTGTTGGTTGAAAAATCAAACAGCGGCACGCCCGCAGCGTCCGGGCCGCCGTGAATGGAACCCCACACGGGCGTGATTTCGTGCATCGTCATACGGACATCCACGCTGAGAAAACCATGGCCACCAGCAACTGGATGGCCGCCACCACCGGCACCAGGGCCAGCACCACCCGGGTGCCCACCCGCGCGGCGCGCCGTGTATCCAGCGGCCCCGCACTGCGCCCCTTGCCGTGCAGGGTGTACACCCCCGGCTTGGCCAGGCGCACGCCCAGCACCAGCGCCATGGCCACCATGGGCCAGCCGCTGTTGGGCGATGGTGTCTTGCGCGCCTGGCGCGCCAGGGTGCGCAGCGGCAGGCCCTGGGCCCCCAGCACCAGCAGCAGGGCCGTGATGCGCGCAGGCAGCCACGACAGCACATCGTCCGCCCGTGCAGCCCATTTACCCGCCCACTGCCAGTAACGCCCGCCGCGCATGCCGGGGTAGCCCCACATGGCATCGGCCGTGTTGGCAAACCGGTACAGCGCCGCCCCCGGCAAGCCCAGCAGCGCGAACCAGAACAGCGGCGCCACCACCGAGTCGTTGAGGTTCTCGGCCAGCGACTCGATGGCGGACTCACGCACCTGCACAGCGCTCAGGCTGCTCACATCGCGGCTCACCAGTCGCGCAAGCTGCGCGCGGCCTGCGGGCAGCGACTGGCCCAGCGCCACCTCCACCGCCAGCACCTCGTCGTGCAGCATGCGCCAGGCCAGCAGGGGCTTGAGCAGCAATGCCAGCAATGCTGCCGCCAGAAGCCCATGCAGCATCAGCACCAGGTGCTGCGCCAGCCCAGAAACTATCAAAACAATAGCTACCAAGGCACACCAGACAAGCGCAGAGCGCCAAAAAACCTTGAAATCCCGGGCCACGGGGCTGGCGGGCGCCAGCCGGTCGCCCGACCACTGCAGCGCCTGGCCCATCCAGACCACGGGGTGCCAGGCCACAGGTGGCTCCCCCAGCCACCAGTCCACCGCCAAGGCCAGCAGCGGGCACCACAAGAGCACGTAGAACAGGGCCCCGCCCATGCCGGGGACCAACAAGGCGGTCAGGCTGTCCATGCGCCCTCCCCCATCGGCACGGTGGGTGCGGGCACCCGCCGCCGACGCGGCACCAGCACGCGCCAGGCCACCACGCACGAGGTCACGCACAGCGCCGCGCCCAACAACGACAGTCCCACGATCAGCCCCGTGCGCAATGCCGGGCGCGCCAGCAGCGGCGCAAAGTCCAGGCTGTGCAAGCCGTTGTAGAGCAGCCGCTGCCAGGGCGTGGTGGCATCGGCACGCATCACGATGCGGGCCGATGCGGCGTCAGCGTACACCGTCACATCGTCTCCGGCCCAGTGGGCACGCCACACGGGCAGCGGGCGGTTGAAGGCGGTGGATGCATCATGGTGGCGCGCATAGTACAGCCCGTCGTACTGGGTGAGCCGCTCTATGGCCGGGGGTGGCGCTTCAGGGCGCAGACCCTGCAGCGCCGCCAGCACCGTGGCGTCAGGCACGGCATGGGCCACGGCAGCCACCGGCCCATCGGCGCGCACCAGGCGCTGCACCGCGCCCTGGCCCTGGCCGCGCACGCGGTACCAGGCCTGGCCCGCAATGCGCAAAGTGTCCAACTCCAGCGGCACCAGGCCCTCGGCCGCCGCCAGCGCCACGGCCTCGGCCGGGCCGCGCGTGGTGCGTGGGGCCTCACCCGCCCAGTGTGTGCGTGACTGCGCATCCACCACCCGGCTGGTAAACACACCCCACGGGTTCATCGACATCAGACCCGAGAACATCCACGTGAGCGTGAACACCGCAGCCACCAGGCCCAGGATGTGGTGCCAGCGCATCCAGAACTTGCGGTAAGGGATCCAGCGCTGCCGGTTCAGGAACAGCTGCCAGACGCCCAGCACAACGCCCGTGGCAGCAAGCAGCACGCCTGGAACGGAGAGCCACACCACAACGTGGTGCCAGGCCTGGGGAAACTGCCGCAGCACCGTGGGATAGATCCAGTGCGGCACGGCGCCCAGCCAGTTCCAGAAGCGTTCAGCGCGGCGCGTGTCACGCACCACCTCGGCCGCGCCGGGCGACACGTACAGCTCCAGCCCATCGTCGCCATCCAGAAGCACCTTGACCAGGGGGCGGTGTACATCCAGACCCTGGGGCACCGTCCACTGGTCGCGCTCCACCCATTCGGTGCCCGTGGCACGGCGCCCGCTGAAGGCCTCGGCCACGGTAGCGGCCTGGGTATCGCTGAGGGGCGGCAGCAACGCGCCCGTGCGCGCATCCACCGTGTGCCAACGCGGACGCGGTGGGGTATCGACACTGGCACTGTCTGCGGCGGTAGCCAACATGCGCCACACCGGGGTGTCGCCCAGCATGCCCAGCCGCGCTTCGCTGCCGCCCGGGCGCAGCCTCGCCCGCTTGGCGGCCTCGGGCGCCCCCAGGCAACAGTCGGCAGGCAGTTGCAATGGCGGCAAGGCCGCCAGCCGCTCGGCCTGCGTGAGGCTGGGGAAGGGCACAAAGTACAGCACGACCCCGCTCACAAACCACATGAGGAAGAACAGCGCCAGCACTACGCCCAGCCACTTGTGCACAAAGATGACGAGCTTCTTCACCACGGGTGGGTCCTCATGCCTTGCGCCAGGCTCAGAACATGGCGCGGGCCGTGAGCAGCACGGTGCGCGGCGCGCCCAGCAGCCAGCGCGCGTTGGCCGTGCCAGCCAGTGCGTAGTCGCGGTCGGCCAGGTTCTTCACCGCCAGGCTGAGCTTGAGGTTGCGCGAATAGTCGTAGGCCAGCGAAGCATCCAGCACCACATACGACGGCAGCTGAGCGGTGTTGGCGGTGTTGCCCTGGCGCTCTCCCACATAGCGCGCGCCAAAACCAGCCTGCCATTGGGGCAGGAAACGGTAGGCCGTCCAGACACTGGCCGCGCGCTGGGGCACGCCCGTGGGCGTGTTGCCGTCACGCGAGACCACGCTGCCCGAGACCAGTTCCTTGAAATCGTCGTAGCGCGCCCGCAGGAAAGCAGCGTTGGCGTCGATGGTCCAGCCACGCACAAGCTCGGCCGCAAAGGCCAGCTCGATGCCGGTAGAAGACTGTTTGCCGGTCTGCTGCGTGATGTTGGGGTTGCTGGCATCGCGCGAGAGCAGGTTGCGCTTTTCGATCTGGTACAGCGCCACCGTCCACTCGCCGCGCACTGCAGGCACGGCGCCCTTGGCGCCGATTTCCACCTGGCGGCCCTTGGTCAAATCCAGGGTGTTACCACCGCCGGGCAGCGACAGCGCACCACTCAGCGGATCGGTGCCGGTGCCGAACTGGCCGTAGAGCGAGAGTGCATCGCTGGGCGACCACACTGCGCCCAGGCGGCCGGTGACGGGTGAATACTTCTTGATCAGGTTCACGCCGGTGCGCAGGTCGGTGTTGTCCAGCTCCATGCGGTCGCTGCGCAGGCCCGCCACCAGCTTCCACTCCGGCGTGAGGTCGAGGGCGTTCTCCGCGAACAGGGCCGTGGTCTGCAGCCTGGAGCGCCGACCCGGCAGGGTGGGCACCGGGCTGATGAAGTTGCCCGGCGGGAAGTTGAAGGGGTCCACCGTGCTCGCGCCGCCATAGGGCGAGTTGTTGGTGTGCACCAGCTCTGTGCGGTACCAGTCCAGGCCCACGATGAAGCGGTTCTTCATACCGCCCAGGTGGCCATCGAAGGTGGTGTCAAAGCGATTCCCCGTCTGCTCCTGGTCGTGCAGGATTTCCAGGTAGTCGCTGCGGTTCACGGCCGTGCCGGCGGCGTTGAAGCTGTAGGCCTCGGCGTTGCGCCAGTGGCGGTCGGTGGTGAGGTGGTAGGTTTCGTTGCGCAGACGGACGTTGGCGGCGGCCTGGTAGTCCACCTTGGCGCGCCAGACGCGGTCGTCGTACTTGACCACCGAGTCGGCCACGTTGAAATTGGTGCGGCGCAGACGCTCGTCGAGTGCACCATTGCGCAGCGGCGTGCCGAAGTAGCGCGCATCGTCGTTCACGCCGCCATCCAGCGAGAAGGTGATGTTCAGGTCACGGCTCGCGCGCACGGCCAGCGCCAGCGCATAGTTGTGGCGCTGCGTGTCCATCAGCGCGCGGTAGCCGTCGCTCTTTTCCGCATCGAGGTAGACCGAGTAGGCCAGCACATCGTTGATGGGGCCGCGCAGGCCCACGCCGCCCTGCACCGTGCCGAAGGAGCCCACGCTCAAAAACGCCTCGCGCTGCGGGGCACCAAAGATCGGGCGCTTGGTCACGTAGTTCACCGCCGCGCCGATGGCACCGTCGCCATAGAGCACCGAGGCCGGACCGCGCAGCACCTCGACCGACTCCATGGGCCAGGTCGAGAACGGGTAGGTGATGGTGCCCGAGGCGACAACCAGGCGCGTACCGTCCACCATCTGCGCCACCGAGTTGTGGCCCGCAAAGCCGCGCGCCACCAGGCTGGTGCCGCCGTTGCCGGGAGCCGGGGCCTCGGTCATGCCGGGCATGCGCACGGCCACGTCCTGCGCGCGCGTCAGGCTGCGCTCGGCCATGTCGGCTGCGCCCAGGCTGCTCACGCTGGCCGGGGTTTCACGCGCGGTGAGACCCAGGCGCGAGCCGGTGGCGCTGGGCGCGTCGAGCGACAGCGTGCTGCCGGGTGCAGATGGCGTGTCGGTCACCTGAACAGCGGGCAACTCGGCAATGGCTTGGGCGACAGCGGTCTGCGTGGTGCAAGCGAGCACGGCCAGCGACAGGGGGGTGAGGTGTTTGCGCATGAAAAGAGCGAAGAAAGACGAAAACGGAACCTTGGCCCGCCAGGGGCCAATGAGAGAAAACAGCGGAGGCTTCAGTCCTCGATGCCGCGTTGCGCGGGAATGCCCGCCTTGAACGCGTGTTTGACAAGCTGCATCTCGGTCACGGTGTCGGCCAGCTCAATGATCTCGGGCGGGCAGCGGCGGCCGGTGAGGCATACATGCACGTCCCTGGGCCGCTCGCGCAGCGTCTGCAGCACGCCGTCGAGTGGCAGCCAGCCGTAGATCAGCGGGTAGGTGATCTCGTCCAGCACCACCAGAAAATGCTCGCCCGACAGGATGGCGGCACGCGCCTTCTCCCAGCCGTCGCGCGCAAGCTGGGCCGAGTGCTCCAGGTCCTTGCTCTTCCAGCTGAAGCCATCGCCCAGGCCCTCGATGGGCAGGCCGATCTGCTCGAACATGCGGTGTTCGCCAAAGCGCGCCGTGGGCACTTTCATGAACTGGTAGATCTTCACGGCCTTGCCCCGGCCGTGGGCGCGCAGCGCCAGGCCAAAAGCCGCCGTGCTTTTGCCCTTGCCGTCACCGGTGTTGACGATGACGATGCCCCGGCGCTCGCCCTCGGGCTTTTCGTAGCGCTTTTCGGTGGGTGGGGTTTCGATCTGCATGGTGTGTGCTTTCAAGAAGAGGGGTCACGCGCGGGCCAGGCCGGGCAAGACTGAGAGTGAGAAAGGACGGCGCGCCTGCCATGCAGCACCTGCCAGCACCACCAGTGCGATGACCAGCAGGGTCACGATGCTGGCCATGCGCTCCACGGGGCTGGGCTCCTGGGCGGAGTCGGGGGCTTCGCGCTCGGGCTGGCGCTCCAGCAGCACGCCCATGGCGGGCACGGCGGGCGCAGCAGGCGGGGCCTCAGCCTGGGGCGGCGGTGCAGGCAGGTCGGCGGCTGGCGGTGCAGGTAGCGGCAGTGCGGGCGACTGCGGCGTGGCCACGGCCAAGCCCACGGGTGCGGCGTCCGCCGCCGGGTTGCCCTGCGCGGCCTGCTCCACCCAGCGGCGCACGCTGGGCAGCTCGGCCGCCAGCGGCGCGGCGCGTGTGAGTTCCTGGTACATCTGCGCGAGCTGCTTTCGCGTGTCGGCATCGGCCTGCCAATAGCCCTGGCGCTGCGCCTGCACCAGGCGCTCCAGCGATTGGGCATAGGCCTGCGGGTGTTCCTTGAGCCACTCGGGCAAGCCCAGCTGGTGCTTGTCGCGCACCAGCACGTCGTAAAAGCTTTGCCAATGGTCGCTGCGCACAGTGTCGGGCGCCACGGCCTGCCAGCCCCAGGCGAACTGCACAGCCTTGAGCACCTGCAGCGTGCCCGAATAGCCCTCGGCCTTCTGCGCCTGCAGCCAGCCCGGGTGCAGGTAGCGCGACTGCATCTCGAGCGCAATGGCGCGCTGCGCGGTTTCGGTGGTGGGCTCGCCCGCATCCTGCAGCTGGGCCACATGCAGCTCCAGCCCTTGCGGGCGCCCGGCCACGCGCGCCGCCGCCGACAGGCCGCCCAGGTACTGGAACGGGTCGTCCGAACTGACCATGGCATACAGGTGCGAGCTGCGCGACAGGATGGCGGCATCGGTGCGGCGCAGGTGGGCACCCAATGCCTTCGCCGCCGTACCACCCGCCATGCCCGTCACGGGTTCGCCGTCCAGGTACGGCTGGCTCATGCGCTCAAGGAACATCTGGCCCAGGCGCGCATCGTTGGTTTGCAGGCCATCGCTCTGCACCGCGTCCGACAGGCCGGTGCCATAGTCGCCCACCGCGTTGCCGAATGCCCGCACGCGCGCCAGTTGCTCGGCCTGCGCGCTCGGCACGCCCTGCTTGCGCAGCTCCTGGCCGATCTGCGCGGTGTTGCGTGCGATCACATTGCCGGGCTCGGCCGTGGCGGCCTGGGCCACGGCGCGGTCGAGCAAGGCCATCAGCGCGGGGAACTGGTCACGGTACGAGCCGGTGATGCTCATGAGCACATCGACGCGCGGGCGCTTAAGCTCGTCGGCGGCAATGGTCTCCACGCGCACCGGGCGGCCCGCGTCGTCCCACACCGGGCGCATGCCCAGCGCCACCAGCGCCTGCGCTTCCATGATGCCCTGGTGGCGCAATGTTTCACCCGCCCACAGCGACAGCGCCATGCGCTCTGGCGCCCGGCCGCCATGGCGCGCCTGATAGTCCTTGAACCAGTCGTTGAACAGCGTCTGCGCCACGGCATAGGCCTGGCGCGTGGGCAGGCGGCTCGGGTCCAGCCCTGTGAGGTTGCGGCCGGTGGGCAGGCTGTCGGGGTTGCGGATGGGGTCGCCGCCGTAGGCTGCAGGCAGGTAGCGCCCTTCCAGCGCAGCCAGCAGGCCGGGCAGCTCGCCCTCCGTGGCCAGCAGGCGCTCCAGCTCCTGCGCGCGTTGCGCAAGCTGCAGCAACGCGGGCGTGTCGATGGGCTGGCGCGCGGCGCGGTTGGGCACATGGTCTTCGGCGCGCACCAGGCCGTCCTGTGCTGGCGGCGCATCAGGCAGCGCGGGGCGCAGGTCCAGCCTGCTTGCGGCCTCGGCGTCCTTCAAGGCCACCTCCAGCCAGCGCGCGGGGCGCGCGGCCAGCACGGCGTCGTGCTTGATGAGGAAGGCTTCGTCGATGTCCTCGCCCAGCGCCTCGATCAGCGGCTTGCGCAGCGCCTGCAGGATGGTCTCGCGCCGCTGCTCGGGCGCGGGCACGCGGCCGAACACGGCCAGGCCCTTGGGCTGCGAGCTCTGCGCGAGCTGGTCCAGGTAAGGGTGCAATATTTCGAGGAAGCCACTGAAGTCGGCCGCGATGCGCTCGGCGCTCCAGCCCAGGTCGCGGTGCAGCTGGTGCTCCACAAACTGCGTCACCAGCTGCTTCTCGAGCGCGCGGCGCGTGGGGCCTTCGTCCACGGTTTCCCACTCGTGCATCACCTCGTGCATGTGGGCCATGCGCGCCTCGAAACCCGCCGGGGCGAACACCGGCGTGCGGTGGCTCACCAGCACAGCGCGGCCCCGGCGCTTGGCCGTGAGGGCCTCACCCAGGTTGTCCACGATGTAGGGATAGACCACGGGCAGGTCACCGAGCGGCAGCAGCGCGTCGTCGTGCACATCCAGCGCACGGGCTTTGCCACCGGCCCATTCCTGCGTGCCGTGGGTGCCAAAGTGGATGAGTGCATCGGCCTCCAGCTGCGCCCACAGGTACACGGCCAGGTAATGGTGCGACAGCGGCGCCTTGCTCTTGTGCATGAACGGGTTCTGGCCCAGGCGCAGTGTATCTTCGCGCGGGGGCTGGGGCAGCACGGCCAGCTGACCCACCTGCAGGCGCGGGATGGCGAACACCTTTTCGCCCTGCCAATTGACCACGTAGCGGCTCTTTTCGGGAGTGCCCCAGTGCGCGTTCATGCGTTCGCGCACGGCCTTGGGCAAGGTGGCCAGATGCTGCTCGTAGCGCGCCAGCGGCAGCGCGGCGGCGTGGCCGTTTTGCAGCAGCGCGCGCACATCGGCGCCGGGGTAGTAGGCGGCCAGCAGCGGCTTGAGCCCATCGATCCAGCCCTGCTCGGGCACCTGCTGCGTGCGGTAGCCTGCCTGCGCCAGGCCGCCCGACACCTGCTCCAGGCTGCGCGGCACGTTGAGGAACGACGCACCGAAGTTGGTGCCGCCCGGCGGGTAGTTGTAGACCATGGCCACCAGGCGCTTGTCGGCGGCAGGCTTCGTCTGCAGCGCAATCAAGCGCCGCGCCTTGGCGGCCACGGCCTGGGCCTGGCGGTCGATGAGGCGAAAGTCCTTGCCCTCGGCGCCGTGGGCGGCGACCAGGATGGGGTCGATGGCGCCCGCCGCTTCAGGCTGCGCCAGGTAAAACGGCACATCGGACAGCGACAGCCCCGTGTCGCTGGCCTCCCACGCTGCCGCATCGCCTGCGCGGTAAGGCTGCGTGCCCAGCAGCGGCACGCCCCAGCGCGCCAGCAGCGGCTGCAGTGCGGCGGCCTGGGGCACCAACTGGTGCAGCACCAGCGCGGAGGCATGCAGACGGCCGGGGCCAGAACCACTGGCGGGGGGCAATTCCAGCACCTCGGCCAGCGTCTGCGCCGTGACCTGCTGGCCAAAGGCGGCATAGGCGAACAGGCCTTGCTGGCGGAAGGTGCGCAGCCAGGCGTCGAGCCACTCCGTGCTGCCGTCCACAAAATGGTGGCGGTGCACCAGCACGGCCACGGCGGGCAGGCTGCGCAGCGCGGGCTGGCCCTGGCGCCAAGCCTCCAGCGCCACGGCGTTGGGCAGCAGGCGGGGTGCGTCGGGGTGGTAGAGGCCCCGGGGGGGCAGGATGTCGGGTGCGGGCAAAGTCGGCATCGCAACACCCGCCACCGTGGCGCGCGCCAGGGCGATGGCGTTCTTGAGATTGCGCGGGCCGCCCGCCTGCAGGTAAGCCACCATGCGGGCAGGAGCCTCCAGCGCAGACAGGTCCACAGCAGGCGTGCCCGCAGGCACCCAGACCACGCGGCCCGGGGTGCGTGCGGCGCGGGCATCGAGCTGCGCGCCGACCATGCGGCGCAAGCGCGCCTCCACGCTGGCATGGGGTGCATCCACCCAGACCATGGCGGCGCCCGCCAGAGCGCGCTCCAGCTTCTGGGCCTGGGCCGCGTCCAGTAACGCCGGGCCGGCCAGCGGGTAGTCGATGTGCACGAAGCCCAGGCCCGCGTCGGAGGCCAGGCGTTGCACCATGGCCGTGCGCGGGGCGGTGGTGATGTCGGAGGTGAGCCAGAGCAGCACGGGCGCAGACTGCGCAGCGTGCGCCAAAGGAGCAGCCACCAGCAGCAGGCACCACAGCGCCGCGCGCAGGATCAACGCTTTCATGGCTTGGCGGGGTCGGCCGCGCCCGCGTCCGCAGGCGCCGCGCCGGTTTCGGGGATGTAGACGATGTTGCCGTCGTCCAGCTTGTAGGCCACGCCCGCACGCACGCCCTGCCCTTGCGCCGCGCTGCCCGCTCCCTTGAAGCGCACTTCCTTGCCCTGCTCGCGCACCACCACTTCCATGTCGGGCTGGCCCGCATTGCGGATGATGGTCACGCTTTCATTGGCACTCGTCTGGCTTTGCACGGCCACGGCCGTGAGCAGTGCCACCACCAGCACCAGGAACACGTCCACCAGATTCACGGCGGACAGCATCGGGTCGTCGTCGTCCTCAGCCAGGACGCTCAAGTGCTTCAGCGTCATTGCGCCACCCCGCGCTCCTTGCGCACCACCAGCAGCTCGGCCAGCAGCCAGCGGCGGCGCACCGAGTACACCACCAGGCCCACCGACGCAGCCGCCAGCGCCAGCACCACGCCCGCAAAGGCGCCGCTGAACACCGCCAGCGCCTGCTGGCCGTTACCCGCCGCCACGCTCTGCAGCGCAGGGCCGAGCGGGATCATCGTGGCGATCAGCCCCAGCATGGGCGACAGGCGGCTGAGCAGGCGAACAGGCTCCACCTGGCGCACCAGTTGCAGCTCCAGCTCTTCCATCGACAGGCCCGGCGCCACGCGCAGCGAGCGGTACTGCGGCTGGCGCCAGCGCTGCCAAGCCTCCATCAGTGTGGCGCCACCCGCCCACAGTGCGTAGACAAACGCCAGCCCTACCAGCACCAGCACCGGCCACAGCAGCGACTGTGCGACCTGCGCAAAACCCGATTCAATGTTCATGCTTTCACTCCCTCAATTCATGGGTTGTTTCATTGGTTGTTCTTGCGCTGGAGCGATGGCAGCGCCATCCACAGGCCGTCGAGGTGCCGCACCTGGATGCGGTGGTCGAACACCTCTTCCAGCGCCGCATGGGTGGCGGGTGCGTCGCACGCGCCCTGGTGCAGCACGCGACCAGCCGCCATCACCACCATGTCGTCGGCCTGCAGCGCGAGCGACACCTCGTGCAGCACGCTGACCACCGTGCCGCCCGCATCGACCAGCGCGCGCATGGTGTGCAGCCAGTCGGTCTGGTGCGGCGGGTCGAGGTTGGCCAGGGGTTCGTCCATCAGCAGCACTTGCGCCTGCACGGCGAGGGCGCGGGCCAGCAGCACGCGCTGGCGCTCGCCACCCGACAGTTGCGACAGCGGGCGGTGGCGCCAGTCCCAAGCCTGCGTGGTGCGCAGCGCCTGCTCGACGGCGGCATGGTCGGCAGCACTTGGCGGGGCCAGCCAGGGCTGGTGCGGCAGACGGCCCAGCATGGCCACGTCGTAGCTCGTGAGGTCGTCGGCCGAGCCTTCGTTCTGCCCCAGCCAGGCGAGCTGGCGGGCGCGTTCGCGCGCCGGGATCTGCGCCAGCGGGCGGCCCAGCAATTGCACCTCGCCCTGCACGGCTGCGCGCGGCAGCAGGCCCGCCAGCACCTTGAGCAAGGTGGACTTGCCCGCACCGTTAGGGCCGACGATGCTGGTCCAGCGCCCGGCGGGCAATTGCAGGTCGATGCCCTGCAATATCAAGCGATTTCCGATGCTTGCGCCTATCTGGCATGCCTTTATAGCTATCGAATTCATAGCGAACTGCCTTGCGCCGTGCGCCGATGCATGAGCCACAGCAGGTAGGTGCCGCCCAGCGCCGCCGTGAGCACCCCCACAGGCAACTCCTGCGGCGCCAGCAGCCAGCGCGCCAGGATGTCGGCCGCCATCAGCAGCACGGCGCCCATGAGGCTGGACAGCACGATGTGCCGCTCGTGTGTCACGCGCACGATGGAGCGCACCAGGTGCGGCGCCGCCAGCCCCACAAAGGCGATGAGCCCCGTCTGCGCCACCGCCGCCCCCGTGGCCAACGCCATGGCGGCCACCAGACCGGCGCGCATGGGCAACAGCGGCAGGCCCAGGCTGGCGGCCGTGGCCTCGCCCAGCGTGAGTCCATCCAGCGCACGCGCCAGCATCCAGGCCACCACCGAGCACAGCCCCCAGGCCACCGCCATCAGCACGCAGGCCATCCAGCCCACAAAAGCCGTGCTGCCCAGAATGAAGGCCTGCATGGCCTGCAGGATGTCGGGCGAGGCCAGTTCCACCAGGTCGCGCATAGCGCCCAGCACCACGCCGACGATCACGCCCGCCAGCAGCAGGCGCAGCGTGTGCTGCACGCCGCGCGCAAGGATCAGCGTGAGCACCACCGCCCCGGCCGCGCCCAGAAAGGCCATGCCCGTGATGCCGATGCGCGCCATCCATTGCGCGGCTACCGGGGACACGCCGAACAGCGCCATCGCCACCGCCCCGCCCAGTGCCGCGCCCGAGGCGCTTCCCAGCAGGTACGGGTCGGCCAGCGGGTTGCGGAACAGCCCCTGCGCCACCGCGCCCGACAGGCCCAGCAACGCACCCGCCAGCCAGGCGCCTAGCGTGCGCGGCAGGCGGATGTCCCACACGATCTGCCAGGCCACGGGGTCGCCGTGCATGCGCAGCACGCTGTCAAAACCCGTGCTGCCCACGCTGGCGCCACACAGGGTCAGCACGGCGCTGGCCAGCAGCAGCCAGGCGGCACACCACACAGCGCGGCGGCTGGCAGAACCGGTGGGCAAGTCCATGGGAACGTGGGTCATGGGGCCTTGTCCACCAGGCAGCGCGCCATGATGCGGGCCGCCTCGGCCATGCGGGGGCCAGGCCGCACCACCACGTCGGAATCACCCGGACCGAACACGCACAGCCGGTTCTCGCGGATCGCGCGCATGGTCGCCCAGCCGGGGTACGGCACCATGGCCTGCATGCTGCGGTTGCCGATCATGATGATGTCGGGGTTGGCGCGCACCACGAACTCGGGGTTCAGGCGCGGAAACGGCCCCAGCGATGCGGGCACCACATTGCGCACCCCCAGCCGGGTGAGGGATTCGCCGATGAACGAGGCCTCACCCGCAGCATAGGGCCCCCGGCTCACCTCGAAGTACACGCGTGCATTCTTGGCCTTGGGCGGCAGGGACTGGGCCGCCGCGAGCACGCCCGCGTCGATCACGCGCCAGAGGCGGTCGGAGCCCTGCGCGCGGGGCACGCCCAGCAGGTCGCTCACGGTGCCCAGCACGCGGCGCACATCGGCGTGGGTCTTGGGCTCCAGTTGCACCACCGTGAGGCCCAGCGCCTCCAGCCGGTCGCTGGCGCGGGAGCTGACGGACATGAGCACCAGGTCCGGCTTGAGCGCCACGATGGCCTCGATGCTCGGGTCGATGCCGCCGCCCACCTTGGGCAGCTTGCCAATCACGGCCTCGGGCCAGTTGGAGTAGCGGTCCACCCCCACGAGCCGGTGGCATTGCTCCAGCTCGCACACGCTTTCGGTCAGCGATGGCAGCAGGCTCACGATGCGCTGCGGGGGGCGGGGCAGCGAGACCTCGCGGCCCTTGTCATCCTTGATGTGCACGGGCTGCGCACGCGCGAGGCCAGCCATGAGCAGGCCCAGCAGCAACAGGATGGCAATCACCCACAGGATGCGGCGCACGGGGGTGGGTTTCATCAGCAAGGTTCTTTCAAAGTGAGGGGGAGCCCGGCGGCCATGAGCGTGACGCGGGAGCACGCCTGGGCCACCTGCTGGTTCAGCGTGCCCAGCGCATCCACAAAAGCGCGCACCTCGCGCCCCATCGGGATGACCCCCAGGCCAATTTCGTTGCCCACCAGAACAACGGGGCCGGGGGATTTCCGAACCGCTCCTAAAAACATAGCTGTTTGCGCTTGCCAGTCGCGCGCAAGGGCCTGTTTTTGTTCAAAACTCATGGCTTCCACACCCAAGGGCATGGTCCAGTGGGTGAGCCACAGCGTGAGGCAGTCCACCACCAGCAGGGTCTGCGGTGTGCCGAGCCGCGTGAGGGCTGCAGCCACGTCGTGCGGCTCTTCCACCGTCTGCAGGCCGGGCACGCGCTCGGCGCGGTCGCGCTGGTGGCGGGCGATGCGCTCGCGCATTTCGTCGTCCCAGGCTTCGCCGGTGGCAATCAACACCGCGCGGTGATCGGCGGACTGCGCCAGCCAGTCGCGCGCCAGCAACTCGGCACGGCGGGACTTGCCGCTTTTCTGACCACCGAGGATGAGCTCGGTGGTGATGGAGTGCGGTGCGGGCGTCATGCGGTTTTGCTACCCAGCAGGTGGGCGACGGCCTCGGGACTGGACGGGAACCACGCATGGAAGTAGCTGGCGTGGATGCTGCCCTGCCGGTACAGTGCCTCGCCCGCATCCGGCGCAACCGCCTCGTTCGGGCGCGCCGTGCGGGCTACCACAGGGGCGCTGCTGTCGCTGGTCGAATAATGGAAAGTGTGGCCGCGCAGGGTGTGCCCGGCCACGGCCAGTTGCTGCGGGCCCAGCGCCGCCAGGCGTTTTTGCATGGTCACATGGCCGGGCAACAGCCCCCACAGCGCGGCCTTGTTGCCGTAGGCCAGGGTGATCGATTCAAACAGCGCCATCATGCCGCCACACTCGGCCCACAGGGGCCTGCCTGCGGCCACATGGGCGTGCAAGCTAGTTTGCATGCCGGTGTTGGCGGCGATCTGCGCGGTGTGCAGCTCGGGGTAGCCGCCGGGCAGCCACACTGCATCGCAATCGGGCAGCGCGGCATCGTGCAGCGGCGAGAAAAACACCACGCGTGCACCCATCTGTTCCAGGCATTGCACATTGGCGGCATAGATAAAACAGAACGCGGCATCGCGCCCCACAGCCACCGTGCAGCCTGCCAGCAGGCGCGGCACGGCGGGCGCCGATGCGGGCGCCGGGAAATCCACCGCCCAGCACTGCAGGTCGTCCATGTCCATCTGACCCAGCGGCGTGGCAGCCAGCGCGTCGGCGGCGGCGTCCAGCCGCTGCAGGCTGTCGTCCAGCTCGTGCGCGGCCACCAGGCCCAGGTGGCGCTCGGGCAGCAATGCGGCAGCCGCCTTGGCGGCAGCGGGCGCCTTGGCGGTGGCCTGCACCCGCATCAGTGCGCCCATCCAGTCGTCGGGATCCTGCAGACCGTCCCGCAGCATGTCGGCGTGGCGCGCACTGCCCACGCGGTTGGCCAGCACGCCGGCCCAGGGCAAGCCGGGGCGGTAGTGGCGCAGGCCAAAGGCCAGCGCGCCAAATGTGCCCGCCATGGCCGAGGCATCGACCACGGCCAGCACGGGCACGCCAAAGTGCCGGGCCAGGTCGGCCGCGCTGGGGCTGCCGTCAAACAGGCCCATCACGCCTTCGATGAGGATCAGGTCCGACTCGCGTGCAGCGTCGTGAAGGCGCTGCGCGCAGTCTGTCTCGCCGTTCATCCACAGGTCGAGCTGGTGCACGGGTGCACCGCTGGCGAGCTGGTGCCAGTGCGGGTCCAGAAAGTCCGGCCCGCACTTGAAGACCCGCACGCGCCGCCCCTGGCGCGCATGCAAGCGCGCCAGGGCGGCGGTGACGGTGGTCTTGCCCTGGCCCGAAGCCGGGGCGGCGATCAGGATCGCCGGGCTACGGGCAGGCTGCACCATTTCGCTTCTCCTCTTCCCTTGTCTGACAGCCTGGCGTGCTGTGGACTCACTGCGGCGCCCACTTCACGCCGACGTACACCGTGCGGCCAGCAGTGGCGTAGGTGCGGGCCAGCTGGTAGTCCTTGTCGGCCAGGTTGTCGATGCGGGCGAGCAGCGTGTAGTCGCGCGCAATGCGGGTGCTGGCGTACAGGTTGACCAGCGCATAGCCGCCCAGCACGTTGGTGTTGGCCACGGTATCGAAGCGGCGGCCCGAGGCCTGCACTTCGGCGCCCACGGTCCAGCCCGCCAGACGCGTGTCGGCACCGAAGGTGGCGTGCTGCTTGGCGCGGCGCGCCAGCTGCTTGCCGGTGTCCAGGTCACGCGGGCGCTGCAGGTCGATGGAGCCATGCAACTGCACATCGCCCATGCGGTGCGATCCCGCAAAGGTCACACCCTTGTATTCAGCGCGGGCCGTGTTGGCGTAGCAGCCAAAGTCCGACAGGCAGGTGCCGGGGCCGGAGAACGAGATCAGGTTGCTCACGCGGTTGCGGAACAGCGTGGCCGAGAAGGTGCTGCTGCCTTGGGCATAGCGCAGTGCCACTTCGGTATTGCGGCTGCTTTCGGGGCGCAGCGATGCCACGCCGTATTCACTGAAGCGGTGGTACAGCGTAGGCGCACGGAAAGCCGTGCCCACCGATGCCGTGGCGCGCCACTGCGGGGTGATGGCATAGCCATAGGCCGCGCTGCCGGTACTCTTGCCGCCGAATTCGCTGTCGGAGTCGTGGCGCAGATTGAGCTGCACCGTGTGGCCTGCGGCGTTGTAGCCATAGCCCAGGGCCAGTGCATCCTGCGAGCGTTTGGCGTCGATGGGCTTGTTCTCCAGGCGGTCTTCGCGGCGCTCCAGGGCCGCGGTGACCAGGTGCGCGCCCTGGCGGTACTCATTCTGGAAGTAGTAGCCACGCAGGCGCGTGTCGCTGAGGTAGGGCGAGGGACGAGTCTCGTACTCATCGCGCGAGTCGGTGATGGACAGGCGCGTCTTGTAGGCATTGCTCCACTGCGCGTTCCAGTTCAGCCCCAGCGCGTGCATGGTGTGCAGGTTGCGGTCGTCCTTGCCCAGGCCGCTGTCGTAGCCGCTGTTGGTGTCGTTGACCATCAGCGTGCCTTCGAGGCGGTGCACGGCATCCACCTGCAGGCCCACGCGGGCGTGGCCCGCCGTGTTGCGATAGCCGTCGCGGTCGGGGTTCTGCGTGGCGAGAGTGCGGGCGTTGAAGCCCTTGCTGTTCTCGCGGGACAGGCCCAGCGCGTAGTCCAGGGTGCCGCTGGCACCGCTGATACCGGCCTCCAGCTTGGAGGTGCCATGGCTGCCCACGCCCGCGCCCACATAGGGCGCCGTGCCGTTCTCGCCACGCTTGGTAAAGATCTGCACCACGCCGCCCATGGCGTCCGAGCCATACACCGCCCCAGCCGGGCCGCGCAGCACTTCGATGCGGTCGATGAGGCCAAGCGGAATGCTCTCCCAGGGCGCACCGCCGGTGGACTGCGAATCGATGCGCACGCCGTCGATGTACACCGCCGTGAAGCGCGACTCGGCGCCACGCAGGAACACGCCGGTGGTTGTGCCAGGGCCGCCGTTGCGCGAGAACTCCACGCCGGGCAGGCGTGCCAGCAGGTCGGCCAGGCCGGTGGCGCCGCTGGTTTCGATGGTTTCGCGATCCACGATGGATACGTCGGCCACCAGGTCGGTGAGCGGCTGCGGCGTGCGTGTGGCGGCCACCACGGTTTCTGCCAGCGATGGGGTACGCAGGTTCTGGGCCAGCAGTTCACCAGTGCCGGGCGCGGTCTGGGCCAGGGCGCTGCAGGCGCTGCCGACAGCCAGCGTCACCAGGGCCAGGCGTTGGGCGGGCACGCGCAGCGACGCCACAGGGCGCGCACGAAAGGTACGGATTTTCATGGGGATCATCGTCAACAAACAACCCGGGGCCGGCCTCCCGCCAGCATGTGGGTGATACAGCCGCGCAGCGCCCAAAAAAGGGCGCACGCAGCCACCATGTTGGCCGGTATCCGGGCTGGCGGAACACCCTCCAATGCCTTCCCAGGCGCTTGTTCAAGGCGCCCAGTGGCTTATGGATGGAGAGAGAATCGAAGATTCGTCCGCTGACCGTTGCGGGGGCAGCGCAGGCTGGGCGCGCCATGTGTGGCGGCACCTCCCTGCTTCCCGTTGAACTGCGGCATGTGAACCACACCGCGAGCACCAACGGCAGGATTTTACGACCGTTTACAACGCGCAACCCTACAATCGCTGGCTGTATGGCAACACCGTCCCCCACCGACCAGATCGCCGACCGCGTTGAGCGCCTGCTGCTGCGCCATGCAGAACTGCAGCGCACCAACGCCTTGCTGGCGGACCAGGTGGCCGCCCTCACCCAGGAGCGGGACTCGCTCAAATCCCGCCTGAGTGCAGCGCGTGCCCGTGTGGATGCCCTGCTCGAACGCCTTCCCGCCGCCGTGCCGCTCACGAAAGAAGCCGAATGAAGCAAATCGAGGTGCAGATCCTGCAGCAAAGCTACCTGCTGACCTGCCCCGAGGGCCGAGAGAGCCGCTTGCTGGACGCTGTGGAGCGTGTGGACACCGCCATGACACGCATCCGCGATGCCGGCAAGGTGCGCGCCCGCGAACGCATTGCCGTGCTGGCCGCCCTGAATCTGGCCTTCGAGATTGCAGACCGTGAAGCCGCTGACCTGGCGGCGGGTTCTGCCGCCAAAGCGGCGCTCCCTGCAGCGCCCGCATCTGCAACAGGGCACCAAGAATCCCTGCTGCCCGAAGACGAGAACCAGCGCCTGCAGAGCCTGGTTCAGCGTCTGGACCAGGCTCTGGGCGACGACGGCCGCCTGCTCTGAGGCTGCTGCAACCGGGCCACCGCAGGCGATGCGCCAGCAAGCCTGCGGGCTTTTCCCTCGCCCCACTCTTCGCACCTGTTGCAAGCGCCTACAATGGCGAGGTCTGCGAAGCCGCCGGGCTTTATATTTCCTTGAACCAATGCTCAACGAGCTCGGGCTTGGTACATCGCCCGGTGAGCGTGATCATCTCGCGTCAGATGAACCCAACGCTTGGCTGCCCTCGCCCACCTGAACCCCCGGTTCAGGATGAGAGTCCGGTGGCATTCGCAGACACCCTCTTCCCCATGCCCCTGCCATCGCACGCCACCGCTGCACCCCTCCAGGCAGGGCATTGCCCCCCTCCCCGGGGCCACGCCCCTCTCTTTCATTTCTTCTCATTGCGCCATGCTGGACCCTCTCCTGATTGTTGAACTTGGTGTGTTGGGCCTGGCCACCGGCTTTCTCGCCGGGTTGCTGGGCATTGGTGGCGGCATGTTGCTGGTGCCGTTCCTGACCTACATTCTGGGAGCACAAAAAGTTGCGCCAGACCTGGCCGTGAAGATGGCAATTGCCACGTCGATGGCCACCATCATGTTCACGTCGATCTCCAGCGTACGTGCCCACCACAAGCGCGGAGCGGTGCGCTGGGACATCGTCAAGCGCCTGGCCCCCGGCATCGTGCTGGGTGGTTTTTTGGCAAGCCTCGGGGTGTTTGCGCTGCTCAAGGGCTCCTTCCTTGCCATCTTCTTTGCGCTGTTCGTGAGCTTCTCTGCCACGCAGATGTTCCTGGACAAGAAGCCCGCCCCCACGCGCCAGATGCCTGGTGGCGCAGGCCAGGTGGCAGCAGGCGGCGTGATCGGATTCCTGTCCGGCCTGGTAGGGGCTGGTGGCGGCTTTGTGAGTGTGCCGTTCATGACCTGGTGCAACGTGCCCATCCACAACGCCGTGGCCACCAGTGCCGCACTCGGTTTTCCAATTGCTCTGGCGAACGTGGTTGGCTACGTGGTGGGCGGGCAGAACGTGGCGGGCTTGCCCACGGCATCGCTGGGCTACGTCTGGCTGCCCGCGCTCGCCGTGATCGCCACCTGCAGTGTGCTGACAGCACCACTGGGTGCCAAGGCCGCGCACAGCCTGCCTGTGAAGCAGCTCAAACGCGTTTTCGCCTACCTGTTGTTTGGTCTGGCGGCCTACATGCTGTGGAAGGGCGTGACGGCCCATTGAGGTCAAGGCGCAACCGCGCGCTCAGGCGGGCCTGCTGATGCAAGCCCCTGCCTCAATGGGGCTTACGAATTGACCGGCCGGTGTTTGCCCTGCGCCTTCAGCGGCAAGGGCTCGCGCAGCATGGCGCGGAACTTGTCGGCCGGAAGCCCGGGGGCGCACAGGAAGCCCTGGTAGTGCTCGCACAGCATCTGCTGCAGCACGGCCTGCTGGGTTTCGGTTTCCACACCTTCCGCCACCACCTCGATGTGCATGGCGCGGCCCATGCTGATGATGGCGCTCACGATGGCCCGGTCACCATCGTCATCGGGCAAGCCGCGCACAAAGGACTGGTCGATCTTGAGCTTGTGGATCGGCAGTTTCTTGAGGTAGGCCAGGCTGGAGTAGCCCGTGCCAAAGTCATCAATGGCCAGGCCAATGCCCAGGTCTGCCAGCACCCGCAGGCGCTGCTCCATCTCCTGCGCATCCTGCAGCAGGATGGTTTCGGTCAGCTCCAGCTCCAGCAAGGTCGGCGGCAACTGGTGCACGGCCAGCAGGCGCGTGATCCGGTCCACAAAGTCGGGCTGACGGAACTCCAGCGCCGACACGTTCACGGAAATCATGATCGGCATGCCGCTGTGCATCCACACCGCCGCCTCGCGCACCGCCTGCTCCATCACCCAGGCGCCCAGGGTCACGATGTAGCCCGACTCTTCCGCCAAAGGGATGAACACGCCCGGCGAGACCGCACCGAACTCGGGATCGGTCCAGCGGATCAACGCCTCGGCCCCGGTAATGCGCCCTGTGGCCATGTTGACCTGCGGCTGGTAGTGCACAGCCATGCGCTGCAGGCCCAGTGCCTGCCGCATGGCGTGTTCCATCTGCATGCGGGCCAGCAGGTTGGCATTCATCTGCGGCTGGTAGAAGCCGTAGCTGCCGCGCCCCCGCTCCTTGACCCGGTACATCGCGGTGTCGGACTGCTTGATCAGATCGTCCAGGGTCGCCCCGTCTTGCGGATACAGGGCAATGCCAATGCTGCACTGAATGGAGAACCCCATGCTGTCGAGCATGAAAGGCTTGAGCATGTCGTCCAGGATGCGGCGCGCCACGCTTTCGGCCACCGGCGCATCACCGCCATGCAGGTAAATGACGAACTCATCTCCCCCCAGTCGGCACAGCATGTCGGTCTGCCGCAGGCAGGTCTGCAGGCGCTCGGCCACCAGTTGCAGCACCCGGTCGCCAAAGGGGTGCCCCAAGGAATCGTTGATGATCTTGAAACGATCAAGATCCAGGAAGAGAATGGCAAACCCGGTGTCGCTCTGGCGTGCGCCCTGGATCGCGGTGTCCACCCGCTGCGACAGCAGCAGCCGGTTCGGCAAGCCGGTGAGCACGTCGCTGTAGGCCAGCTCCTCGATGCGTTTCTGCGCCGCATGCTGCAGAGTCAGGTCACGCATGAAGCCAATGCTCTGCACCAGCAGCCCTTCGTCGTCGCGCAGCGCCACCCAGGACAGCTGCACGGCGCAGTAGGCCCCGTTGTCTCGGGGCAGCCAAAGCTCCCCCTCCCAGAAACCGTCACGGGCCCAGCCCTGCTGCACGCGCTCCATGAAGGCCGCATCCGAGCCGCCGCCAAACAGCGAAGCCGCCGTGCAGCCCTCAAAGGCTTTGGCAGCGGGCCCCACCAGGCGCTCACAGCCCGGGTTCATGCGCATGATGCGGTGCTGGCTGTCGGCAATAAAAATGGCATCCAGGCTGGACTCGAACACGCGTGCCGCCAAGCGCAGGCTGGCCTGGATTTCGGTCTGCCGGGTGATGTCCCGGTACGAGTAGACGCGCCCCACCGCCCGCCCCTGACGAAACTGCGGCACAGTCCGCATTTCCAGCACCATGCCGCTGCGCAGTTCCAGGATGTCCGTGCTCTCCTGCATGGGTTCGCGCTCAATGGCCACCATGCGCTCGGCATAGGCGCGGGCATCGGTCACCTGGCTGGCCATGAAGGCATAGACGGCTGCATCGTCGCGCTCGACCAGCAACTGGCGCGGCAAGCCCCAGAGCTGGGCCAGCCTCTGGTTGAAGGCGCGCACACTGCGGTCCAGCCCGCAGACCAGCATGCCGTCGGCCGCTGAATCCAGCGTCGCACGCAGCTCGGACAACAAGGTTTCCAGTTCGCGCTCCGTCGCCTCCTGGGCGCTGCGGTCGAGCATGGTGAGCATGAAGACCGTGCGCCCGTCCGGCCCCCAGGGCACACGCGCGACATGGCGCTCCACAGGCACCAGTTGGCCATTGGCACGCACCAGGCTGGTGTGCGAGTGGATTCCTGCCGCAATCACCTCCGGGGGTTCGGCCCAGAAGGCCTGGTCTTGCGGGGTGGCTGCGAGGCCCAGCACGGGCTTGCCCGCCATGTCGGCTGCAGGCATGCCCACCAGGCGCTCGGCGGCGGTATTGGCATGCAGGATGAGGTGGTGCGTCTCATCGACCAGCCAGACGGCTTCCTGCAGCCCATCCAGCCAGCCATGCGATTGCAAATCGGTCACGTACCCGCCTCTTCAGGGCCGGGGCTGACCGCTCGCTCAAAAAAGTAACAGATGCGCTGCCGGGGCGACAGGTAGTCCAGCGCATCGCGCGGCAACTGCGCCGGTTTGAGGCTGCGGCGTATGCCCAGCTCGGGAACAGTTTCCAGGTCCAGGATGGGCGCCTCATCCTTGGGCACCCTGGAGTCGTGGACGATGACCTTGGGCCGCAACGGGCGCGAAGAATTCACCGAGGCAACGATCGCATAGCGGTCGTTGACCAGTTGGACGATGGAGCCCGGCGGATACACCCCCATCATGCGGATGAAAGCGCCGAGCACCACGGAATCGAACTTCGCCTTGAGCTGGGCAAAGATGACCGAGAGCGCCTCATGGGGCGTGAGGGCATCCACACCAACAGTAGGGTTGCACATGCGGTCGTACCGGTTGACAAGTGCCAGCACCTGGCTCGCCCGCCCCAGGTCCACCCCGGTGAGCCGCTGCGGAAACCCGCTTCCATCGGCCATTTCATGGTGCCGGGCCACCGCCTGCACCACAGCGTCAGGAAACCCCATGCGCTTGGCCATCGCCACGGATTCCGCCACATGGGTTTCATACCGCGACCGCTCCATCAAGGGCATGGACGGCGTGGGCTGCCGCAGGTTCGGCGGCAGCTTGAGCTTGCCCAGGTCGTGAATCAGCGCCGCCACTCCCAGGCCCTGCAGCTCTTCGCTTTTCATGCCCAAGGCACGGCCCAGCAACAGCGAAATAACCATCACGTTGATAGGGTGCAAGGCGTTGCGTTCGCCCACGCCTTCCGACAAGAGCCGGATGACAGAGTCACCGTTTTCGAGCAGCTCGGAAACACACCCGGACACCAGCGCCACGCCTTTGTCTCGCGCCAGGTCGGGGTGTTCTGACACGGCCCGCTCCAGTGCCTGGTACTGCCGGGTGGCCTCGGCGAATCGCTGGTTGCAGGCGGCCAGAGCCTTGTTCTGTGCCTCCAGCAACTGGCGCCGCCGCAGGGCTTCGGTGTCCACCGCTGCGGGAACCCCAGGTGCCTCCAGACCATTGGCGGGGGGCGCCACCATTTCGGGCACGCTCCAGGCGGCAGGCACCAGCTCCTTGAGCGCCGGGTCACTTTTCTTGGGCAGGTAACGCACCTCGGTCAACCCCAGCCCTCGCAAGGTGGCGATCTGTTCGGCCGACGCCACCCGGAAACTGCTGGTCGGGAATGGATGATGCATCCAGCCCACATCAAGCTGGATATACATGCCGACCCGCAGTTGGCTGATGTCGATGAGGATGGAAGAGTTCACTTCAGGCGCACGCGAAACATGGAGACATCAATGCCACCAATAGTTACGCAGATTATCACCAGTTACTGAGGCTTGTCTAAGCAGCACAACCCCATCGCGGCGATACGGCAACACTTGGGCAACACTTGCCCCACAAGTGCCTAGCCCGTGGCAATTAGCCCAAAAATGGGGGCCTGCGGCGAAGTGTCTTGGGATCGGCCTGCCTTCGAAGGGCCCGATACGCCCCGCCTCGGGCAGCGCCTGGCTTCAGCGGCACCAGAGTGAAGGCTTGTAGATCAGGTCCATCCAAAGTGCCCAGGCTGCAACCGCACAGAGCAGCCCCCCCGCGACCCGGGTGCCCCACTCCGCACGCACCTGATTCAGACGGCTTCGAAGCCGGCTCCACGCCCAGGGGCCACCCAGCAGCCACACCCCGCTACCCACGGCAAACAACACCATGGTCAGCGCCCCTTCCAAGGCTCCGCCACTCAGAGCGGCGACCAGCAGGGCCGAGTACAACAATCCACAGGGCATCAAGGCCCACAGGGCACCTGCCACCAGCACGCCACCGGGCGCCTCCACCAGCGGCCGGACGCGCCCCCACACCGCCCGCCCGGCCCGCTCCACCCAGGCAGGCTGGCGCGACTGCACCATCATCATCAGGCCCCAGGCCATGACAGCCACATGCATCAGGGTCCACACCGGGCGCAGGGCCGTGGTCTGCTGGGTAAGCCAAGCCAAGCTGTCCATGGCCAGGGCGGCCAGGGCGCCTGCGGCCGCGTAGCCCACCAGCCGTCCCCCATGAAACGCCAGGGTGCGCAAAACCACCCCACCCCGTGGCACCCATTGCACAACCTGCACCGCAGTGCCTTCTGGCGCCGGACTGTCCGCCCTCTCTGAGGCCGCAGCCCGACCCACCACGGCACCACAGGGCGCAGCACACATGACCAGGCAATGGGACCCGCCTGCGAGTCCCATGAGCAAAGCCGTCCAGGCCACGGTTGCGAGCATAGGCCTCAGATGATGCGCGAAAACCGGGCGCGATTACGGTCTGCCTGCAGATAACGGTCAAAGACCATGGCAATGCCCCGCACAAAAAACCATCCCATGGCCGTCACTTCGATCCCCTCGGGTCCCACCCGCACCAGCCCCTGTTCGGCCATGTCTTCGAGCTGGGCAATCTCCGCCGCAAAGTACTGCCGCACATCGATCAACCAGGCCTGCTCCATGGATTCATAGAGCAACTCGCCCTGGCACATCAGGGCCATGATGGCGGCGCGGCGCACAAGATCGTCGCGCGTGAGGGCCAGGCCACGCACCACCGGCAGGCGCCCCTGGTCGAGAAAGTCGTAATACTCTTCCAGCGTCTTGGAGTTCTGGCTGTAGGTCGCACCCACGCGGCCGATGGCCGATACGCCCAGTCCGATCAGATCGCAGTCGGGCTGTGTGCTGTAGCCCTGGAAGTTGCGATGCAACCGCCCTTGGCGTTTGGCCACAGCCAAGGCATCCGAGGGCAGCGCAAAGTGGTCCATGCCCACATAGACATAACCCGCGTCCATGAACGCATCGAGCGAGCGCGACAGCATCGACAGCTTGCTCGACGCCGTGGGCAGCTCGGCCGACACAATGCGGCGCTGGGGCTTGAAACGTTCGGGCAGGTGTGCGTAGGCATACAACGCAATGCGGTCGGGCCGCAGCTGCGCGACCTGCACCAAGGTACGGTCGAACGACTCGGGGGTCTGGCGCGGCAGGCCATAGATCAGGTCCACGTTCACCGAGTCAAAACCCAGCGAGCGCGCTGACTCCACCAGTGCGAACACCTGTTCGGCAGGCTGGACGCGGTGCACGGCCTTCTGTACCTCCGCATCAAAATCCTGCACACCGAAACTGAGCCGGTTGAAGCCCAGCTCAGCCAGCAGCGCCAGCCTGTCGGCGTTCACGGTGCGGGGGTCCACCTCGATGGAGTACTCACCGCCCGGCGCCAAGGTGAAGCTGCGCTTGAGCATGGCCATGAGTTCACGCAGCCCCGCATCCGACAGAAACGTGGGCGTTCCCCCACCCAGGTGCAGCTGGCTCACCACCTGGCCCACGCCGCAGTGTGCGGTGTGCAGATCGATCTCGCGGCTCAGGTAGCGCAGATAGACTTCTGCGCGGTCATGGTGCTTGGTGATGATCTTGTTGCAGGCGCAGTAGTAGCACAGCGACTCGCAGAACGGAATGTGCACATACAAGGACAAGGGCAAGGCCTTGGCCACCGAGCCTGTCCGGCGCTGCTCCAGTGCCAGGATATAGTCTTCCTGCCCGAACGCTTCGACAAACCGGTCGGCTGTCGGATAGGAGGTGTAGCGGGGCCCCGGCACGTCAAAACGGCGCAGGAGATCGGGCGAAACAGCGGTCATGGGGGAATATCCTTGCGTACACCCTGACTGTGCCGTACCCTCTCGGCGGTGTCCTTGACCTGCATCAAGTGAACGACCACGCCGACGGGCGACAATTTGACAAATGTCAGTCGCTCCGGCGCCCCCCCCGAAAGCCTTCCAGCTTTTCGTATCGGGCGCGATGTACTTGACACCCAACCTCTAGCTCACGTGCCTATGAACCCGCTCACCATCAAAGTCGCCTGCTCCAACTGCAACCTGCGCGAGCTGTGCATGCCCGTGGGCCTGAACGAAGAGCAACTGCAGCGCATCGATGAAGTCGTTGCCGTTCGCCGCAAGGTCAAGCGGGGTGGCACGCTGTTCCGCAATGGCGAGTCCTTCACGTCGCTTTACGCCATCCGCACGGGTTTCTTCAAAACCTGCGTGGCCACCGAAGACGGCCGCGACCAGGTCACCGGTTTTCAGATGGCGGGCGAGATCATTGGCCTCGATGGCATCGTGAACGACCACCACACCTGTGACGCGGTGGCCCTGGAAGATGCCGAGGTCTGCGTGATGCCCTTCGACCGCATCGAGGAACTCTCGCGCGAGGTCACGGCCCTGCAGCACCATGTGCACAAAATCATGAGCCGCGAGATCGTGCGCGAACACGGCGTGATGCTGCTGCTGGGCAGCATGCGCGCCGAAGAGCGCCTGGCGGCTTTTTTACTGAACCTGGTGCAACGGCTGCATGCACGCGGCTTCTCGCAGTCCGAACTGGTGCTGCGCATGACCCGCGAAGAAATCGGCAGCTACCTGGGCCTGAAACTCGAAACCGTGAGCCGGACCTTCTCCAAATTTGTGGAAGAAGGCATAGTGGAAGTCAAGCAGCGCCATGTCCGCATCCTGGACACGGATGCCCTCCAGCGCATTGTGAACAGCCAGCAAGCCTGCCACTGATCTGGCCGCCGTCCCGGTTGGCCTTCACCGGCCGGCCAGTAACGCCCTCCTCCTTGCTCAGGAGCAGGACGATGTCTTGCGGCAGTCGTCTGGCCGCTCACCCTCGGGGACCGGGCAGCGGTTCAACTCAAAGGGTGACATGGCAAGCAGCGTGGTCAACGCACTGCTTGCCATGGTGATGATCCAGAACGCAAAGAAAGCCAGCGTGTAGACACCCTGCCGCGACAGCGCCAGCGGTTGCCCAAACCAGTGCAGATCCTGGGGGTCCACCATGGCAAAAACCAGCATCTCCAGCACCCCCGCCATCAAGAAGGCGGGCCATGCAATCCACATCAGGCGTTGCGTCCACATATCGTCGTTCCTGTCTCCTGGGGGCTCAGTGGCGGCACGGTGGCATCACTGGTGAGCCACATGCTTGTGTATTTCAACGCGGCTGATCCTGCACGGGGGTGGCCGCATGGTTGCGTCCCTTCATGGCAGGTGCCAGGCTCTTCTCGGGGGCTTCCAGCGTCTTGTTGATCTCGATCCCCTTGCGGTAGTAATCCTCTGCCACCACTGGGTCTGGACGGGACAGCGCCAGCCACAAGGTCACAAAACCCGCAACGATCACAATGACCGGGCCGGCAATCACCAGCCAGACATGGCCGAATTTCCACCAGGGTGCTGCCGCAACAGGGGCAATGGCTGGGCTTGAAGACATGGCGATTTACTCCTTCACAATCATCTCAATCAACACAAGGCCATGCGCGGCCTTGCACTAGGGCACCGTTCAGCGTGGCACCAGGAACACCGATTTTTCTGTCACATGGGCGGCGGCACCGACGGCCTGCACATCGAACTGAACGGCATGGGAGCCTGGGCTTGTCGAACCATAGGGAATCTGCAAACGCACCGCCACCCAGCGCGACTCTGCGGGGCCGATGTCCACCTCGGCGTCCGAAGACACCTCCAGCCCCTCCAGGCCCCGCGCGCTGATGCGATAGCGCTGTTCACCTTCTGTCGCATTCATGATCTGCAGGCGGTAGATGTTCTCCAGCTTGCCGCCAGCCACGATGCGCGAAAGCGCTGCACGGTCCCGCACCACATCAACCTTGAGCGGGGTCCGCACGACCAGGCTGGCCAGCATGGCCACGCACAGGGCCACCAGCACCGCGCTGTAAATCAGGACCCGGGGCCGGAGCACGCGCCGCAGCATCTGCGACTGGGTCCACCGCTGGGCCACGCCGTTCTGGGTGGAATAGCGGATCAGTCCCCGGGGGTACTGCATCTTGTCCATGACCGTGTTGCACGCATCCACGCACAGGCCACAGCCGATGCATTCGTACTGCAGCCCCTTGCGAATGTCGATACCCACCGGGCAGACCTGCACACACAGCGAGCAGTCGATGCAGTCGCCCAGCCCCTGCGCCTTGTAATCCAGGTTCTTCTTGCGCGGGCCACGCTGCTCGCCCCGTTCGGGGTCGTAGGTCACGATCAGCGTGTCCTTGTCGAACATGGCACTTTGGAACCGTGCGTATGGGCACATGTACTTGCAGACCTGCTCGCGCATGTAGCCCGCGTTGCCATAGGTGGCAAAGCCATAGAACAACACCCAGAAAATCTGCCAGCTGCCCTGCAGCGCCAGCAACTCGCTGCCCAGCTCGCGGATGGGCACGAAATAACCCACAAAGGTGAATCCGGTCCACAAGGCCACCGCCACCCATACCAGCTGCTTGAAGAACTTCTTGCGGATCTTCTCGAAGGTCCAGGGTCCGTTGTCCAGCCGCAGCCGCGCACTGCGGTCACCTTCGATCTTGTGCTCGATCCACATGAACATCTCGGTGTAGACCGTCTGCGGGCAGGCAAAGCCACACCACAACCGGCCGGCCACCGCCGTGAAGAGGAACAACGACAACGCCGAAATGATCAGCAGTCCGGTGAGGTAGATGAAGTCCTGCGGGTACAGCACCAACCCAAAGATGTAAAAGCGTCGCGCACCCAGGTCAAACAGCACCATCTGGCGCTGCCCCCATTCAAACCAGGGCAACCCATAAAACACGATCTGCGTGAGCAGCACCATGCCCCAGCGCCAGCGCGCAAACAGGCCACTGATGGAGCGCGGATAGATCTTTTTCTGCGCTTCGTACAGCGAGATGATCTCGCCCTGGGCAGACGGCTCTGACGCCACGGGTGCAATCGGAATGACCTTGCGAGCAGGCTCGCTGGGGGGCTTCATGGTGTCGATCTACTCACAGGGAGGTAAACAGCCTAACAACAAAGAAGCCAGGCAACCACCGCCGAGGCGGTCGCCTGGCAGCATCGATCAACGCGCGGCAGCTGCCTGCTTGCCGTTCGACAAACCCCAGACATAGGCCGACAGGACCCCGATCTGGGCTTCCGTCAGCTTGTCGGCCTGCGCGGGCATCTGGTTGACCTTGCCGTTGTTGATCATGGCGGTGATCGCCGCCTCGCCCCAGCCATGCAGCCAGATATCGTCCGTGAGGTTGGGGGCGCCCAGGGCCTGGTTGCCCTTGCCGTCCATGCCGTGGCACGCAGCGCATGCCGTGAACTTGGACTTGCCCAGCGAAGCGCGCAGCGAGTCGTGCGGACTGCCCGACAGGCTCAGCACGTAGTGCGACAGATTGCGCACATCTTCTGGCGAGCCCACAGCCGCCGCCATGGGTGGCATGTTGCCGATACGGCCCTTTTCCAGGGTCTCGCGGATCTTCTCGGGGGCGCCGCCGTGCAGCCAGTCACCGTCCGCCAGGTTGGGGAAGCCCTTGCTGCCACGCGCATCCGAGCCATGGCACTGCGCGCAGTTGTTCATGAACAGGCGCTCGCCAATGGCGTGGGCCTGAGGGTCCTTAGCCATGTCCTCGGGCTTCATCGAGGCAAAACGGGCGTACAGCGGCTCCAGCTCGGTCTTGGCCTTGGCCATTTCGGCCTCGTACTCACCCTTCTGGGTCCAGTTCAGCTTGCCCGTGAAACTGCCCAGGCCCGGATAGGCAGCCAGGTAGCCCAGGCCGAAGATGATGGTGATGACGAACAGCCACACCCACCACCGTGGCAGGGGGTTGTTCATTTCGACCAGGTCCTCGTCCCAGACATGGCCCGTGGTGTTGTCGGCCGTGGCCATCACCTTCTTGCGGCCCGCCATCCAAAGCAGGATGCCGCAGGCGATGATGCCGACCAGTGTCAGCGCGGTCACAAAGACCGACCAGAAATTGCTGGTGAAGTCACTCATGGGATGTTCTCGTTCTGGTGAGGGTCAATCTTGTTCGAAGGGCAGTTGTGCCGCCTCGTCAAACCGGGACTTGTTGCGGCCCCGGTAGGCCCAGACCCAAATGCCAATGAAGCAGGCCATCGATGCCAGGGTGGCGACGATGCGCATGGTCGTGATGTCCATGGCCAATCTCCTTTACTTGAGCGCGCGGCCCATGACTTGCAGGTAGGCGATGAGGGCGTCCATTTCAGTCTTGCCCTTGACCTCGGCTGCGGCGGCAGTGATCTGCTCGTCGGTGTAAGGCACGCCCACCGTGCGCAGCGCCTTCATGCGGGGCGCCACGCTGGCGGGGTCCACCACGCTCTTCTCCAGCCAGGGGTAGGCAGGCATGTTGGACTCGGGCACCACGTCACGCGGGTTGTTCAGGTGGATGCGATGCCATTCGTCGCTGTACTTGCCGCCCACGCGGTGCAGGTCCGGCCCCGTGCGCTTGCTGCCCCACTGGAAGGGGTGGTCGTACACAAACTCACCCGCCACCGAGTAGTGGCCGTAACGCAGCGTCTCGGCGCGGAAGGGGCGGATCATCTGCGAGTGGCAGTTGTAGCAGCCCTCGCGGATGTACACATCGCGCCCGACCAGTTGCGTGGCGGTGTAGGGCTCGACGCCCTTCACAGCCTCGGTGGTGGACTTCTGGAAGAACAGGGGCACGATCTCCACCAGGCCGCCAATGGCGATCACCAGCAGGATCAGCACGATCATCAGGAAGTTGTTGGTCTCGACCTTCTCGTGCGAGAAGCCGGTGGAAGAAGATGAATTGTTATTGGACATGAATTGACTCCTTCGGCTCAGGCGTGGGCAGCATTCACGGCAGGAATGGCCACCTTGACCGAACGGCCAGAGATCGCGGTCATCCACACGTTCCAGGCCATGATGAGCATGCCCCCCAGGTACAGCAGGCCACCGGCCACACGGATCACGTAGAACGGATAGGTCGCCTTCACGCTCTCGACAAAGGTGTAGGTCAGCGTGCCGTCGGGGTTGATGGCGCGCCACATCAGACCCTGCATCACGCCGGCAATCCACATGGCGGCGATGTACAGCACGATGCCGATGGTGGCCATCCAGAAGTGCAGCTCGATCGCCTTGATGGAGTGCATCTTGTCGCGGCCAAACAGGCGCGGCACCAGGTAATACAGCGAGCCCATGGAGATCAGGCCCACCCAGCCCAGCGCGCCAGAGTGCACGTGGCCCACGGTCCAGTCGGTGTAGTGGCTCAGCGCATTGACGGTCTTGATGGACATCATCGGGCCTTCGAACGTGGACATGCCGTAGAACGACAGCGACACGATCAGGAAGCGCAGGATGGGGTCGTCACGCAGTTTGTGCCATGCGCCCGACAGGGTCATGATGCCGTTGATCATGCCGCCCCAGCTGGGGGCCAGCAGGATGAGCGAGAACACCATGCCCACCGATTGCGTCCAGTCGGGCAGCGCGGTGTAGTGCAGGTGGTGGGGGCCCGCCCACATGTAGGTGAAGATCAGCGCCCAGAAGTGCACGATCGACAGGCGGTACGAGTACACAGGGCGGCCAGCCTGCTTGGGGATGAAGTAATACATCATCCCCAGGAAGCCTGCGGTGAGGAAGAAGCCCACGGCGTTGTGGCCATACCACCACTGCACCATGGCGTCCTGCACACCGGCGTAAGCCGAGTAGCTCTTCATGAGCCCTGCGGGAATGGCCGCGCTGTTGACCAGGTGCAGCAGCGCCACCGCCAGGATGAACGCGCCAAAGAACCAGTTGGCCACGTAGATGTGCTTGACCTTGCGGGTACCCACGGTTCCAAAGAACACAATGGCGTAGGACACCCACACCAGCGTGATCAGGATGTCGATGGGCCATTCCAGCTCGGCGTATTCCTTGCCGGAGGTGTAGCCCATCGGCAAGCTGACCACAGCGGCGGCGATGACCAGCACCCAGCCCCAGAAAGTGAATGCGGCCAGGGGCCCGGCAAACAGCCGCACCTGGCAGGTGCGCTGCACCACGTAGTAGCTGGTGGCGAACAGGGCACTGCCGCCAAAACCGAAGATCACCGCATTGGTGTGCAAGGGGCGCAAGCGCCCATAGCTGAGCCAGGGAATGCCAAAGTTGAGTTCTGGCCAGGCTAGCTGGGCAGCGATCACAACGCCCACCAGCATGCCAACCACCCCCACAACCACGGCCAAGATAGAAAACTGCCGCACGACCGTATCGTTGTAGTGCGCAGTCATAGTTTTTTGAGAATCCATCGGGCACCTCTTTGTATTGCAGTAAGAGTTTGTTGCAGTCGGCTCAGTGGGGCATTGACACAAGTCAACCGTCTCGGAGAATGCGCTCCCCCTCTTGCTCCACGCTCTCGAACTGGCCGTGGTAGACCGCCCACCACAGCCCGCCCAGGATCAGGAGCACCAGGAGCACGGACAACGGGATCAGGAGATAAAGGATGTCCATCAGACGGGCTCCAGGGTTGTCTTGGGAAGGTTGGGAAGAGGCAGGGGCGCTTGTTGCACCTTGCCCGCAGCAAGGGCATCGGCATCCATGCCAGCATCTGCACCCGCATCAACACCGGCCAGGGCGGGCAGCACAGGCAGGCCGCGCGCCAGCCGCGCGGCGTTGAGCACCACCAGCAGCGAACTCAGTGCCATGCCCAGCCCGGCCAGCCAGGCGGGCATCCAACCCGCCACGGCCAGCGGCACGCACAGCGCGTTGTAGCCCGCAGCCCACCACAGGTTCTGGCGCACCACACGCAGCGTGCGGCGCGCCAGCAACACGGTCTGCGGCACTAGCGCCAGGCTGTCGCCCAGAACCACAAAATCTGCCCGCGACTGCGCCAGCGGCACGGCACGGCCAAACGCAAACGACACATGGGCCCCGGCCAGCACCGGGCCGTCGTTGAGGCCATCGCCCACCATGGCCACCTGGTGCCCGCCCGCCTGCAGCGCCCGCAGGGCCTCCAGCTTGCCCTGGGGCGAGCACTCGCCCTGCACCTGCGCAATGCCCGCCTGTGCGGCCACACGCTGCACGGCCCCCAATCGGTCGCCAGACAGCAACTGCACCGCCACGCCTTCCTGCTGAAGCGTGGCGACCACGGCCGGCGCCTCGCTGCGCAGGTCTTCCACCAGATCGAACCGGGCCAGCTCCAGCAGATCGCCACCGGCCCCTTGCTCAAGCCCTTGCGCCGACAGCACCACCTGCAACGCTGCAGTGCCCTGCTGCGCTGCCACCCCGGCGTGGCGGGCCGAGCCCAGCCAGACCCTGCAACCGGGCACAGCACCCGTGTTGTCCGACACCCTAGCGCTCAGACCCAGGCCCGCGCCCTCTTGCAGATTGGCGACACGCCAGCGCCCCTGCGGCGCTGGCACCGATGCCGAGGCGGCAGCCACCACCGCACGCGATGCAGGGTGCATGGAGTGGCGCGCCAGCGCGGCCGCCAGGCCCAGCGCGTCGCCGGCCGACCAGCCCTGCATGGTGTGCACGGCCTGCAGTGCCATGCCGTCGCGGGTCAATGTGCCGGTCTTGTCGAACACCAGGGTGTCCACCTGGGCCAGTGCCTCCAGCCCCTGCAGGTTGCGCACCAGCACTCCGTGGCGCGCCAGGGTGCCCGCCGCCGTGAGCATGGCCACCGGCGTGGCCAGCGACAGCGCACAGGGGCAGGTCACGATGAGCACAGCCACCGCCACCATGAGCGCGTGCCCGGGGTCCGACGGCCACCACCATGCGGCGGCCAGCCCCGCCGCCAGCAGCACGGCCAGCAGAAACGGCCGTGCAATGCGGTCGGCCAGCAAGGCCAGCCGGGGCTTTTGCAACGATGCGCTTTCCATCAGCGCCACGATCTGCGCAAACCGGGTCTGCCCGCCCGTGCCCTCCACCCGCACTTCGACAGGTGACTGCAAGTTGTAGCTGCCCGCCGTGACATGGCTGCCCAGCGGGCGTGCCACGGGGGTGGATTCGCCGGTCAGCAGCGCCTCGTCGGCATGTGTATTGCCTGCGGTGATGCACCCGTCGGCCGGAAAGGCCTCGCCTGGCAACACGCGGATGGTGTCGCCCACCACCAGGCGGCGCGTGGCCACGCGGGCAAAAATGCCTGTGGCCTCATCACGCCGCTCCACGCTGTCGGGCAGGCGGTTCATCACCGCCTCCAGCGCACCGGCTGTGCGGTCACGCAGGCGCAGCTCCAGCCAGCGGCCGGTGAGCAGGAAGAACACGAACATGGTCAGGGAGTCGTAATACACCTCCTTGCCAAAAATGCCACTCGGGTCGAACGTGCCCGCCGTGCTGACCACAAAGGTGATCGCCATGCCCAGCGCCACCGGCAGGTCCATGCTCACGCGGTGCAGCCGCACATCGCGCAATGCGCTGGCAAAGAAGGGGCCACACGAGAACACCACCATGGGCAGCGTGATGACCCAGGAGGCCCAGCGCAGCAGCTGCTCCATCTCGCCCGAGAGGTCGCCGGGCTGCGCCACATAGGCGGGCCACGCGTACATCATCACCTGCATCATGCAAAAGCCCGCCACCAGCCAGCGCCACAGGGCACGGCGGCTTTCACGCTGGCGCTGTGCGCGGGCAAACGCGTCCATGGCCGGCATGGCGCGGTAGCCCGCGTTCTGCACGGCCTTCATCCACTGCGAGGGCAGCACCCTGCCCGGCTGCCACACCACGCGGGCACGGCGCGTGGCCGCACTCACGTCGGCCTGCAGCACGCCGGGCACGGCGCGCAGGGCGTCTTCGATGGTGAGGGCACAGGCGGCGCAATGCATGCCCTCCAGCACCACGTGCGAATCCCAGGTGGCGGCCTCGGGGCAGGCCAGCACCGCCTCGGCGGCCTGGGCGGGCAAGGGGCTGCCTGCGGGTGTGCAGGGGCGGCCAAACGCCAGCCATTCCTGCGGGTCGTCCAGCAGCTGGGTGGGCGCGGTGGGCGATGAATCCGCCACGCCATCAGGCAGATGCGCCGGGGAGGCCACCGACGCATCGGGTCGAAACATTGACATGGTTCAAGCCTATCGTTGGGCCATGACAGGTACATTGACCTGCATCAAGTCCCGGAACATGATTCATCCTAAGCTTGATCCATCGTTTTGAGGAGACCTTTATGTACAAACGCATCCTGATCGCAACGGACGGCTCCCCCCTCTCGGACAAAGCCGTGGAACACGGGCTGTCGCTGGCCGCCCTCACCGGCGCCTCTGCGGTGGCCCTCAAGGTGGTGCCACGCTACCCCCGCAGCTACTTTGAAGGCGGCATGCCCGTCGATGCCAACGATGTGAAGCGCATCGAAACGCAGTGGGGCGATGCGGCCCAGGCCATGGTCGATGGCGTGAAGGCCCAAGGCGAAGCCCAGGGCGTGTCGGTCAAGCCCGTCATCGCCAAGTCCGACCTGGTGGCCGAGGCCATCATCTCTGCCGCCAAGAAGCACAAGTGCGACGTGATCGTGATGGCATCACATGGCCGCAAGGGCCTCAAGCGGCTGCTGCTGGGCAGCGAGACCCAACATGTGCTGACGCACTCGCACATCCCGGTGCTGGTGCTGCGATAAGAAAATATGAACAAAAACAGCCGTTACCGCGCATCCATAAAGCGGTATTAGCTATCAATAAATGAGCAAAACAAATGGGGCCTGCGCGGCCCCATTTGTTCTTGTCCTGCCACCGGCCGTCTGGCCGTCTGGCTATCAGGCAAACAGCCCCTTGTGCTGCTCGCGCAGCAGGTTCTTCTGCACCTTGCCCATGGTGTTGCGCGGCAGTTCGGGCACCACAAAACACTTCTTGGGGATCTTGAAGTTGGCCAACTGCGACTTCAGCTGCGCCACGATGGCGTCGGGGTTCAGGCTGGCTCCGGGCTTGGCAATCACCACCGCCACACCGACCTCGCCAAAGTCGGGGTGGGGCACGCCCACCAGGGCACTCTCGGCCACGCCGGGCATGTCGTTGATGTAGCCCTCGATCTCGGCGGGGTAGACGTTGTAGCCGCCGCTGATGATCAGGTCCTTGCTGCGGCCCACGATGCTCACGTAGTCGCGCTCGTCCACCTTGCCCACGTCGCCGGTCTTGAACCAGCCGTCAGCCGTGAACTCTTCCTTGGTCTTCTCGGGCATGCGCCAGTAGCCCTTGAACACGTTGGGGCCCTGCACCTGGATGTTGCCGATCTCGCCCACGGGCAGCGGCTTGTTCGCGTCGTCCACCACACGCAGGCCCACCCCCGGCAGCGGAAAGCCCACGGTGGCACCGCGCCGCTCGGACTGCCCCGCATGGCGCTTGTCGGCCGCGTAGGGGTTGGAGGTGAGCATGATGGTCTCGCTCATGCCGTAGCGCTCCAGGATGGTGTGGCCGGTGCGCCGCTGCCATTCGGTGAAGGTCTCGATCAAGAGCGGCGCAGAGCCCGCGATGAACAGGCGCATGTTCCTGGCCGCATCCTTGGTGAGCCCGGCCTCGGCCAGCAGGCGCACATACAGCGTGGGCACGCCCATGAAGACCGTGGCGCGCGGCATGGCGGCGAGCACGGCCTTGGGGTCGAACTTGGCGAACCAGATCATCTTGCTGCCGTTGATGAGCGCGCCGTGGATGGCCACGAACAGGCCGTGAACGTGAAAGATGGGCAGCGCGTGGATGAGCACATCACCAGCCTTCCAGCCCCAGTAGTCCTTCAAGGTCACGGCATTGCTCAGCAGGTTGCCATGCGTGAGCATCGCGCCCTTGCTGCGGCCCGTGGTGCCGCTGGTGTAGAGGATGGCGGCCAGGTCGTCGGCCGACTTCTGCACCGGCATATGCACGTCACTGTGGTGCGCCGCGCGCTCCAGCAGGCTGCCCGTGCGGTCATCGCCGAGCGTGAACACATGGCCCGTGCCCTGGCTGAAGGCGATCTTGCTCACCCAGCCAAAGTTGCCGGGCGTGCACACCACCACACCTGGCTCGGCGTTGCCGATGAAGTATTCGATCTCGGCGCTCTGGTAGGCCGTGTTGAGTGGCAAAAACACATAACCCGCGCGCAGCGTGGCCAGGTACAGCACCATGGCCTCGACCGATTTCTCCACCTGCACGGCCACGCGGCTGCCCTCGGGCAGCTTCAGCGACACCAGCAGGTTGGCCATGCGGGCGCTGGCGCGGTCCAGGTCGCCCCAGGTGTAGAACAGGGGCGTTCCATCGGGCGCCGTGGTCTCCACGGCGGTGCTCGACAGGTCGGCAGGGAAGGCTGCGCGCAGGGCGCTGAAGAGGTTGTGTTGGCTCATGGCTTGGGCTTGGTTTTTTTGAAACAAGGAAGAAGGCGAAAGGCGGGCCTGCGGCGGTCCGATCAAAACACCGGCGGGCGCTTGTCCAGGAACGCGGTGATGCCCTCACGGTGCTCGGCGCTGTTGGCATAGCCGTAGGGGTCGGGGGCACCGTTTACTATTCTTTCGATAGCTGAAAACTCTTTACTGTCGAGCGCAGAATGCGTTTTTAATGCCCTGAATGTCTGTTTGTTCAGGCGCGCAGCCTGCGGGGCGAGCGCCGCCACCCGCTGCGCACTGCCCAGGGCCTCGGTGGCCACCATGTCGTCGGCCACCACCCGGCTCAGAAAACCACGCGCCAGCATGTCGGCAGCGCTGAAGGTGGCGGCCTCCAGCAGCATCTGGCGCGCCACCACCTCGCCCACCGCACCTGCCACCAGCTGCGCCTCGCGCGGGGCCATGGGAAAGCCGAGCTTGGCAATGGGCGCGCCAAAACGGGCTGCGCTGCCCGCAATGCGGATGTCACAGCAGCTCGCGATCTCCACCCCGGCGCCCATGCAGGCCCCACGGATGCTGGCCACGATGGGCACATCGCAGGCCAGCATGGCGTGGAGCCCGCCCCACACGTCGTTTTCATGGAAGTCGCGCAGGGCGGCAGGGTCGAAACGAAAATCGGGGTACTCGGATATATCGCCACCAGCACAAAACGCCCCGCCCTCACCCGTGATGAGCACGCAGCGTGCATCGGCCCGGCGCTGAACATCTTCAAACACCGCACGCAGCTGCCGCCACATGGGCCGCGACATGGCATTCAGCCGCCCGGTGTGGCGCAGGGTGACATGCACCACACCGCCCTCACCGGCATTCATCAACACTTCACCCGACATCTTTGTTTCCATTCCCTTCACATACCGCCACGGCCTTCGTACCCGCGCTGCGCCATCGCCAGTGCCACCGTGGAACTGGCTCCGCCAGGCCACGGGTGGCGTCCCCCTTGGGGGGATGGCGCGAAGCGCCTCATGGGGTTAGTCAAGCTTTGCGCCGGAGGCTTTCACCACCGCCGCCCAGCGCTTGACCTCGCTGCTCACCATGCCCGCAAACTGCTGCTGCGTCATGCCGCCATACTCCGCGCCGTTGTTGGCCCAGATGGCCTTGAGTTCATCGGCACTGCCCAGCTTGCGCACCTCGTCCACGATGCGCGCCTGCACGTCGGCGGGTGTGCCCTTGGGCGCCCACAGGCCGTACCAGGTGGTCACGGTGTAGTCGGGCAAGCCCACTTCGGCAGCGCAGGGCACGTCAGGGAAGGCCGCATTGCGCTTGGCGCCCGACACCATCAGCGCCTTGATGCGGCCAGCCTTGATATGCGCTGCCGACGAACCCAGGCCGTCAAACATCATGTCCACCTGGCCGCCGATCAGGTCCTGCAGCGCAGGGCCTGCGCCCCGGTAGGGGATGTGAGTGATGAAGGTGCCCGTCTGCTGCTTGAAAAGCTCGCCCGCCAGATGGTGCGAGGTGCCCGCACCGGCCGAGCCATAGTTGAGCTTTGCCGGGTTGCGCTTGACGTAGTCCATGAACTGCTGAAAGTTGTTCACGGGCACGGCCTTGGGGTTGACCACCACCACCTGGGGCACGTTGGCCAGCAGGAACAGCGGCACGAAGTCCTTCTCGATGTCGTAGTCGAGCTTGGGGTACATCGACGGCGCAATCGCGTGGTGCACCGCCCCCATGAACAGGGTGTAGCCGTCTGGCGCCGCCTTGGAGGCAAAGCTGGCCCCCACCGTGCCGCCCGCGCCACCCCGGTTGTCGATCACCAGCGTCTTGCCAGTGGCCTTGGAAAATTGCGCCGCCAGCGGGCGCGCAAAGGCATCGGTACCGCCCCCGGCCGGAAACGGCACCACCAGGTTCACCGGCTTGGCGGGCCAGGCTGAGGCCTGCGCCCAGCTGCTGCCGCTGGCCAGGCCCAAGCCCGCAGCGGCCGCGCCCAGCAGCACATCCCGGCGTTGAATTCGCGATGGGTTTCTATTCATTCGCTTGTCTCCTGTCGTTGTAAAAATCATTGCCAGCAACGCGGGCCGGGCGCTATGTGGTGCACCCGTCCGCGCTCCATCATTCACTCACTCACCTACTCACACACTTACCGATCAACTCACAACTCAGTCGCGGCACAGGCTGTCGATGTCGCCCGACACCGGCACCTTGCCCTGCGCCAGCAGGCTGCGGTGCTTGTCGATGCGTTTCAGGTCATACAGGTAATTCACCATCAGCCCATACGACTGCTTCTGCCCCTTGGACGACGGATCGCCCGCCCAGTTGAGGCGCTCTACCCGAGCACCGTTGCCCAGGTGGAAGCGGGCCACCGGGTCCACCGGCTTGCCCTCCTGCATCTCGCGGCCCAGATAGTACGCGGCGCATTCCAGCAGCATCTGGCGTACGGGCGACTTGACATCCAGCTCCAGTGCCTTGTCAATGGCGCCCAACAGGTGCGTGGCCTGCGGCGGCTCAAAACCCACGGCGCGGCCCAGTTCGGCCCGGCGTTTGTCGTCCAGGCGCTCCAGCATGGCGCCCGCATGTTTGGAAAGCCAAGCCCGGAAGCCCGGGATGGGCGACAGCGTGGCAAAGGTGCGCAGGCGCGGAAACTCGGCAGTGAGCGTTTCCACCACATGCTTGATGAGCGAATCGCCAAAGCTCACGCCGCGCAGGCCCGTCTGCGTGTTGCTGATGGAATAGAAGATGGCGGTGGTGGCCCGCGTGATATCCACGGGTGCAGCGGCCTCATCCAGCAACGGGGTAATGCTGGACGAGATCTTGTCGAGCAGTGCCACCTCCACAAAGATCAGCGGTTCGTTGGGCAGGCGCGGGTGGAAGAAGCCGTAGCAGCGGCGGTCGCTGTCCAAGCGGTTCTTCAGGTCAGCCCAGCTGCGGATGTCGTGCACCGCCTCGTACTTGATGAGCTTTTCGAGCAGCGAAGCGGGCGAGTCCCACGAAAGGCGGCGCAGCTCCAGAAAGGCCACGTCGAACCAGGTCGAGAACAGGTGCTCCAGCTCGGCATCGAGCGGCAGCAAGCGCTTGTCGGCCTTGAGCAGCGGCAGGATCTCGGCGCGCATGTCCACGAGAAAACGCATACCTTCAGGGAACGCCGAAAACCGCTGCAGCAGCCGCGTGCGCGGCGACACCAGCGCACGGCGCAGGCTGATCTCGGCCTGGCCCTCCTCGGCCGTGCCCGCCGCCGCTTCGTAACGCTGGCGGGCCGACTTGAAGCGCGTGGCATCGGGCGCGAACTGCTCGCACATCAGCAGCCACATGTCGCGCCTTTCCTCGGGCTCGGCCTTCGCATACCACTCGGCCACGGCCTGCGCGCGGCGCCCGCCTTCGATTTCGCTCACCTGCGGGGCCACCACCTCCTGCAGGTCGGCCAGCAGGCGGCGCAGCGCGCGGGGCGACAGTGCCTCCTGCCCCCGGCGCAGCGTGGCGGCCAGCCGCTCGTTGGTGGAACGTGGCACGGCCACCTTGGCCACCACATCGGTCACGGATTTGTCGAGGGCCGACTTGGCCAGCTTGTCACCTGCCTTGTCGGCGGCGGGGGCACTAGGGCGCAGGCGCGACACGCTGCGGGTGATCCATTCGGGGGTGCTGTTCATCATGGTGTCAACCTCGATTGCTGATTGCGGGCGATGTCGCGCAGCGCATCGCGCTGGCGCAACAGATGGGTGCGCATGGCCTCTTCGGCGGCTTCCGAGTCACGGGCCTTGAGGGCGGCAAACACGGCCAGGTGCTCGGCCAGGCTTTGCTGCAGGCGGCCCGGGGCGTGCAAGGTCTGGTGGCGCGCCAGGCGCAGGATCTTGCGCAGGTCACCAATCACCTGGGCCAGCCAGCGGTTTTCGGCCAGCGTGATGAAGGCCTCATGGATGGCGTAGTTGGCCTCGTAGTAATCGGTGATACGCCCCTCGGCCGCACACTGCTGCAGCCGCTGGTGCAGCAGCTCCAGCGCCGCCACATCGGCCCCGCTCGCCTTGTTCGTGGCCTCGTGCGCTGCGCGGCCTTCCAGCAGCGCAATCACCGGGAACAGGTCGTCCAGGTCCTTGTCGGTGATCTCGGCCACAAAACAGCCCCGGCGCGGCTCGTGGCGCAGCAGCCCCTCGGCCACCAGCACCTTGAGCGCCTCGCGCAGCGGCGTGCGCGAGATTTCGAGCCGCTCGCACAGCGCGGCCTCGTCCAGAAAACTGCCGGGCCGCAGATCCCCCGCAAAAATCAGGTCCCGCAGCCGCGAGGCGACTTCATCGTGCAGGGAGTTCGGAACGGGACGCATGGTGGGCTGGGCTCCAGGGTCATCGACCCACTGAGATACCTTTTGATCGCTTGATTGCCATGGCGCGCAGATCAGAAGAAGCCGCCGCAGACACCCAACGGCTTGCCCCACCTTTACTGCTCGCAACACACCGTTAAATGCTGGCTACCGGGTGCATCGCTTCGCCATGCACGTAATTTCTCATAATTACGCAAAATAACAAGCAAAAATGCGTATTGAAGGGTTCAGTTACACAAAAGTGGGGGATTGCGGCGGCGGAGCAACGTGGGGGCGCTGGGCGGGCGGTGCTGGACGCCCAAAAAACGCCACTCACGGCGCTCCGACCCGGTGACAGGGCTGACCCCATCTCATCGCGCCCCAGTCCGCTGACGGCAGACATCCCCCCCAGCGTTGCGCAAAAAAATAGCCCGCACGGGGCGGGCTAAATTTTGCATATCTCGATGCTTCGTGGGATCGAACCGTCAGAATTAACGGCATCGAGATGGTAGGGCCGCAATTGCCAGACAACAAAGATTGCAGGCCGCGAAGCGTGACATATGCCTCACTTTGCCCGTACGTGCGTCACAGAGTGCGTACGAGCGTCATTCAGAAAAAGCGGATCTGGTGCGAACGCATGGCGACCTCAATAGGCGGCGGAACTTCGCGACGGCAACACCAGATGCTGTTCGAAGAATGAACACGCCAAGTTTGCAACTGCATCTTGGATGGCCCTCCGATCGATCAAGGGATCGTCTACACAGAGTAGCGGTAGCTGTTTCTTGCCAGCAGCTGTGGGTTCCGCCAAAAAAACGTAGTGTCCAGCCGGACCATCAATCCAGGTGAGTTCAGCCGAAGCGATGTGATTCGCATAGCGGGAGCCATTCGATAGCGGCGGCACCTCTTGGTCGCCTGCCGTGACTACGATATGAACAGGCACGCGGATATCGGCCAGTCCGCCAGCGTCAAACGCCCCACCGAGCGCTGGGTTCATCACAAATGCCGCCTTGATCCGCTCGTCGCGGTACGAGCGCGCATGCTCTGCAACGGAGTTCACAAACGCAGGATCGGTGTTCATGAGTTCGTCCCACACCTTACCCACGTCGGGGAACTCGCGAGGACCCGCAGGCGCAGATTCACCGTTCGCGCGACTGAGCGCAAAAAAATGCTCCAGGCTGCAACGGCCACCCACGACGGTCAAAGCCGTGTAGCCGCCGAGCGAGAAGCCAGCAGCTCCGATACGAGCAACATCAACCCGATCACCCAAGAGCGGGTCCGCCAGAAGCTGATCCAGCGCAGCAGTCAAGTCCTTCGCGCGCTCCCACCACAGCAAAAATCCGTGTGGCACGTACGGCTCAATGCTTGTGTTGCCGTGGTGATTCACAGCCACAGCGATATGGCCTTGGGCCGCGAGAGCACGGCCAAGCCACCCCAGCTGGAATGCGCTGCCGCCGGTACCGTGCGACAACAGCACTACGGGAAAAACGCGAGGACTTGCCAAAACAGGCGCGTCGCGCGCCACATCGCGCAACAGAAACAATGGCTCCGGCGCCCCGATGAGGAAGTCCTCTTCCTCGGCTCCACCATCTGCCGGATACCAGATCACCGTAGTGAGAGGTCGAGCGTCAGACTTGGACCAGTTCTGTCTCGAAACATCCTTCCATCTTTTGACTTGCTGTCCAACCTTGTACATCGCTACTCCTATGTGACCTTGTTGCTGGCTCAGGGCAAGCTGGCTGCCCGGCGAACTGGCTCAACCTACTCCACCCCCGCAAACCCCAACACCAGGTGGTCAATCCACACCCGCAGCTTCGCGGGCAAAAACCGATTCGG
>OGCL01000362.1_pt1 | contig 50289 bp, 46 predicted proteins | sample 1570041 | NCBI WGS metagenome assembly OGCL01 (sample SAMN06266162, study PRJEB24511) | hot springs metagenome | isolation source: Hot spring water | place: South Africa: Limpopo | collected 2015-06-22 | reverse complement strand
TTATTTTGCATTTATTTTAAAAATATGATAAAATATAACTAGCTTTTAAAATATAGCTAACTTTTATATATTAAATATAATTTTATGTATTTAAAAAATCCAGAAACTCAAAGATGAGTTGAAAAATACAAAACTCCTGAAGAAGTATCAAAATTGGCTGACAAACTAGAGAAAAAAAGTAAAACAGAGTTAGCACAAAAAGTTAGATGAATAGCACAAACCGTTCAAGATAAATCTGTGGATTTAAGAAAAAAACTTCAAGATGAATTATCTGAAACTGAACAAAAAGAAATAAGAGAAACTCTTAAAGATGATGATTGAATTGTAGAAACTTTTACAAAATGATTAAGTGAAGATGAAAAAATTCAACTTGAAACTTCAAAAGCTGTTGCATGAGTTATTTGAGAAGATAATGCAAAAACTTTAAAAAAAATAGAATGAATTTGGAATAGACTTTCAACTTGATTTGATAAAATTTGAGAAATTTTTAATAAAAAATGAATTATGGCTTGAATTTGAGCTATCATTTTGATGTTTAAATGAATTTTTTCTTGAGATTTTAGTGCTTTAGATAATATTTTAAATCCAGAAAAAGAAAATGGGAAAAAAAATAAGAGTAAAGAAGATGAGAAAATAAATGAAAATACCAAATATAGAGATTTAACAATATTATTTACAAAAATAGTATATTCTTGAGAAAATAAAAATAATATTGTAAATATATTAAATTCTTCTAATGTTGAAAATTTAAAAATAAAAGAAATTCCAGAATTATTAAAAACAAAAAACCTTAAAAAAAAGCTTTGATTAGATTGAACTAATTATACAGAAGATGAAATAAAACATGCTTTAAATATGTTTCATAAATGAAAATGAAAAAATATTTTGGATAAATTTTATAAAAATTGATATCAAGAAAATACTATAAGGGAAGTTATTTTATGAATAAGAGATTTAAATATAATCGATGAAATAAACGGTAAAATATCTAAAATTGAAATTTCTGATATAACAAAAATAGGAACTATTTTATGAAATAGTTTAAGTCTAGATATTAAAAATGAAAAATGAGCCATAAATCAAAAAGCTAATGATTTATGAATAAATCAAGAAATTGTTAGTTGATTTTTATCTTTTAATTGGAATTTAAATAGTGAAAATAGTAAAGAATCTATAAATAAAAATATAGATGCTTCAAATATTAAAGATAAAGATAAAGCTAAAGAAATTATTCAATTTTGATATAGTTTTATTGAAAATTTAAAAAGTAATAAAAAAATTAATCTTTGATTTGATAAGATATTAGATTGAATAAAAATTCAACCTAAAGATATTTTAAAATTGTATATACTTACTTGATGACAAAAAGAATTTGATTTTGATAAATTAAATGATTTTCAAAAATCTTTCACATATATAAGTGTATTATGAATTTTAGATGAAGAAAATGACCAATTACAAGCAGAATATTTTACAAGATTAGCATGAATATCATTAAATAAATGAAATGATTTTTTAAATTTAGTTCCAGAGTGAGTTAAAGATATTATATGAAGTAGTATAAATATAGCTGAAGATAAATTAAAAAAGGAAGCTAAGGAATTGTGATATGAAATTATTGGTAGTATAAAAGAACACCCTCAAATAATTTTATGGATTTTATGAGTAATTGCTGTAGTTTGATGGAATGTTAGAAAAGTTCCTTTTATTGAAATACCATTATGGATATGAAAAAAAATTGTAAAAAAACTAAAATAGTTCTTATTTCTTTAAAACAAAACAAATATGACACCAGAAACTCCTATCTCTACTTCGCCACAAGTAGAAACTGCTCCAATTAAAGCAGAAAAAAAACTTACTCCAGAACAACTTAGACAAAATATTTTTAATGAAATCTTGAGAAAATACTGAGTTGATTTAAAAGAGGCTACATGTAATCAAACTATGTGTTCTTTAGAAATTTTAAAAACCGAACTACAAATAACTCCTGCTGAAAAAATAATTGAAAAAAAATCTCGCGAAATTTATAGGTCATACTTAGAAAATAATTGAGTAGAAAAAATTGCAAATCTTGATTCTTTAACAAAATCTATTGAATCAGAAAGATTACAAAATATGAAAAATGAGTTTGAAAAAATTTTAAATCCTGCTTTAGAGAAATATGATTTTTTAAACCTTCAAACTAAAGAATTTGTAAAAATTGGAATTGCAAATTCTATGCTAAAATGACCTAGCTGACAAATACTGGATTCTCTTGTTTGATCTATGTGAAAATTTATGGCAGATTTATCACAAATGGATATAAAATGATTAAATAAATTATTAAGTAATAAATCAAATGAACCTAAAGATGCCTGAAGAACTTTATCACTTGAAGAACAATTTAGCACAAATTTAAAAAAATATTTAGATAAATTTGAAGAAATAAATAAAAAATTTAATGAAAATAATATTACAAACCCAACTCAAAAACAAAATATTATTTCTAATGTAGATTGGTTTAGAAATCCTGCTTTAATTGAAGCTTGAGTAGATTGACTTGATATCTCAAAAATTGATTTAACTAAAACAGAAAAAAAAGAATTAGATGGAAATGAAAAGAAAAATTTAGTTGAATATATGATGAAATCAAGAGAAAATTTAGTTGAATTATCAAGAAAAATGTCACTTTGAGATAAGTGAGCTGATTTAGCTTATGATTTGATTTGAAATTGATGAGTTATTTGAAAATGAGTTGAAAAATTACTTGAAATTATTTTAAAACTTCCAATTATTTGAAAAATATTTGCAACGTTTTTATGACTTGACCCAAACAATGCATTAGATGAATTAAAAGAAAATTCTGCTAATTTTAAATATTTATCTAGTTTAAAATCTCTTTGAGCTTCAAAAAATGAAAAAGCAGAAAAAGTTCCTTGAAAAAAACCTTTTGAAAATATAGATTTATCAAATATTCGTTTCAATCTAGTAAAAAATGAAATGAAAGAAGTAAAAACAGTTTTTGGAGAAACAAAAGAAGAAGAATTAGCTGAAAAATGGAAAAAAGCTTTTAATGAGTGAATAGAAACTCCAGATTGACTTTTTAAACTTGAATTATGAAATAAAAAAGAATGAAAACTTACTTCTTTAGAGTTAAAAGAAATTTTAAGAAATTGACTTACAAAATTAAATGATAAAAAACAAGAAAAACAAGCTGAGGAAGATGCTAAAAAAAAGAGAAAATAATTGATAAAACTGATAAAGTAAAATTTGAATGAAAAAAATGAATATTTACTTGAACTAAAGAAGTTTCAAAAACAATTTTTATAAATTGATTACAAGAATTAGTTTTAAATTGAAAGTTTGAATTTACTGATAGTGAAAGAAAAATTATAAAAATAGAAAAAGTATAGTTTTCTTGACAAATTAGAATTTTTATATATAATCATTTTACTTAATTTTTAAATATAGTAAAATGAAAACTCAAAATAAAATTCGTGCTTTATTACAAAAGCCAGGTGCAAAAGTAGAACTTGCAAAAATTGCTCGTGAAGCAAAAATGCAAAGATTGCAAAAACTTTTTTGAAATATGTAAAAAAGAGTTAAAAAACTCTTTTTTCTTTTGCAGATTTAAAAATATTTATATAATATAGAAAATTAAAATTAAAAATCTATTTTTATGAAAAAAATATTTTACATAATAATTTTTTATTTACTTTTTATCCAGTCATCTTTTGCTAGTTTGCTTGATGCAAGTAAAAAAATTTGATGAACAAATACTCAAAATCAATCTCAAACTACAACTTCAGAAAGTAATTTTTGGTGATCTCTTACAGATATATTTTTCTATATACTTTTATGAGCAATAATATTTGTTATAACTATTTTTTTTATAAAACTTATAAGAGTAATTTTTGAGATTGTTTGGAGTAATAAACTAGTTTATATGAAGGTTACTCTTCCAAAATCAGACTCAAAACTTGATAAAGAAAAAGAAACAAAAAAAGATTTTAAAGAAAAAATTGGTATGATGAGTATGTATTATAAGGCTATTCATAAATTATCAGAAGCTTGATTAAAAGATACTCTTATTAATATTATATTTGACCATTCAAAAATAGCTTTAGAATTAGCATATGAAAATTGAGAACTAAGTTTTTATATAGTTACTTATGAATGATATGTAAATGTTGTTACTCAACATATAACTTCTATTTATAATGATGCTGAAGTAAGAATCATAGATAAAGACAAAGAATATATAGACATAAAACCTGTTTGATACACTCTTAGAGCTGCCTCTCTTTGAAAAAATAAAGAGGATGTTTTTCCTATTAGAAGTTTTAAATATTTAGAAGATGATCCTCTAAATAACTTTACAAATGTATTTTCTTCTTTAGATAAAGAAGATAAAGCTGTTTATCAAATTATCATAAAACCTATTTGATCTAGATGGAATAAAAAAGCTAAAAAAGCTGCATGACTTGTAGCTAAATGAGAATATAAAAAGAAAAGTCGTATTCCTTTTTTAGACTTTTTCTGGAATCCACTTGTTGCACTAGTAGAGTGAACTGATAATATGATAAAAGATACCACTGCACCATGAGCAAATTCTGGAGATAGTTATAAAATATTTAATCAAGCTGAAACTGAAGCTCATAAAATTATGTGAGAATCTGCTTGACAACCATCATTTAGAACTTCACTTAGAATTTTAGTTTCATCAAAAATACCAAAAAGAGCTGAAGAATGAACTCATGCTGTAATTGCTGCTTCATCAATATTTACAGATGAATATAATAATGCCTTAGATAATCCTCAACTTTATGAAGATTTTTTTTATTTTATTTTTACCCCTATAAGATATTTTGCATTTAATCATAAACTTATTTGATTTTTTCAAAATGTTTCTATATTTTCTGCTGATGAACTTTCAACATTATATCATTATCCAGATATAAATTACAACAAATCTCCTATAATAAATTGGCTTGATTATAAAAAATTAGCTCCTCCTCATAACCTAAAATTTCCAAAAATTCCTTGTATACTAGAAGAAAAAATAAAAATATGAGAAAAAGAAATAATTGATGAAAAAACTTTAGAAAAAAAACTCGAACCTATTTTTGATATAAAACAAGTTCATAGACATCTTGGTTGATTCCCTGTTTATAAAGACGGTGTTCTAATGTGATTTAACGAATATAGAAACAAAAAAACTCCAATTTATTTTGATAAAAAAGATAGAGGAAGACATCATTATATCATATGAAAATCTTGAGGATGAAAATCTGTATTTATTGGTTATTTAGCTCGTCAAGATATGCGGAATGGTGATGGACTTTGTATAATTGATCCGCACTGAGATTTGGTTGAAGATGTACTTGCATTTACACCAAAAGAAAGAGCTCGTGATATAATAGTTTTTGATCCAGCAGATGATGAATACCCAATGTGATTAAATATGCTTGAAGTAATTTCAGAAGACCCTGAAATTAGAAAAAGAGAAATGGATAGAGCTGCAATAGATGCAACAGAAATTTTTATAAAAATATTTTGAGATGAAATATTTGGTCCTCGTATTCAACATTATTTTAGAAATGGATGTTTGACTTTGATGGAAGATTTGGAAGATGGATGAACTCTTATCGATGTACCAAGACTTTTTGTTGATGATGCTTTTATGAAATATAAAACTTCAAAAGTAAAAAATCCTGTTGTAAAATCTTTCTGGGAACATGAATATGCTTCAACTTGAGATAGAGAAAAACAAGAAATGATTCCTTATTTTTCTTCTAAATTTGGTCCTTTTATCACAAATACAACTATTAGAAATATAATAGGACAACCAAAATCAGCTTTTAACATAAGAAATATAATGGATAACAAAAAAGCTCTTTTAGTTAATCTTTCAAAATGAAAAATCTGAGCACTAAATGCACAATTACTTTGACTTATATTTGTTTCAAAAGTAAATATGGCTGCAATGTCTAGAGCTGATATACCAGAAAATGAAAGAAAAGATTTTTTCATGTATGTTGATGAATTTCAAAATTTTGCAACTGAAACTTTTGGAGAAATATTGTCTGAAGCTAGAAAATATCGTTTAGCTTTAATAATGGCTCATCAATTTATAGCACAAATTGGATGATCTTGAGCTAAACAAAAATGAGATAAACCAAGTATAAAAGACGCAGTATTTTGAAATGCTTGAACTATAATGTCTTTTAAAGTTTGAGCTGAGGATGCAGAATACCTTGAAAAAGAATATGCTCCGCTTTTATCTCAACAAGATATTATATGAATTGCAAATTTTACAACTTATGTTAAATTAAATATCGATAATGCAACTACTCGTCCTTTTGACATGAAAACTTTACGGGATAATAATTATAAAAATATAGAAGCTGCAAAAATTATAAAAGAATACTCAAGAAAAAAATACTGAAGAAAGAAAAAATATGTTGATATGGAAATTGAAGCAAGACTTTGAATAACTTAAAAATTTAATTTATTTTTATGAAAAAATTTTTAATAAAATTATTTGTGATATTTAGTTTATTACTACCTAATTTTTCATTTGCAATAATAAATATATGAACTAGTAATAGTGATAATATAAGAATTACAAAAGAAAATTCTGGAAAATCTATGAACAATGATGCTTTTGAAGAAATGTGATGAAGTGAATTTTTTTACGTTTGAAAAACTTGAGAAAGATGAATAAAGTATTTTTTATTAAACATAGCTCGTGACTTGAGAGCAATAATTTTTGCTTTTGTTTTACTTATTTGAATAATAATGGTTATTAAACTTATTTTTTGAGAGAATACAGAAGAAGAACAAAAAAAGCTAAAAACTTGAATACTTTGGGCAAGTATATGAATAATAGTTATGCAAATAGCATTCTCTATTTACAAAGTTTTATTTGATAAAGATGTTTGAGCTTATTTAGCCAGAAGTTTTACATCTAGAATTATAGAACCTTTTATAGATATGCTTATGTTATTTGCAAGTTTTGCATTTGTAGCTATTTGAATTTATGCTTTTTATAAAATAGTAACAGCTGGATGAGATGAAGAAAAAATAAAAAAATGAAAAAAATCTATTATACAAGCTATTATTTGATTTGTAGTTATAAAATTTGCTGATATAATAGTTAAGAATACTTATAATCCTGATTGCTGAAGCTGATGATTTATTATCTACTGGGGAACTCATATTTGTGAAAATATCACTGATAATGCAAAAATTATTACAGTTTTAATAAATTGGTTAAATTCTTTTGTAGCTTTAGTTATAGTTATTATGCTTATTTATGCTTGATTTTTAGTTATGACTTGATGATGAGATGAAGAAAAAAACAAAAAAGCAAAAAATATTATAATTTATGTTTGAATTTGACTTTTAATACTTTTTGCTAGTTATGTTATAATGACTTTTTTTATAAATCCTGAAAGTAAAATTTAACAAAATTTTTATGAAAAAAACTATTATAAAAATATTTTTATTTTTATCACTAATACTAAGTTTTAATAATTTGTTTGCTATAAATTTTAATGATGCTTCAAATGCTACTTCAAAAATATCTAGTGTTTCTATTGCAAGAAAATCAGGAAGTATAGAAACTCAAGTACAAAATATAACTTACAATTTATTTAAAACATTAAAAATAATAATTTGATGACTTTTAGTAATTTACATAGTTTATGCTTGAACTATGATGATAATGTCTATGTGAGCTGATGAAAAACAATTATCAAGTGCAAAAAGAAGCATTTGGTATGCTATTGTCTGACTTTTATTTATAAACATTCCTGGACTTTTATTTAATTCATTTACAAATAAAAACACTCATGATGATGTTACTTCTTCGCTTTGAGATACAAGGGTAATATTTGATAGAAATATATTCATGAATAGTGATGTTTTTGGAAATACTTTGGGTTCAATAATTACATTTTTAGAAATAACTATAGTTGTTATTGCTATTTTTATGATAGTTTTAACTTGAATAAAAATGATTTTATCAGCTTGAGAAGAAAAGGCTATGAGTGAATGAAAACAAAAAATATTATGGTCTTTAGCTTGACTTGTTTTTATTTGAATTATAGAAGTTTGGAGAAATATAATTTTTGTTTGAGATTTTAAAAAAGACTGACAAGATTTATTTGCAACACTTGTAAATTTGGCTTTGTTTTTTGCTTGACCTGTAGCAATATTTTTTATATGTTTAGCTTGATATTATTATATAACTTCTGGATGAGATGAAGAAAAAATAAAAAAAGCAAAAAATATTATTATAAATACTGTAATTGCAACTTTAATTTTACTTGGAATTTATACAGTTTTACTAGATTTAAAAACTTTAAATTTTTAATTTTTATTTATGAAAAAATTTTTAATACTAATAACAACTTTTTTTTATTTATTTTTAGTTTCTTGAATAATTTATTGAGTTTCCTGAGATACAAGTTGAGGTTCTAAAGAACCTATAGAAGTAAAAGTTACAGAAAAAATTTCTGGGGCAAATTGTGAACCAAAAACTTGACCTTGTCCTCCTGAATGATGTATTTGTAAGATAGAGCCTTGATTTAATACTATCCAATCTATGATTTGATGAATTATAAAATGGGTTACTGTTATCGCTGCTTTAGGATGAATTTTATTTATTGTAATAAATTGAATTATGCTTTCTATGTGATGAGAAGAAAATACAAAGACAAAAGAAAGAATTATAAAAACCGTTGTTTGACTTATACTTTTACTTTTAAGTTGAGTTATACTTTCAATAATTGCTCCTTGGGTTTATAAATAAAAAAATAGAGATGTTACATTGCAACATCTCTATTTTTTTATTATCTTTCATACTTTTTTCAATTCATCTAAACTTATTTCAAAAATTACAGGTCTTTCTGTGAGGACAAGTTGAAGAATATCATTCAAATGTGATTCATTTAAAAGTTTATTCATTTCAAATAAATTTAATTTATGTCAAAATTTTATAACACTTCTATAAGCAAGTACAAGCAAAAACTTTATTTTTATTTCATATAAAGTTTTTGATTTAATTGTATTTCAAAAATTTATAGAATCTGAAATTTTAAATTGATTTGGATTTAATATTGTATAAATCATTTATTGATTTAATTTTTGAAGTTTTATATTTATCAGTGCAAATTTCTAAATTTTGTTTTTAATTTTCTAGAAAATAAATTTGCAATTTTTAAATTTATTTATATGATATGCGGGATTTTTTTAAAAAAGTAAAAAATTATTTTTAATATTTTAATGAAAAATTATGTCAAATTTTGATTTAATAAGTAAAATTCAAGCTCAATTTGTAAAAGAAAATATGCCTGAATTTAAAACTTGAATGGAAGTAGAAATTCATCAATTAATTGCTGAATGAGATAAATCTAGAATTCAAAAATTTAAAGGAATTATTATAAAAACAGCTGGGAAAACACCACTTGAAAAAACTATTACAGTTAGAAGAAAAGTTGGTCCTTTTGGTGTTGAAAGAATATTTGCAATTCATTCTCCAACTATTGATAAAATTGAAATTATAAGACAATTCAAAGTTAGAAAAAAACATATTGGATTTATAAAAAATTTAACTTGAAAAGCTGCAAGATTAAAAGAAGTAAAATAAATTTTTAAAAAAGTTTAAACTGAAAGATTTTCTTTCAGTTTTTTCTTTCCTTTTCAAAAAAATAAATATAATACTTCAAATTAAATTTTAACTGAAAAATTATATGAAAAACCTAAGCTTAATACAAATTATAGAAAATATAAAATCAAAAAAAACTACTTCAAAAGAGGTCTGGGATTATTTTATGTGAAGAATAAAAAAATATGACAAAAAAATTTGAGCTTTTAACTTTGTAAATGAAAATTGATTTAATAAAAATGATGAATCTATTTTGGCTTGAGCTCCTATTTGAATAAAAGATATTTTTTGTGAAATCTGAGTTCCAACAACTTGTGCTTCTGTAATGCTTGAAAATTTTGTTCCACCTTATGATGCAACTGTTATAAAAAATCTAAAAAATGCTTGAATGTCTAGTATAGGGAAACTAAATATGGATGAATTTGCAATGTGATCAACAACTGAAACTTCAGCATTAAACAAAACTATAAATCCTTGGGGAAAAGATAGAATTCCTGGAGGTTCGAGTGGATGAAGCGCTGCAGCAGTTGCTGCATGACTTGTTCCAGCAAGTTTATGAACTGATACAGGTTGAAGTATTAGACAACCTGCAAGTATGTGTAATATAGTTTGATTTAAACCAAGTTATGGAAGAAATTCTAGATACTGAGTTATTCCAATGGCTTCAAGCTTGGATTGTCCTTGAACTTTGACAAAAACTGTTCGTGACGCTTGATTACTTTATGAAATCATGAATTGACATGATGAACTAGAAAATACTTCATTAGAATGAAAAGATATAATTAATCCAAAAATTTGGGAAAATAAAGACTTAAAATGATTAAAAGTTTGATTACCGAAAGAATATTTTGAAGAAGGAATTGATGCTTGAGTAAAGCAAACTATTTTAAAAGCTGTAGAAGAATTTAAAAAACTATGAGCTGAAATAATAAATATTTCATTACCTATGACAAAATATGCTGTAGCAACTTATTATATTATTTGTCCTGCTGAAGTTTCAACAAATCTTTGAAGACTTGATTGACTAAGATATTGACATACTTCAACAAAACCTTATGCAAATATGGAAGAATTTTATTTAAATAATAGATGAGAATGACTTTGAAGTGAAGCTCAAAGAAGAAGTATTTTAGGAGCTTATGTTTTATCTGCTTGATTTTATGATTCATATTTCAAAAAAGCCTGTCAAATAAGAACTTTAATTATAGAAGATTTTAAAAAAGCTTTTGAAAAAGTAGATGTAATTATATCTCCAGTAAGTCCTAATGTTGCATGGAAAATCTGAGAAAAAATCGATAATCCACTTAAAAATTATTTAGCTGATGCTTATACGATTCCAGCTAGCCTTGCATGACTTCCTGGAATTTCTGTTCCAGCTTGATTTGCTTATAGTGAAGATACTGAAAAGGAATTTTTACCAGTTTGATTACAAATACTAGCGTCTCAATTTGAAGACCAACTTGTGCTAAAAGTTGCCCACACATTTGAACAAGCAACAAAATATTGAGAAAAAAATCCAGAAGGTTTTGAGGATTAATGTAATTAAATACATTTTTTTGCAAAATAAAGTCAAATATGATAAAATGTATTTGACTTTATTTTTTAAATTAAAATTATGACAAATCCAGAAAAACAAAATGAAAATTTAGAAAAACAACAAAAAGAAATTAATGAAGTAAAAAATAGTTTATTGAACTTTTGAAAAGATCCTGAAAAAGATAAAAAATTTATAGAAAGCCCAAACTCTTGAAATATAGCCGTTAGTGCTATAGAAGATGATGTTAAAGAGAAATCAAAATCTATAAAAAATTCAGAAACTAAATTAGCAATTGAATGAAAATTAAAAGAAATTGAGAAATTTAAAAAAGTTTGAAAATTAGCTCAAGAAGAAGCTTTTATGTTATCAATAATTTATAAAGAAATTTCTTCATTACAATGAACAGAAATAAAAGAAAATAATATTCAAACAGAAAAAGCAAAAGAAGCAAGAGATAAAGCTGAAAAAGATTATGCTAAAAAGCTACTTAGTGCAACTGAAATATTAGCAGAAGTTTTAAAAACTAACGAATTAAAACAACAAGAAAAAATTAAAAAACAAATAGAACAAAGCGCTCTAGCTAGAAATAAACAAAAAGAACCTCCTTTAGCTTATGCAAACCTAGAAATACCTACACCTCAAAAAGAAAACCCTAAACTTGAGAATTAGGGCTTTCTTTTTGTAATTTAAAATGAAGTATCAAAAAAACTAAAATCATAAAATAAAATATTTTAAAATAAACTCAAAACATTCATAAATCTATTTTATAAACTGCAAATTCTAAACTTCAAAAATAATTTCAAATAAAAATAATATATTTAAGAAAAAAATAATCTATAAATCATAAAATAAATCAAATTTTTTCATTTATCATTTGTCATAAAATACTAAAAAATCCAAAAAACATAGCAAATGGAATAGTTCATCAAACTAGCATATTTGTAATCGGTGCTAAAATTGAAACTTGTCAAAAGTTAAAAATCATAATTGGCAAAGTTGTGGTTAGTGCTGACATAGTCAAAACAAAACTTTCCTTTATCGCAAAAAAACTTGGCAAAATATTAAAAACTTTGTCCCAAAATTCTTGAAAATACAAAAGTCAAACTACAGCTAAAAAACTTAAATGAAAAGAAATATCATAATTTAGATAAAGTGGATTATATAAAACTATTAAAAAAGCTGCAAGTAAAAGTAAACTCAAACTATCACCTTTTCTTCAAGAAACTAAAATAAAATACCCTAAAAGTCACATAATCCCAGCTCTAATAGCTGCTATATTTTCTCAAACTATTGCCAAAAAAAATATAACAAATAAAAAAACTAAAATAGTTCTTAAAATAACAGGAAAATATTTAAACAAAAATCATAAAAAAATAATTATTATAGTTATATTTGAACCACTAACAACAACTAAATGTGTAAGTCCAGAATTATTAAAATTTTCTGTTAATTCTTTGGGAAAATTTTCTCTTGCTCAAATGAGTATTCAAGCAAGTAAATTAGCTTCATTTTTTGGAAAATTTTCAAAAATAATATTTAGAAATTTTTGTCTAAAATCATAAATAAATTTTTTTGTTTTTCATAATTCTTTTTTCTCTCATAAATCTAGCTTAGAAGCGAAAACTTGAAAATAAACTTTACGGGATAACATAAATTTTTCATAGCTAAAATTATCTGTAAAGTTTTCTATTTTGATGATTTTTGAGTTCAAAGAAATGATTTGACCTGATTCTAAAATTAAATTTTTAGGAAAATAAAGTAAGAAATTAAAATGAAAATTTGGATTCTCATTTATAGAAATAATTTTTAAAATATATGAATTATTTGTTTCTCATTTTTTATAAAGTTCTAAAACTTCAGCTTTTATAAATACTTCTTTATTATAATAATTTTTTATTTTAGACAAATTTTGTCAAATATAATAATTATTTATTCCAGAAAAAATTCATCATAAAAATATTCAAAAAGCTATAATAATAACAAAAAAATGATATTTCTTCATTATTATTAAAAGAAGTATTAAAAAAAATAATACTCAAGCAAAAAATATAAGTATTAAGTTAAAATCAAACAAAATATTTCAAACAAAAACTCAAAACAAAAAACTAACAACAAAAAATATAAATACTTTATTTTTAGACATAAAAAATTATGAAAAATACTTTCTATAATTTTAAGATTTTAATTTTAAATATCAAGGTTAAATGATTTTATTTCTTCTATTTGAGTTTTTGTAATAAATCCTGAAGCTTTTTTATGTCATCATCAATCAAATTTTTTGGCAATTTTTGTTAAATCTATATCATCTCTAAGTGTTCTAAGTGAAGCCTTTACGTATTCTCATTTTTGAGTTAGAAGTGTAGAATATTTTATACCATCAACTGTATTTAAGTAATCTACTACTCCAGAAATATCTTCATAATCACAATTATAGCTATCTAACATAGATTTATTTACATAAGAAAACAAAACTCAATTTTTATCTATAAAACTATCATTTAATATTTTTCACCAAAGTCTTATGGTAGAAAGTTTATTTGTTTTAAAAATTTTTTCTATTATCAAATTTCTCTGAGCTCAAAGTTCTAATAATTTTGAAGCTAAAAAATAAGTTACTTCATTTGTATTTGAATGTTTAAATCATCAAGTATCTGTATAAATTCAAGTTAAAAGATTTGTTGCGGTAATATTTGAAATCCTTAAACTCAATAAAACAAATATTTCAAAAACTATCATTGTTGTTGAAGAATAAGTTGTATTTAAAATATTTTGTTTTGCATAAAACTCGTTTGTTATATGATGATCTATAGAAACAGTATTGTAAGTTTTTCAGTCAAAAAGTTCAATATATTCTTTATCTCATCAGATTTGATTTTTTCATCAACTATCAAAAAATACTATTAAATCATAATTTTTAGGGTCAAAATCTTTTTTATAAATATCTGTGTTTTTTAAAAATTTATATCTTTCAGGAATTTCATCAATACAAATTAAATCAGCTTTTTTATCAAAAAAATTATCTTTTAGCATTTCATAAAATGCTGTTGCACTTCAAATAGTATCTAAATCAGGATTTTTATGAGACACTAAAGCTATATTTTTTGATAATTTTATTTTTTCAAGTAATTTTTTATAAACTCTTAATTTTTTTTCTAACATTTAGAAAAATTAAAATATAAAAGAACTATGATAATTATTTTAAGATTTTTTCAAATGATTAAATCTTGCTAATTAGAAGAATTATGGAAGAATTTATTTATTTTTAATAATCCTAACTTCTTCATGTAATTCAATTCAAAATTTATTTTTAACTTTTTGTTTTGCTAAATCTACCAAATAAAGCAAATCTTTATAATCTCAATTATCAAGCTTTGTCATCAAAAAATTTGCATGTTTATCTGAAAAATAAGCATTTTTATAACAAAATCATTTTAATCAAACTTGCTGCAACATATATCCAGCTGATAATTCTTTAGAGTAATTCTTAAAAAAACTTCCGCAAGAATTTCATTTTGGTTGAACTTCTTCCCTAAACTTTATATTATCAATATCATTTGGATATTTTTCAATTACTTTAGATAAATCAAATTTTATTTTTATGATAAAATATTTCTGCGTTTGCTTAAAAATACTATTTCTATAAGAAAAATTAGAGCTATTTTTATCTAATATTTCTATTTCTCAAGTTTCTAAATTATAAACCTCTGCTTTTAAAAAATTACTTTCAGCTTCAAGTCAAAAACATCAAGCATTTCAAAAAACAGCTCACCCGATACTTCCAGGAAGTCATATAAATCTATGCCAAATATTTTGTTTAAAATCATTTTCTAGTCTTTCTGCGATTTTCCAAGTTTTTTCTGCAGAATAAACTTCTAAAATTTTAGATTTTTCATCATAAAAAAATCATTTTAGATTATTTTTTATAATAATTCCTTTAAATTCTTCAAATGCAAAAAGTAAATTAGTTCAATCTCAAACAAACAAAGTTTGCAAGTTATTTTGTTTAGCAAAATTTAAAATTTCTTTTAATTTCAAAATATCTTTTTGATCATTTAACTCAAAATAATACTTTGAAAAAGCTTTTGTTTTAAATCAAGATAGATTTGATATATCTATATTTTGTTGTAAGTTTAAATTATCCATATTTTTAATTATTTAAATACTTTTTTATTGCGATTCAAGTCCAGCTATTTTTACATTTTGCTACTTTTTCTATATCTCAAGCAATTACTAATTTTCCTCATTCATCACCTCAAGTTGGTCAAATATCTATGATATAGTCAGCATTTAATATAACATCCATATTATGTTCTATAACCAAAACTGAATTTCATTTATCAACAAGTGAATGTAATATTTTTAATAATTTTTGAATATCTTGAAAATGAAGTCCTGTAGTTGGCTCGTCTAAAATGTAAAATGTTTTGCTTGTAGATTTTTTTGAGAGTTCTGTTGCTAGTTTGATTCTTTGAGATTCTCAACCTGAAAGTGTAGTTGATGATTGTCCAAGATGAATATATCAAAGTCCAACATCATTTAAAACTTCTAAAATTTTAAAAATTTTTGGTTGGTTTTTAAAAAAATCAAGAGCTTCTTCAACTGTCATATCTAAAACTTCTGCGATATTTTTTCCTTTAAATTCAACTTCTAAAGTTTCTTTGTTAAATCTTTTTCAATCACAATATTCACATTTTACATAAACTGGTGGTAAAAAATGCATTTCAATTTTTTTCACTCCATCTCAGTCACAATGCGGACATCTTCAATCGCGAGTATTAAAACTAAATCTTCCAGAACCATATCAACGAATTAAAGCTTCTTCACTTGTTGCAAAAAGTTCCCTTATATAAGTAAAAACTCAAGTATAAGTTGCAGGATTTGAGCGAGGAGTTTTTCAAATAGGAGATTGATCTACAACTATTACTTTATCTATGTATTCAAGTCACCTAATTTCTTTTACATTTCAAACTGGTCTATTTGCTCAATTTAATTTATTTAATAAATAGTTTGCCAAAATATGATTTACAAGAGATGATTTTCAGCTTCAAGAAACTCAAGTTACAATTGTTAAATTTTGCAGTGGAATCTTTACATTTATATTTTTTAGATTATTGTGATGAGCTCAAATAACTTCAAGATATTTGTCTAAAATCCTTTTTTTTCTGTCTATTTTGATAGGAATGTGTTTTATTAAAAACGGTCATGTTATAGAATTTTTGTTTTTTATAATTTCATCTATTGTTCATTCTGCAACTATATTTCAACCATGAACTCAAGCTCAAGGTCCTATATCTATAATATAATCTGCATTTTTTATAATATCCTCATCATGTTCAACAACTATCAAAGTATTTCAAATATCTCTTAGTTTTTTTAAATTTTTTATAAGCATATCATTGTCTCGAGGATGAAGTCCGATTGACGGCTCATCTAAAACATAAATAATTCACTCTAATTTTGTTCCTATTTGTGTAGCTAAACGTATTCTTTGAGATTCTCAACCTGAAAGAGTATTTGATTTTCTAGAAATCGTCATATAATCAAGTCAAACTCAAGATAAAAATTCAAGTCTTTCAGTTATATTTTTTAATACATTTTTTGCTATTAAACTTTCTGTTTTAGATAAAGTTATATTTTTAAAAAATTCAAGTGATTTTTTGACTGACATATTTGATAATTCTCAAATATTTAATCATTTAAAATAAACTGATAAACTCTCTAAATTTAGTCTATGTCAATTACAAGTTGGGCAAGTAATATTTGTGATATATTGTGATAATCTATCATCTTCTAAATCACCAGAAAAATATTTTTCTGTTAAAATATTTATAACTCATTTATATTTTACATTATAAACTTTTCCTGACATATTATTTTCAGGACTTAATTTATATGTAGTTTCTCAAGTTCAATAAAGTATAATATCTCTAGATTTTTTATCTAATTTTCCATATTTTTCATTTGAATTTATTTTATTAGCTTGGCAAACTTGTATTAAAAGTTCATGGTAATAAGCACTTCAAAACCAAGGCAAAACTGCTCACTCAGCAATAGTTAAACGAGGATTTATGATATTTTCTTCTAAAAAAACTGGTTTTTCTCAAAGTCAATGACAATCTAGGCAACTTCAAACTGGAGAGTTAAATGAAAAACTTGAAATATCTAGTTCACTCGGAATATGTCAGCAAGAAGAACAAACAAAAATATTTGAATACTTTTTTCAAACAATTTTATCTTCTATCATAAAATCCACATTTAAAAATCAGTTTCAAATTTTAAAAGCTAGAGTTAAACTATCTTTTAATCTTTTTAAATCAAGATTTTCTTCAGAAGAATAATCTTTCACAACAAGTCTGTCTAAAACTATATAAATTTGATTTTTGTTAGATGAATTTATTTTTACTTCATCATTTAAGGTATAGGTAGTATTTCATATTGCAAAACGAATAAATCAAAGTTTTAGTACCTCTTTTTTTACAAGTTCTAAACTTAAATCTTCAATATCTTTTAAAATTGGGACTTTTATAATAAACTTAGTTCATATTTCATATCATTTTATTTCATCAATTATACTTCATAAAGTATCTTTTTTTATCTTATTTCAACATTCTATACACTTTCTTTCTCAAAGATTTAGATACAAAAGTTTATAATAATCATAAATTTCTGTAATAGTTCCAACTGTTGATCTTGGATTTCTATTTGTTGTTTTTTGATCAATAGAAATAACTGGAGAAAGCCCAATTATCTCATCATAAATAGCCTCTTCACTCATTCATCCAATAAACATACGAGCATAACTTGAAAGACTTTCTAAATATTTTTGTTGTCAAATATTGTAAATAGTTTTGAAAGCTAAAGATGATTTTCAACTTCAAGAAAGCCCAGTAATAACTGTTAGTTTATTTTTAGGTATTTTAACATTTATATTTTTTAAATTATGAGTTTTAGCTCAATAAAGCTCTAAAAATTCTGACATTTTTGTTTTATTAATTATAAATACATAACTCTTAATTATAGTGAAAAAAAAATATATTCAAGAGAATATATTTAATTTTTATTACCCATACCTACAGTATTACTCAAATTTTATTTGTATAAAAACAGGAATTGAAGATTTTAATGCTTTATGGAAATTAAAATATTTTTACTTACAATATCTTTAGAAAATCTTTTGATATTTTAAATGAACTAAAAATCTCCTGTTGAAAAACTAAAAAAATGTAATATACTACACCCCTAGTAAATTTAATTATTTTCCCGTTTTTATTTTAGAGAATTTTAAAAAAATTGGTGGTATTTATCTTCGTGACCATTACCTAATCTGAAGCTATACAAAGTCCATAAACTTTTTTTATTCATGCATTTTTGAGTAATTTTGAAATTTCATTTATCGTACTTCAAGTTGAAACAACATCATCAACTATTATAAAAACCTTATTTTTATAATTCTTTAATTTATTTTCATTTAAAACAAAAACATTTTTTAAATTTTCTAATCTTTCTTCTCTGGATAAATGTGATTGCGATTTTGTATTTTTTGTTTTTTTTAAAATTTGAAAATTATATTCAATTCAAAAAATTTCTGCAATACTTTTAGCCAAAATTTGTGACTGATTATATCACTTAAAAAATTTTTTTAAAAAAAACATTGGAGTAGAAACTAAAACTATATTTTCTTTATTTTCTTTAATATTTTGTAAAAGTTTTTTTCATAAATAAACTCCAAAATCTTTTAAAATATCTTTTTTTTGGTAAAATTTTGCATCTTTTATAAGTTTTTTGATAATTTTATTTTGATAATGAGTTAAAATAATCATTTTATCATAAAAAACTTTTTCTTTACAGCTTAAACAAACTTCAAAGTTTTTAGATTTCTTTTTACAAACTGGACAAATAGAAGAGAAAAATCATATTTTTTCTAAACATTTTTCACACAAAAAATGTCACTCTTTTTTGCAAGAATAACACTTTTTAGGAGCAATTAAATCTTTGAGAAAATTAATTATTCTTTCCATAATCCAGCACTAATTTTGATAAGCTATCAACTCAAAACCCGGTTGCTCATATATTGTAAAGTCCGTATTTTTCTTTTACAAAAGCAACTCAAGCTATATCTATATGAGTAAATTTCTCATTATTTAAACAAAATTGTTTTAAAAAAGCTCATCACATACTTGATCACATATAAACTCAAGAAGTATAATTTATCAAATCACTTATTTTTCACTTTGTTTTTTCTATCATAAAATCATCAAGTGGTAATTCCCAATAAGACTCAAAAGTTTCATTTTTTAAAAGTTTGTCTATAAATTGTCTATTATCTCACATAATCCCAGCATAATTATAACCCAAAGCCACCATACAAGCTCAGGTCAAAGTAGCCACTGTTGTAATACTTTCAAGAGTATAATTTTTAGAAATATATGAAATTGCATCTGCTAAAACAAGTCTTCATTCCGCATCTGTATTTGTTATCTCAACTGTTTTCCCAGAATATGATGTGATAATATCACTTGGTCTATAAGCATCTCCAGAAATACTATTTTCAGCAAGTGGCAGAGCAATAATTAAATTACAATTTAACTCTTTTTCATCTAATTCTTTCATCATATATAAAAGTGTTGCGCTTCAAGCCATATCATTTTTCATATTCATCATATAATCTTCTACTTTTATATTTAATCATCAGGTATCAAAAGTAATTCATTTTCATACAAATCATAAAGTTGGTAATTTTTTGTCTATAATTCTTTCCAAAATTACAAGTCTTGGCTTGAAATTACTTGCTTTTCAAACAGCTTCTATAAGATTTAATCATTCTCTTTTTATATCTTCATAATCAAGAATTTTTACTTTTACATTTTTAAATTTTTGCGATTTTATAAAACTTGCATATTTATCAGGAGTTTTATCTAAAGCTGGTTTATTTACTATATCTCTAGCATCTGTTATGTTTTTTAAAGTTTCTAGTCTAGAAGTTAAATTTTGAATTTGTAATCAATCGCAAACTATATTTAACTCAAGTTCTTTTTTTTCTGTTTTATACTCAAAATAATCATATTTTCATAAAATTATACTATCAAGCATTATGTTATCTTTAATATATTCAAAAGTAATTTTTTCTCCTAATTTATCTATATTTTCTCATAAAAATAAATACAAATCTTTCTTTACATCAAGATAAAATAAAAATATAACTTCTTCAAAATTTTCTTCTCACAAAAAAACTTTAAAAGTAGTGTTTTTTTGTTCTTCAAAAATTTTATCTATTTTAGATAAAACTTTTTTATCTAAATTTAAAAAACTATATTTTTCAAAATCAAATTTGTTTTTTATTAAAGCAACTAAAGTAGAGTTTTTTGCTTGGCTAAAAGAGTTTAAAATGTTTAACATAAGTAATTTGGTTAATAATTAATTTTTTTTGTTAGATTTAATTTATAATAACTTAAGAAAAAATAAATTGATTCTAAAAGTAATAATATTCAAATATATAAAATATCAAAACTATTAAATATAAAAAATATTATAATTGAAACTATGTTTATAACATGAGAAAAAAAATGAATAAAATAATACGAAAAAAACACTTTTACTTTCAAAATATAAGTGTAAATTATTATTCCAAAAGAAATAACTAAACCCAAAATCAAAAAATTCAACGATTTATAATCAATTAAATTAAAATAAATTATAGAGTAATAAAATAAATAAATTATTAAAAGAATTCAAAAAAACAAAGAAACATAATTTATATATTTTCTATGAATAAATATATTATAAACTGATTGTAAAAACAAAATAATAAAAATTGCTAAACTAAATTTATAAAATCATAAATAAATCATTCCAAAAATTATTCATAAATATGTCCAAATTATTCAAATATATCTAAGAGTAATTTTATCTTCTTTCAAAAAATTTATCTTTGGTAAAACTTCAAACCAAATCATTCCAAAAAAAGTTGAAATAAAGCTTATCCAAAAAATAATATTTTGATGAAAAATATAAAAGTAAAAATAAAATAAAAATACTCAAAAAATATAAACACTAAAATTTGCTACCAAAGGGACATCAAAATTTTCTTTTTTTGTAATTTGTTTATCAAAATATAATAAAGTTAAAAATATTAAAAGTATTAAAAAAGAGTTTATAAAATCAACTAAAGTGAAATAATTATTGTCTGTAAAAATTATATAAAAATAATTTACTAAATAAAAAAGCGAAAATATTATAGAATTTATTTTTAAAAAATCTCTTACAATTAAATTGTTTTTAAATGCAAAAAATAATATATAAATTATTAAATTTACTATCAAAATAAAAAATGAAAAACTTATTATTTCGCTTCAAAGTGAAATCAAATAAAAAGCTAAATAAAATAAAATAAATCAAATATAATAAGAAAAATTTTTTAAAAGTTTCAAAAAATTACTCATATTTAAAATATTCTTTTTTTCTTGTTTTTCATTTTCAGATTCTTCTTTTAGATTACTTTTAGAAAAAGCAAAAAATAACATTATTCAAATTATTAAAAAAATGATTATTTCAAAAAATAAATTTCAAAATAAAGATTGAATAATTAAAGTGCCTGAATCTGAAAAAATTATACTATCACTTAAAGATAAATTTCTAATATTTTCCTTAACTTCTAAATCTTTAAAAAATAAATTTTTATTTAAAGAAAAAGTCCAAAAAACATAAAATATAAAACTATATAAAATTGATAAAAATAAAAATAAATACCTCATAAAAAAGAGTGATTAAAAATTAATCACTCCAAATATAATAAAAAAGCTAAAAATTACAACCGAAAAACTAAGACTTAAAAATCACTTGATTTTATGTAGAAATATAAAAGCTATATAAATATAAATAAAATAAAATATTCAATTAAAGTTTAAATTTAATTCAAAAAATTTAAAATAACTAAGTAAATTTAAAATCAAAAATATTATGCTATATATAATTATAATTATAAAAATTGGTAGTGTAAAAAATTGTAATAAATTTATAAATTTTTCTATAAAATAATCATATCATTTTACTATTTTTGTATAAGAAAAAGTTTTTCCAGTAAGTTTTGCTTTTAAAATCATAAGATTTTGTTTAATAACTTTTTTTCTTAAAAAATAATTTATTTTTTGTTCTTTATTTTTTTCTGTTGGAATTAAATAAATAACAAAATTATTTATAATTTCTTTATTTATTTCTTTTAATTTTTCTTCATATTTTTCTATCAAAAGTTTAGTTTTTAAATAACTAAGCGATTTTGTATCTATTTCTACTTTAATTTTTTTAGTTTTTCAAAAGTCAAAAAAACTTTTTATATCTTTTAAAAATTGAGCTAAAATATATTTTATATCTTTTTCCTTTTGTATAAAAGTTTTTTTAGATCAAACTTCTTTTAAAAGTTTATTAGTTTCCAAAACAAGTAATTCATATTCTTTTAATTTTTTATTTTCCAAAATTTGAAGTTCTAGTTCTCAAATTTTTGTCAAAGCTAGTTCTCAAATTTGACGTAATTTTGGAATATTTGTTGATGATTTAAGTTTTATTATAACATTGTAAATTTCTCTTAATTTCTCTTTTTTTTCAAAAGTTAAATATTCTCCTATTTCTTGGTCTAAAAAATATTTAATTTTTACTAAAACTTTATCAATTATTTTATAAATTTCATCTAATTCTTTTTTCATTTGAAAACTACTAATATCTTCTTCAACAACTTCTTTTATTTTTTGTTTTTCTTCTATTTCTTTTTTTTCTATTTCTTTTTTATTTGCTTTAAGATAAATTCTATATTGTTCTTTAAGTTCATGAATAATTTTTTGTTTCTCTTCTAAAGTAGTTTTTTTATCATAATAAAGATAAACTAAATCGTATTTTAATTCATCTTTTATTTTTAAATAAGCTTTAAATAAATCATTTGAAACTATAGTTCAAGTTTTTAGGATTCAATTTTGATTTATTTCAAAGAAAAATTTATTACCAGAAATTTCTGCATCACCTATTTCAACTATAGATAAAATAGAAAAACCTTCTTTATGAAGTTCTTCTTTAAGTAACATTTCTGACTCTTGTTTTCTAATAAAACTGTATTTTTCCAATCATTTAGAAACCTCTACTTTAAAATTTTTCATTTTTTATATTTTTTATTTTATATAATTTTAAATTAAACTATATTTTTGGTTGTAAATATTTTTTTAAAATATCTTCTAATCTAGATAATTCATCTTTTTCTAAATTCATACTAAATTGAGCTACTTCAAAACATCAAGCTAATTCTTCTTTTTTTAATTCTATTACTTTTTTTGAATTATCTAATAATCAAGCTAATGCTCATTCAATATCTTTTTTTTCTAATATTTTTTTCACATCTGGTAAATTATTTCCAGATTCTTTTATATTTTCAACTGACATATATTATAAATTATTTAATAAAAATCAAAAACTATTTATTTCTTTTTGTTTTTCAACAACTTCTTTTTTTCTCATTCAAGCAATGTTAGTAAAATTTTCTCTTGTAATATCTTCTAGTTGTTTATTTTCTATTTCTACCATAAACATTTCTAAAGATTTATAAAGTTTATCTAAACTTATTTCATCTAAAAAATTAATACTTTCTAAATATAAATTTTTTTGCTTTTCACTTATATTTATATTTTGTATTATAGTTGTAATAATTTTTTTCTTTTTATTAATTTCAGAATATTTTTTAAATATTTTTAAAAGCATAAATTTTTTATTTAAAAATTAATTTTAAATATTTTAACACATTTTTTTTACAATTACAAATTTAATAATATATAAAATAGTAATAGTAATAATATAAATTGTTAAAAATTTTTAAAGCAAAAAACTAAAGGGTTTTGAAAAATATTTAACAAAATTTTAAAACATTTAAAAATTTTCCTTTAAAATAAGCATTAAATTTAATTAACATTTTTTCTACACTAAAAAAAAATTATTATTGACTTGTTTTTAATTCATAAATCTTTATTATTAACTTGTTAAATAAATTTTAATTTTTTTAAACTTTTAAAATGACAAAGAAGAAAAATATAAATGGTTTTTTACTTGTTTTTATAATATTTTTAACATCTTTTTTACTAGGATTTTACGTTTCGGATAAAATAGATTTAAATAATATTTCAAATAAAAAAAATACAACTAATAATATTATAAAAGATAAATTTGTTGATAAAAATTTAGATTTAAATTTATTTTGGCAAGTTTATGATATAGTTTCAAAAAATTATTATTCATCTGATGAATTAAAATCAAAAGATTTAGAATATTGAGTAATAAATGGTTTTATAAGTTCATTAAATGATAAATTTTCAGAATTTATGACTCCTGAAATTACAAAAGAGTTTAATGATACTTTAGCTTGAGATTTTGAATGAATCTGAGCAGTAGTTGATAAACATGAACTTGGAGTTTTTATTGATAGAGTTTTAAAATGAAGTCCAGCTTTAAATAGTGGAATTTTGAAATGAGATATAATTATAGAAGCAAACTGAAATTCACTTAAATGACTTAGCGCAAATGAAGCTGTAAGTTTTATAAAATGACCCGCTTGAACTAAAGTAGTTTTAAAAATTATTAGAGCTTGAGAATCAGATTTTATTATAAAAGAAATTACTAGAGATAAAATAAAAATACCTTCAGTTGATACACTTGATATGCAAGATGAAGAAATATGATATATTTCTATAAATATGTTTTGAGAAAATACTTCCATAGAATTTTTAGAAATATTAAACACTTTTAAAAATGAAAAAATAAAATGAATTATTATAGATTTAAGAGATAATTGAGGAGGATACCTACAAAGTGCCGTTGAAATACTTTCAAATTTTATAGAATCTGGAAAAGTTGTGGTAACTACTAAATATAAAGATTCGTTTTTAAATAATTCCTATTATAGTGAAAATACAGGGAAAATATTTGGAAAAAAAATAGTAGTTTTAATAAATGAAAATTCAGCTTCAGCATCAGAAATCACAGCTTGAGCACTAAGAGATTATAACAAAGCAATTTTAGTTTGAGAAAAATCTTATTGAAAGTGATCAGTTCAACAACCTTTTGATTTACCTGATGGAAGTATGTTAAAACTAACAATTGCAAAATGGTACACACCAAAAGATTATTCTATAGACCATAACTGAATTATACCAGATATAAAGATATCTTTTAAAAAAGAAGATTATGAAAACAGATATGATAGACAATTAGAAGAAGCAAAAAAAATACTTAAAAAATTTATAAAACTTGATAATATTTCTTTAGTAGTAGAGCAGTATAATAAAGAAAATCCTGAAAATACTTGAAGTTGAAGCGAATTTAAATAAAAGCAAAATTTCTTGCTTTTATTTTTGTAAAAATACTTATTAAATAATTTTTTATTTTTTTGCAATAATTTTGTTTTTAATTATAACTAAAGATAAATATTTTTTAACTGTAAAATCATGCTAAAAGATAATGATAAAATATTATATGATTTAATAAAGCTAGAAGCTAAAAGGCAAGATGAAGAAATAGAACTTATTGCTTCAGAAAATTATGTATCAAAAGATGTACTTGAAGCAAATTGAAGTATTTTGACAAATAAATATAGTGAATGATACCCTGGAAAAAGATATTATGCATGACAAGAATTTATTGATAAAATAGAAGAAATTGCAATAAATAGAGCTAAAGAACTTTTTTGAGCTGAATATGTAAATGTTCAGCCGTTATCATGAAGTCCAGCAAATTTAGCTTGTTATTTGGCAATTTTAAAACCAGGTGATAAAGTTTTATGATTATCTCTTGATCAATGATGACATTTAAGTCATGGACATCCTTTAAATTTTTCAGGTTTATTATATCAAATTATTCCATATACTTTGGATAGACAAACAGAAATCATAGATATGGATGAGGTTGAGAGGTTGGCAATAAAAAATAAACCAAAAATGATTTTAGCTTGATTTTCCGCTTATCCTAGAAATCTTGATTGGAAAAGATTTAGAAGTATTGCTGATAAAGTCTGAGCAGTTTTGATGGCTGATATAGCGCATATTGCTGGGCTTGTTGCTTGATGAGTTTTAGAAAATCCAATTCCGTATTGTGATATTGTTACTACAACTACTCATAAAACTTTAAGAGGTCCTAGATGAGCTATTATAATGAGTAAAGAAAAATTTGCATCTGCAATAGCTAGAGCAGTTTTCCCTTGAGTTCAATGATGACCTCATGAAAACTTAATTGCTGCAAAAGCTGTTGCATTTGGAGAAGCTTTAAAACCTTCGTTTAAAGAATATGCAAAACAAGTTGTCAAAAATTCAAAAATTTTAGCTTTAGAACTTATGAATGCTTGATTTAAAATAGTATCAAACTGAACAGATAATCATTTAATTTTAATTGATGTATTTTCTAGTTTTTGATTAACTTGAAAAGAAGCTGAGAAAGCACTAGAATTAGTATGATTATCAACAAATAAAAATATGATTCCATATGACAGAAGAAAACCTCTTGATCCTTCTTGAATAAGAGTTTGAACTCCAGCTGCAACAACTAGAGGTATGAAAGAGGATGAAATGAAAATTATAGCAAAAATTTTTACTGATGCAATTAAAGTAACTAAAGAAGCAAAATGAATAGAATCTAGTGTTGAAGACAAATCAAATATGAAAATATTTGAAAATGAAGATTTAAAAGTTAAATTAAAGGCTTTGAAATGAAAAGTTTTAGAGCTATGTAAAAAATTTCCAATATATAAGTAATTTATTTTTTAATTTTTTTATTTTATGAAAATTGAAACTGTTTGAAATCTAAAAAATAATCATATTTGAGATGAAAAAGAGTTTTATTTTGTTTGAGATGAAAAAGAATTTTGTTTTAAAACTTGAGAGATTATTTCTTGAGTCCAAAGTAATTTAGAAACTGTTTTAAAAACAGTACCAGATTTATGGAAATCAGTAGAAGAATGGAAAGTAGATTAATAAAATAAAATTTATGCAAAAAATTATTATTTCAAATCAGAAAATTTTTTTAAACACTTTGTCTAAAATAAAATCTGAAGGTTTTATGAAAGTACATGTTTTAGCTGATTTTGATAGAACTTTAACTAAAGCTTATTCATGATGAAAACTAAGACCGAGTTTGATTTCTGTTTTAAGAAGTGAATGATATTTATGAGAAAAATATTCAAAAAAAGCGTATGAACTTTTTGATTATTATAATCCGATAGAAATAAATCCAAATATTTCACTAGAAGAAAAGAAAAAAGAAATGACAATTTGGTGGAATAAACATCTTGATTTATTAGTTAAATCAAAACTTCACAAATCTGATATAGAAAAAATTATTGAAAGTTGAGTAATCGAATTTAGACCTTGAATAAAAAGATTTTTAAAATTTTTAAGTGAAAATAATATACCAATAGTTATTATATCAGCAAATTGACTTGGAACAGATTCTATAGAAATGTATTTTGAAAAAGAATGATTTCTAACTCCAAATGTAAAAATTATTTCAAATGAGTTTTATTGGGATGAAAATGGAAATGCTTCTTGATATGATAAAAGAGTAATTCATGTTTTTAATAAGGATGAAACAGTTTTGTCAGAATTTCCTGAAATTCATGATTTGGTAGAAAATAGAACGAATGTAATTTTGCTTTGAGATTCACTTGGTGATCCTGGAATGATAAAATGATTTGATTATGATAATTTACTTAAAATATGATTTTTAAATGAAAAAGAAGATAAATTACTAGAAAAATATAAAGAAAGTTATGATGTGGTTTTAACTTGAGATAATGATGGAGAGTTTTTAGATAATTTATTTAATTAGCAAATATGAATATTCTTTTAACTGAAATAAAAAAATTTTCGCGTGATAATTGGTAGATATATATAATTTTTTTAATTTCTATTTCATTAATTTATAAAACAAATACTTGAAATGTAGTTGAAATAACAATAGTTTTTTTTTCTTCATTTTTTGTGAGATATATTTATGATGATGATGTGAGATTATTACTCTAATAATGATAAGAGAAAATGAAGTATTTTTCAAGTATTAAGTGTTTTAGTATTTACTATTATTTGAATATATGCTTTAATTTTTAATTGAAAATTAAATTATATTATTTCTCAATTAATGTTTGGTTTTACTTGATTAAAAGCTTTTTTGAAGATATTAAGTGAGTGAAAAAATATAGGATATTTAATTATAAAACTTCTATAATTATAATTATATGATTGTCTATTTTATTAATTTATTATAATTTTAATTTAATTAATACTTTTTGAGAATTATTACAAATAATTTGATTTATATCTTTTTCAACAGTTTTAATTTTAAATAACGAAAAAATTAAATATTTTTGATCATTAGTTTCCGTTTTTGTTATTACATTAGCTTGATCAATAGAAATATATAATTCTTTTTTAATTTCAAATATTAAAGGTGTTGATATTTCATATACATTACTTCCATTAACTGTTTTTGTTTTTTATCTAAAAAATTTTAAAAAATATTTATAAATGAAAAATACTTTTGTTTTAGATATTATTAATAAATGTAATTTATTTTATCCATATTGTTTTTGACCTGAAAACAATACTGAATTTTTGACTTTTGAAGAAGTACAAAAGATTTTAAAAGATAAAAAAGAAAATTATATTGTTTTAACTTGATGAGAACCACTTCTTCATAAAGATATAAATAGTATAATTAAACTTGTATTTGATTTATGAAAAAAAGTTATTTTACATACAAATTGAGTTTTATTAACTAAGGATTTTTTGGCGTTAAATAAGAATTATATTTATAGAATTAATCTTCCTATTGATAGTCTAAATCCTGAAATTAATTGAAAACTTAGATGAAAGTTGCATCTTGAAAGGTTTAAAAAAGCTATAAATTTAGTAAAAGAATTTTGAATTAAATTTAGTATAACAAGTGTTTTTACAAGTATTAATGAGGATTATTTTTTGAAATTAGCTGATTATTTAATAGAATTTAATCCTGATTTATGGAGAATATTTGAATTCAAAGTTGTTTGAAAATCAAATGATATAAACTTAATTCCAAATAAAAATAAAATAAAATCTTTTCAAAATGATATAAAAAAATATAATCTCAAAAGATTAGAGTTTATTATGTCAGATAGTTTTTATAAATAAAAATATTTACTTAAATTAAAAAAATGCTTACAAATTTAGAGAAAAAATTAAAATTCATTGAAATTGTTGATGAAATGAAATATATAAAAAGAATTATTTATTTAAAAGATAATTTTTTAGAAAATGATGCTGAACATAGCTATCATTTAGCTTTGATGGTAATGACATTTATAGATGATTTCTCAGAGCTTGATTATGAAAAATGTTTAAAACTTGCTTTAATTCATGATATAGTTGAAATATATGCTTGAGATACAGCTGCTTTAGATAAGCAAGCAGAAGAAACAAAACATCAAAGAGAAAAAGAAGCTTTTGAAAAACTCAAAACTGAATTTTGAGAAATACTACCAGAAATATTTTCTTTATTAAATGATTATGAAAATAAATTATCAAGAGAAACAAAATTTGTTTCTTCTTTAGATAAAATCCATCCAATTATGCAGTCTGTTATGGAATGATGAAAAGGATTTAAAGAATTTAAAATTGATATAGAAGAGATAAAACAAAGACAATACTCTAAAATCTTTCCTGAGTTTGAATCTTTAAAACAAATACTTGAATTTATTTCAAAAAAAGCTTTTGGTAAAAATTTAATTTATAGAAAATAATATGGTTTTAAGCTTAATTTTCAAATTTATTGCTTCAATAATTTTGTCTTTTTTTGTTATTTTTTTCACAAAAAAACTTTTTATTAAGTTAAATATTTTAGACAATCCTATTAAGTATAAAAAAAATAGAAAGCCTATCCCATATAGTATGGGAGTAATTTTTTTTATTTGTTTTTTAATTTTATCTTATTTTTTTGTGGAACATAATTATAAACTTCATTTACTTTGGTTTTTTTGATTTATTATAACATTAATCAGCTTTATTGATGATATATTAAATATTAGTCCTAAAATTAGGCTTATTATTCAAATAATTATATGAGCTACTATTTGATTAACAGCAATTAAAGTAGGTTATATTAGTAATATATTTGGTTGAGTTATTGATTTAGATAAATATTTTTTAGAGATATTAAATTATAAAATATATATAATTTCTTTAATTTTTACTGTAATATGGTATGTTTTTATATTTAACTCTTTAAATTGGACAGATTGAATAGAGTGAAATACATCTTGATTGTCAATAATATCTTTTTTTATAATATTTTTATTATGAATTATTTTGCTTAATAAAGATAACTATGAATGATGAATAAATAATGCAAAATTTATAATTAATTTGTCTATAATACTTATTTGAATTTTAGTTCCTTTTTTTTATTTTGATTATAAGCAAAAAATTTTAATGTGAGATAGTTGAACAATGTTTTTATGATTTATGTTAGCTTCACTTGCTATTATTTCATGATGAAAAATAGCTACAGTTTTAGTTGTTTTTTGAATTTATGCAGTTGATGCTATTTATGTAATTTTAAATAGATTAAAAAATAAAAAAAATCCTCTTTTATGAGATTTTACTCACTTTCATCATAGACTTTTAAATTTAGGATTATCAAAAAATCAAGTTTTGATTTTTATTTTTAGCTCTTCATTTTTGTTTTGATTTTTATCACTTTTTTTAGATAAAATTTGAAAAATTATTTTATTTGTTTTTATTATATTTTTTGTTATATTTGCTCCAAAAATAATTTTAAAAATTTTAAAATATGAAAAAAAGTAATTTTTGATTTACATTTGTTGAGATAGTTTTGGTTATTTCTATTTTAGTATTAACTTCTACTTTCGCTATAAATGAATTCTCTAAAAATTTTGAAAAACAATCAATTTTAAGAGAGATAAATTTGATAAATATAAAACTTTCAGATTTAGATAAAAATGTTTGAAAAAGTATTACAGATTATAGTTTGTATTTATATACTTGAAGTTTTTATCACTATACAACAAATACCTTTTACAAAGACATTTTAAATGAAATTTCTTTTTTATGATGAACAGGAACTCTAAAAACAAATTATATTTGAAGTAGTTCATGAAGTAATAATGCAAAAATATTTTTTAAAAATAAATTTTTAAAAGAAGTTAGTTTGTCTTTTAGTGGAAGTTTGAAAATGGATTTTAGTAAAGTTTGAAATTATTTTATCAAATCAGAAAATACCACAAAACTAAATGATATTTTTATAAATTATTTTTCTCAAATAGATGAAAATAAAATTATAGTTTTGACTTCTATAAAAGACGAAAATGAAAATAGTTATACCTGAATAATTATAAAAAATGGACTTTGATTTTCTCGCGAAATTTTAGATAATAATTGAAATAAAATAGATACAAAAATTATTTTAACTTTTGAAAATAATTGATTAGAAGCTAATTTAGAATTAACAAAATAAAATAAATATGAAAATAGCATTTTTTTGAACTTGAGAATTTTCTAAAAATATTTTATATTGAATCTTAGACAAAAAAGAAGTTGATGTGAGTTTAATTGTCTCTCAACCAGATAAACCTTTTGGAAGAAAACAAGAATTTATTCCAACACCAGTTAAAGAGTTTGCTTTGAAAAAATGACTTGAAGTTTTACAACCAGAAAAATTAAAAAATAATTATGATTTTTTCCAAAAATTAAAGTCACTAAATCTTGATTTTATAGTAGTTGTTGCTTATGGAAAAATTATTCCAACCGAGATTTTAGAAATCCCAAAATATGGTTGTATAAATATTCACTGAAGTATTTTGCCAAAATATCGTTGAGCTTCACCTATTCAAGAAAGTTTAAAAAATGGAGATAAAAAAACAGGTTTGACTATTATGTATATGAGTGCTTGAATGGATGAATGAGATATTTTAGCTATAAAGGAAGTTGAAATAGATATTTTAGACAAAACTCCAGATATTTTTAGAAAATTTGAAAATATTGCACTAGATTTGCTTTTAAATACTTTAAATTGAATTATTGAGTGAAAAATTAAATGACAAAAACAAGACCCATTAAAAGCAACTTATTGTAAAAAAATAGAAAAACAAGATGGAAAAATTGATTTTGAAAATGAAACAGTTTTAGATATTTACAATAAATTTAGAGCTTACACTCCTTGGCCTGGAATTTATACTTATTTTGATTGAAAAAAGTTTGATATAACTGATTGCTTTTTTAAAAAGGATGATATAATTTTTGATGAAGATTTTAGACTTTGAGATGTTGTTGAGTTTGAAAATAATGTAAAAAACGAGATTTGAATTCTATGTAAATGATGAATTTTAATTTTGTATAAAATAAAACTTGAATGAAAAAAAGAAATGAGTATAAAAGATTTTGTAAATGGAAATAAAAAATTTTTAGATTATAATTTCATTTTATGATAAACATCGCATTAAACACCTTTAAAGAAATAGTAAGAAATAAATTTTTATATTTAATTCTAGTATTTGCATTTTTATTTATAATTTTTTCTATTTCTCTTTGAAAATTAACTATTTGAGAAGAAGATAAGGTAATTACTGATTTTTGAATTGCTATGATAGAAATATTTGGTTTTGTTTGAGTTTTATTTGTTTGAAGCCAACTTTTATTTAGAGAAATTGAGTGAAAAACGATTTTTTTGATTTTATCAAAACCTATAAAAAGATATGAATTTATTTTATGAAAATTTTTTGGATTTTCTTCTGTTATATTTCTTATTACATTTTTACAATCAATTTTATATTTAATTGTTTTGTATTTTAAAGCAATTGAAATAGAAAGTTTAATACTTTTTTCACTACTTTTTATCTTTTTTAAACTTATTATATTGATTTGAATAGTTTTGTTTTTATCAACTTTTATGTCAAATATTTTGACTATAATCGTGTCTATAATGATTTATTTTGTGTCACATAGTTTTTCACTACTTTTAGATTTGGTTTTAAGAACAAAAATAATGTTTTTAGAAATTTGAGTAAAAATTTTACAACTTTTATTTCCTCCATTTGAGGCATTGAATACAAAAGATTTTATATGAACTTTTGCAAAATTTGATATAAGTTTTTTTATGTTAAATATTTGATATAGTCTAATATATTTAACTTTGATATTATTTTTCACCGTTTTAATATTTAATAAAAAAAAGTTTGAAATATAGTTTTAATGAGGAATTTTTTTCTATTCAACTTTATGTAAATAATAAAGTTTTAACACCAAGAAATGAAACTGAAATATTAGTTGATAAAGTATTAAAAGAGATAAAATTTATACAAGAAGCTAAAAAGAACTTTATTCTTATAGATATTTGAACTTGAAGTGCTTGTATACCAATAGCAATATTAAAAAATATAAAAACTTTTCCACAAGAAACTTTTGCTTTAGATATATCACTTGATGCTATAAAAGTAGCAAGAATAAATATAGAATATCATAATTTACAAGATAAAATAAAATTATTATATTCTGATTTATTGGAAGTGTTTTTAAAACCCCTCCCAGCCTCCCCTTATCAGGGGAGGAGCTTCCCCTTGATAAGGGGGATTGAGGGGGTTATAATCACAGCAAATCTACCATATATAAAAAACCAAGATTTTGAAAATATTGACAAAGAAGTTCTAAAAAACGACCCACATATTGCTCTTTTTGGTTGAGAAAAAACAGGTTTTGAAATGTATGAAAAACTTATTTGACAAATTTTTGAATTTAAAAAAATATTTAATTTAAAAAATATAATTCTTTTTATAGAAATATGATTTGATCAATATGATTATTCTAGACAGTATTTATCTAATTTATGATTAAAATTTGAATATTTTAAAGATTTGAATAATATACACAGAGTAATAAAAATAGAATTATAAATTTAGGAATTACAAATTATTAATTATTAATTATTTTATGTGATTAGAGGATTTCATACCATCTGAGAATAGTGAAAGCTGACCTAAAAGCTCTGAAGTATCTGAAAAATTTAAAGAATCTGTCAAAAAAGCTTCTGCTTGAATCAAAAGAGTTTCAAAAGATGAAAAAAAAGCTAAAAAGTTTGATTTACTTTTAGCTCAATTTTTAGTGCAAATTATAAGAAATCCAAAATATGACTTTTTATTTGATGATTTATTTAAATGTCTAGATAATTGATATAGTTCAAACTTTTTACTTTGAATATTGTCAATTATATATCTACCAATAAGTGACAAAATAAGAGAATTATCAAAAAAAGATTTAGTAAAGTTTAATTATATAAAAACATTTGATATTATTGATTTTGATGATAATAATTTAGATGAAAATATAAAAAATAGAATAAATTTTTGGCTTGAGGATATTATAGATATTCTTTCTATAGAATATTCTTCTTTGCAAATGGAAAAAATAAAAAAACTTATTAAAAATAAAGAAAATTATAAAAATCTTTTAATATTTTCTTCTTTGGTCTTTCAGTTTTTTTTCAAAGAACTAAATATAAATATAAATACCTCAAAATCAAATAATTATATGGATTTTATTTTATGACAAATTTCAGAAAATATAAATAAAATAAAAATAGAAGAAATTTAACAAAAAAATATGAAACAATTAGAAATAAATGGAAATTATATTTGTATAAATGAATTTAATTCTTCTATAAATGATTTTTTAAAATCAGGAATTATAAAGTATGTTTTTTCACAATTGGATGAAAAAATAGTTTTGGTTTTAGGTTGAGATGGAACTATGTTAAGAGCTGTAAAAAAGCATTATGAAAAAAAACTTCCATTTTTATGAATAAATTTTTGAGATAAATGATTTTTACTTAATTCAAAAGAAATCTTAAAAAAGAAACAAAAATTTATAAAAAGAGCATATCCACTTTTAGAAGTAGAAGTTCAAATTTGAGAAATTATAAAAAAATCAATAGCATTTAATGAAATAGATATAAGAGCTTGAAATGGACAAATGATTTCTCTTGATATAATGCTTTCAAAAAAACAAATTTTAAATATTACTTGAGATGGAATTATTGTTTCTACTCAAGCATGATCAACTTGATATAATAGTTCGTTATCATGACCTATTATTCCTCATACTTTACCAGTCTTTGTTATTACTCCAAAAGCTTCTTGGAAACCAAAATGACAAACTCCAATTTTGATAAATGACAATGAAATTATAGAAGTTTCAAACGTTTGAAGGAGATATTTAATAGAAATTTATAGTGATGGAAAAGAAGTCTTGAAATCAAAAAATGAAGAAAAAATAACCATAAAAATCAAAAAAAGTTCTGATTTTGTTACTTTACTTATTTGAGAAAATTATATAAATACTTGGGACAATAAAGTACTTCAAGAACAAGGTTTTAAATTAACTTAAAAATCAAAAAATCTTTTGACTTATAAGCACTTTTATATAAAATTTCCCAGTCTATTTTTAAAATAGTTTATTATTTAGTTATTAAAATTTTATGGCAAACGAAACTAAACCATTACACTTGGTTAGAAATATAGGTATTTTTGCTCACATTGATGCTGGTAAAACTACTACTACAGAAAGAATTTTGTTCTATACTTGAAGAACTCATAAAATAGGAGAAGTTCATGAATGAGCTGCTACTATGGATTGGATGGAACAAGAAAGAGAAAGAGGTATTACAATTACTTCTGCTGCTACTACAGCATTTTGGAAAGATAAACAAATTAATATTATTGATACCCCAGGGCATGTTGATTTTACTATTGAAGTAGAAAGATCATTAAGGGTGCTTGATGGATGAATTGCTGTATTTGACTGATCCCAATGAGTAGAACCTCAATCAGAAACAGTTTGGAAGCAAGCAGATAAATATTGAGTAGCTAGAATTGCTTTTGTAAACAAGATGGATAAAACAGGATGAGATTTTTTCATGACAGTTGATTCAATAAAAACAAAGTTAGCTTGAAATAAGGTAGTACCTATTCAATTACCAATTGGGTCTGAAAGTGATTTTATATGAGTAGTTGATTTAGTTCAAATGAAAGCTTTTACTTTTGAATGAGAACATGGAGAAAAAATTATTGAAATCGAGATTCCTGATGATATGAAAGAAAAAGCTGAAAGTTATAGACTTGAACTTATAGAAAAAGTAGCCGAACAAGATGATGCTTTAATGGAAAAATATTTTGCTCAATGAGAATTATCTATTGATGAAATCAAATCTTGACTTAGAAAGTGAGTAATTGCAAATCAACTTTACCCAGTAGTTTGTGGTACAGCATTACAAAATAAATGAGTACAGTTAGTTATTGATGCCGCTTGTGATTATCTACCTAGCCCTATTGATGTAAATGGTGGTTTTCTTGACGTTAAGAATCCAGATAATAAAGAAGAAATTAAAAAAATTAAGATGGCTGATGATTCTCCTCTTGGAGTTTTAGCATTTAAAATTGCTACTGACCCATTTGTATGAAAAATTACTTTCGTAAGAGTTTATTCATGAGTTTTAAAAGCAGGTTCTTACGTTTATAATCCAGTTTCTGGAGAAAAAGAAAGGATTTGAAGATTACTACAAATGCATGCTAATGAAAGACAAGAAATTGAAGAAATTAGAGCTGGACATATTTGAGCTGTTATTTGATTAAAAGATACTAAAACTTGAGATACATTATGTGATATAAATAACAAATTTTTAGTTGAATCAATAGAGTTTCCTGAACCAGTAATTCATATTTCTGTTGAACCAAAAACTAAAGCTGACCAAGAAAAAATGGGTATGGCATTAAATAAATTAGCTGAAGAAGATCCTTCATTTAGAGTTTCATCTAATCTTGAAACGAATCAAACTATCATTTCTTGAATGTGAGAATTACATCTAGATATTATCGTTGATAGAATGAAAAGAGAATTTAAAGTTGAATGTAATGTTTGAGCTCCACAAGTTGCTTATAAAGAAACTATTAAAAATCCAGTAGTAGATGTAGAATGTAAATATGCTAAACAAACTTGAGGTAGAGGACAATACGGACATGTTGTTATTACTTTTGAACCATACAAAGAAGCTGAAGCTGATGATAAAGATGGAATCAAATTAACTAACAAATTTGTTAATAAAATTGTTGGTTGAGTTATTCCAAAAGAATATATTCCATGAATTGAAAAATGATTAAATGAAGCATATGCTAGATGATATTTAGCAGGTTATCCAATGGTTGATATAAAAGCTACTTTGACATTTGGTTCTTATCATGATGTGGATTCTTCAGAACTTGCATTTAAAATAGCTGCTTCTAAAGCATTTAGAATTGCATGTAAAAAGGCACAACCTGTGTTACTTGAACCAATAATGAAAGTTGAACTTAATACTCCTGAAGAATACATGGGAGATGTTTTGGGACAGGTTAATTCAAAAAGAGGTAGAATTGAAGAAATGGGGCAAAGAGGTTTAGCTAAAGTTATTACTGCTTATATTCCATTATCTGAAATGTTTGGTTATACTACTGAGTTAAGATCTGCTTCTCAATGAAGAGCTACTTATTCTATGGAATTTCATCATTATGAAGAAGTTCCTACAAACTTAGCTACAAAGATTAGAGAAGAAAGAGGATTCAAACTTGAAGAAGATGATGAATAGTATTTAAATTTAAAAGCATTTAATGAAAATTAAGTGCTTTTTTTAGTTTTTATTTGACTTTTGAACTATTTTTATAATATTATTTATAGCTTTTGTAAAAAAAGCTAATTCCTGATAAGATTAAAAAGACCAAAAAACTTTAAAATCATAAAAATAAACTTTTTTAAAATTATTTTAAATTTTAAAATTATTTTAAAAGATTTAAAAATTTTTCCAAAAACACATCTTTTTGATGTAAAAATTCAATTTCATTTTTTTCAAAATCACCAGTTTATTTTTATGTTTATTTGACGGAAATTTTATTATTTAAAACAAAAATATGGATATAATTATATGACTAATTATCTGAATAGTCTGAGCTTTTTGAGTGTTTAAATATTTAGAAGCAAAAAAAGAAAGTTTTGCATCTGGAAAGGCAAATGATATAGTAAAAAAAGCTGAAATGCAAAAAGAAGAAATTTTAAAAAAAGCAAAACAAGAAGCTGATAGTTTATTAAATTCTGCTAGACAAGAATCACAAGAAGTTATAAAAAAGGCTGAAAAACTAGAAGAAAGACTTTTGGAAAAAGAAGAAAAATTAGAAACAAAACTTGAAGAAATTTCAAAAAAACAAGAAGGTATTTTAATAAAAGAAGAAAATTTAAAAAAACAACAAGAACTTTTAAGTCAAAAACAAAATGAATTAGACAATAAATTATCACAAATGGCAAAATTGTCTATTGAAGAAGCTAGAGAATTACTTTTAAAACAAATTTCTGAAAAATATCAAAAAGATTCTATAACTCAAATAGAAAAATATAAAAAAAGTATTGAAGAAAGAAAAAATGAGGTTGCAAGAGAAATATTAATTAAATCTATTCAACAATATGCTGGAGATGTTACAAGCGAAGTTACTACAACTTTAATTCCTCTTCCAAATGATGATTTAAAATGAAAACTCATCGGAAAAGAATGAAGAAATATAGTTGCATTTGAAAGAGCAACTTGAGTAGCTTTAATAATTGATGATACTCCAGATACTGTATTTATTTCAGCTTTTGATTTATTTAAAAGATATATTGCAAAAAAATCACTTGAAAAATTACTTGAAGATGGAAGAATTCAGCCAGCAAGAATAGAGGAAATAGTTGAAATAACTACAAATGAAGCTGATTTACTTTTAAAAGATATTGGTAAAAAAACACTTGATGAATTAAATATTACATGAGTTCCAGAAGAGTTGATTCCTTTAATTTGAAAACTTAGATTTAGAACTAGTTATGGTCAAAATATTTTAAAACATTCTACAGAAGTTGCATATATTGCTGAGAGTATTGCCAAAGACTTGAATCTTGACTCAGTTTTAGCTAAAAAATGATGACTTTTACATGATATATGAAAAGCTTTGGACCATGATATAGAATGAACTCATCCAGAAATATGAGCTAAAGTTGGTAGAAAATATGGTTTAGCTGAAAATGTAATTGATATGATAGAAAATCATCACAATGAACCAACTTGAATTTCTATATATGCTGCAATAGTTCAAATAGCTGATGCTATAAGCTCAGTTAGGCCATGAGCTAGAAGAGAATCAATAGAACAATATGTAAAAAGAGTAAAAGAAATGGAAGCACTAGTTTGAAGTTTTTCTTGAGTTACGAAAGCTTATGCTATAAGTGCTTGAAGAGAAGTGAGGGTATTTGTTGATGCTGATGTTGTAGGTGATTTTGAAGCTCATGAAATGGCTAGAAATATAGCACTTGATATAGAAGCAAAATTAAATTATCCTGGAGAAGTGAAAGTAAATTTGATAAGGGAGATGAGAGTGATAGAATATGCTAAATAGTTTATTATTTAATTAACTAATTATGTATCCATTTTTTGAAATATTTTCCTGATTTTATATCTATACTTTCTGATTAACCCTTACAATTTGTTTTTTTCTTTTTTTATGGATGTTGAAAAAACTTTGTCATAGATTTGGAATAAATGATTCTTTCTTTTTCAATAGAATATTATGGTATTTTATATCAATGTTTTTGTTTTCAAGACTTTTTTATGTAATTGCCAATTGGAATAATTTTAAATTTATAAAAGAACCTATAGAATTTTTCTTTATGAATGATTATAATTTTTCTTTAATTTGAGCTTTATTTGGGTATTTTTTAGTTTTATATATTTCTATTATTTTACATTCTTTAAGAAGCGGTAAATATATGGATGTATCAATATTATCATTTTTATTTACGAGTGTTTTATGATATATTTGAGCTTTTTTATGATGACAAGTTTATGGAAAAGAAACAAATTTTTGAATAGAAATTTTATATAAAAATGCTTTTTCTCCAGTCCCTTATGAGGTTCCAGTTTTTCCTTTAGCTATAGTTTATGCCATTGTTTTTTTCATATTATTTTCAGTTTTATATATGCTTGCTATGTTTATAAATGTTAGATGAATAATTTGATATATTTGACTTTCTTTAATATGAGCTATTATACTAGTTTTGGAAACTTTTAGTTGAAAATATGATTTTTTCAAAGTAGAATTATGAATAAATTTTACACAAATTTGAGCAATTTTCATCATATTTTTATGATTTCATTGACTTTATAGAGTATATAAAACTCCAAAAACTACAGACATAATTTCATAAATTATGGACAAAATAAGAATTCATAAATATTTATCACAAGTTGGTATTTGTTCTCGCAGAAAAGCTGAAGAATACATAAAAAATTGACTTATAAAAGTGAATTGAAAAATAGCTAAAATTTGACAGTTAATAGATATCAATATAGACAAAATAGAATTACTTAATAAAGCTATAAAGCAGCAAAAAGAATTTTTATATTATAAAGTAAATAAACCTTGGTGAGTTGTAACAACTTGTGCTCAAAGTAATGAAAAAACTATTTTAGATGTGATTTCACTAGACAAGAGAGTTTTTCCTATTTGAAGACTTGATAAAGAAACAACTTGATTAATTCTCATGACAAATGATGGAAGACTTGCAAATTTTTTAATGCATCCTAGATATAATCATGAAAAAGAGTATTTAGTTGAAACGTTTGGACCTATTTGAGATAATGAACTAGAAAAAATGAGAAATGGACTTTTTATACTTTGAAGTTACACAAAAAAAGCTAAAGTAGAAAGAGTTTCATCATGAAAATTTACTATTACTATATCAGAATGAAGGAATAGACAAATAAGAAGAATGGTAAAAAAAGTTTGAAGTGAAGTAAAAAAATTAAAAAGAATAAGAATAGAAAATATAAAACTTTGAAATTTAAAAGAATGAGAATACAAAGAACTTACAAAAAAAGAAAAAGATGAATTATTTAAAAGATTGGATATAAAATAAAAGCTAAAATCAAGTTAAACTTTAACTTTTTGAATTTCTTCTTTTATTGGCATATTTTCTCTTAAAGAAGCACTTAAATGTATAAGTGTTTCTTGCATAGCTCTTACAATTTCTAAAGCCATATTTTTGTCTACTCATTCATTTATAACATTTCTTAATTTTTGAGAATTTATTTCTATTCTTCAAACACTGGTTAGTTGATAATGTTTAGCTCATTTGTTCATATTTTTTATTTAATGTTAATTTTATAATTTTAAATAAAATTATTATTTGTCAAGTTTTTAATAATAAAAAGTTTTTGGACTTTGACTTAAAATAAATATTATCTTGAAATAATAACTTTAAAATATAAAAAATGATTGTTGCACTAGATTTAGAAACTACTTGAGTTGATAATAAAAAAGATAAAATTATTGAGTTAGCTTTAATAAAATTTGATGAAAATACTTTTGAAATTATCGAAACTTTTTCTACACTTATAAATCCCCAGATTTCTATTCCAGAAATTATTTCAAATATTACAAATATATTTGATGAGGATGTAAAAAATGCTCCAATTTTTGATGAAAATCTTACAAAAAAAGTAAGTGAGTTTATTTGAGATTTACCAATTTTATGACATAATATAAATTTTGATAGAGATTTTTTAATAAATTATGGAGTTGATTTAGAAAAAAACATAGTTTTAGATACGTTTTCTTTATCAAATATTATATTTTTTTATGAGAAATCACTTAATTTGTGAAGTTTGTGTGAAGAAAAATGAATCATTTTAGATAATTTACACAGAGCTTTTTGAGATGTAAAAGCTACTATAAAGTTATTTGAGTTAATTATAAAAAAATTTAAAAAATTATCAAAAGAAAAAAAAGAACTTTTAAATTTCATATTTTCAAAATCAGACTCAAAAACATTTCTTTATTATAAAAAATTATTTTGATTTGAAGATAAAATTATAAATGAAGAAGAATTTATCAAAAAAATTTTAAAAATAATTTGAAAATATAGACAAGAAAATGTAAAAACAATGACTTGTGCTTGCTTTGATAAAAAAAAGAGTAACCACAAAGATTACTACTATAGTATTAAACAAATTTTTTCTTCTCTTCCAAACTCAGAGTTTAGAGAAAATCAGCTAAAAATGGCAAATGAAATAGAAAATACTCTTTTTCAAGATAAAAAAATAGTTATAGAAGCACCAACTTGAATTTGAAAAACTTTTGCCTATTTGATACCATCTATAAATTACGCTTTACAAAAAGAGGAGCAAGTTATAATTTCTACAAATACAAAAGCTCTTCAAGACCAAATATTTTATAAAGACTTAGAGTTTTTAAAACAAAATTTATGATATGATTTTAGCTTTTCAAAACTAAAGTGAAGAAAAAATTATTTTTCAGTTTCTAGATATTTTTATCAAATTTTAGAAAATAATTTTTTAGATATAGATAAAACAATATTTTTTTCAAAAATCTGTTTATGGCTTTTTGATACAGAGTTTTGAGAATTAGATGAACTAAATCTTTATCCAAAAGAACTTTTTTATGCAAAAAATATAAATGCAGAACATTTCTTGGTTTTATTTGAAAGTAATGATTATAGAAATTACGAGCATATTTTCAAAGCTAGAGCTAGAGCTCAAACTTCAAATATAGTTATTATAAATCATTCACTTTTAGTACAAGATAGTACTTCAAACCAACCAATTTTTTGACAAATAAAAAACTTGGTTATAGATGAAGCACATAATCTAGAAGATGCAACAACAGATGCAAATATTAAACAATTCTCTTTGCAAAGCTTAAAAGATAGTGTAGAAAAATTGCAAAATACTTTTAAAAAGCAAAATTTTACTATAGACAATTTAGACAAAAAATTTGAAAATTTGTTTTTTATGATTTCTTTAATTTTTGATTTATTTTTGGATTATGCTATAAAACAAAATACATCTTGAAATGAAAAATTTGAAAGTTTAATAGAAAAAGATTTTTTTGAAAAAAATAAAGATATAAAAAATTTATCAAATAACATTGAAATTCAAATTATTGATATTTTAAATTATCTACAAACTACACCAGATAAAATTTATAATTCTATAAAGACAGAAATTTCAAATTTAGAGGAAATTCTAAACATTATAAAAATTTGCTTAGATGAAAATTCAAGCAAAGAATTTATTTCTATGTTTTCTTATGATAAATTTGGAAATAATATTTTGTATTATACAGTTCTAAATCCTTGAAATTTTTTACAAAAAGTTTTGTGGGATAAGATTGATAGTATAGTTTTGACTTCGGCAACTATGAAAATAAACGATACTTTTGACTATATAAAAAATACTCTTGCATTAGATGATTTTGATTTTATTTCTTTAGAAAGTGATTTTGATTATTCTCGTCAAGCTTTTTTATTCATACCAAATGATTTAGGTTCTATAAAATATCAAAATTCAAGAATCCAAGAATTTATTTTAAAATTTTTGACAATAGTTTGATGAAAAACACTTGTATTACTTACAAGTTTCAATGCTATAAAAGAATTATTTTTGATTTTAAATATTCCACTTAAAAAAAATTGAATTTCAGTTTTGGCTCAATGAGTAGTTGGAAGTAAGCATAAAATAGCAAATTATTTTAAAAAATATTCTAAAAATTCAGTTATTTTATGAACTGATAGTTTTTGGGAATGAGTTGATTTACCAGGAGACGATTTAAAATACTTAATAATTCATAAATTTCCTTTTTTAGTACCAACTGATCCTATTTTTAAAGCAAGATGAAAATTGTATAGTGACCAATTTCGTGATTATTCCATACCTAAAGCTATTATAAAAACTAGACAAGGATTTTGAAGACTTATAAGAACAAAAAAAGATACTTGAATAGTTATTTTACTTGATGATAGGTATCATTCTACTGATTGGTGAATTGCTATGAGGTCTAGTTTTCCGCATAATATAAACATAAAAATATGAGATTCAAATAATTTTTTAGAGTTAATAAAAACTAAATTTTAATTTAAAAATTACTTTTTTTAAAAGTCTAGCAAGTTTTTTTGTAATTTTTTTGATTATATGTTATTATGTACATGTTAGTTTTTAATTTTTTAAATTATGGAAGAAAAAAACACAAATTTAGTAGGATGAGAAAATATAAAAACTCCTGAATCAAATCAAACAGATAATATTTTTGCTGAATTATCTTGAGAGTTAGATTTCTGAAAAAAAGAAGATATTATAGAGGTAAAAATTGTAAAAGATAAAGAATATTATTTAACTCAGACAAAAACTGTTTTATCGGTAGTTAATATAATTTTATTTATATCTTTAATTTTATGATTTTTATATGTAAAAGCTCAAAACAATGAAACAAATTATTCAAAAGCATTTTTAGATCCTTTTTGTTTATTTATTTTATGAGATTTAAAAGAAAAAAATACTTGAGATTATTGTTCATCAATTTCAGCTTTAAGTATTGATTATGATTCTAAAATAAATCAACTTAAAAATGATATTGCTGAAAGATTGTCAAAAATAATTTTAACTTTATTGAAGGTAGAAAATTTTACAAATTCCTCCGAGATATCTTTTTTATTAAATAATAAATTAACAAAATTAAAAGTTTTAGATATATTAAATGATTTTGATAAGTTAAAAAATGCTTTTTCTTGAGATGATAAAAAATTAGTTTCTTGTGACTCAATAAAAATAAATTGAGATAATACATTTGAAGCAACTTGTAATATTTATAGTTCAAGTTGGGAAAGAATAGATAATTTTAATTGATTATGAATAGTTTGAGATACTTGAGATAGAAAGACATCTTTGATAGAATGAACTTCTATTTCAGTTGCAGCTAGTTTTTTAAATTTTATAGAAAAAAACCCAGAATATAATTTTCAATTAATAGAAAAACAAAAAATTTTTGATTCAGAGGTGGTTTGAGAAGGACCTTATGTTAAAAAGACTAAAATAGAGTTGAAAATGAAATATAATAATTTAAAAAATAATTTATCTTTATAATTTTAAAATATGGAAAAAAACATTAGAAATAAAGAAAAAAAAATAAAACAATTATATGAAAAATTAGCTATTTCTTGATTAATTTTTATAATATTTTTATATTGAATATCATTTTATATTTATCCTCAAATTTCTTTGATAAATACAAAAAAAGAAGAATTAGTTTCAAAAATAGAAGATTATGAAAAATTAAAACAAGAATGATTAACTTATACAGAATTTGCATCTATATCTGAAGATGAGATTTTAAAAAAAGCATTAGGAGATAATTTAAAAAAATTTTTTGAAGAAAATTTATCAAATACAGGTAAATTAGATTATACATCTTTTTTATTAGAAAAAGAAAAATATATAGATGAAATAAATAAATCAGATATTATAAAAAAAAGAGATGAAAAAATTTCAAAAGTTTTACCTTCTTATACTGAATGATTTGCTGTTGATTGAAATATGACAGATTTGGCTTTTGTAAATTATATAGAATCATTACTTAGAACATTTGGTTTACAAACTTCCTCAAAAATTTGAATAGAAAAAATAGTTGTAGTTTCTGGTGAAAATAAAGAAAATGATAAAACAAAAAAAATAAGTTTTAATAATGAATTATTTTATATTCCTCTGACTTTAGAATTAATTTGAAGAAAATCAGATATAGTTGAGTTTTTATATTTTTTACAAAATGTTTGAAATGTAGAAAATGTTACTAAAGAAAATATAACTTTTTATAAAGATAATCTTATAACAAGAATCATTTTGTGACAAAAAAGGACAATCGATTATAATATATATGAAAATAAGTTAGTTGATATTGAAAATATAGAGTTTTATGATTATATAGATAATAGTTCATCTATAAGGGTTTGAACTCAAAAAACTACAGCTGGATTTTTAGCGTTTATAAAAAATTGACCTGAGAAGGATGTGAGTTATAAAATTAAATTATGATTAAGATTTTATGTTAGGTGATTACCAACATATAAAATAGAGCTTTTTGCAGAAGAAACAGTTTCAAAATATAAAGATCTTTCTAAAAAAGTAAAAGCATTACTTCAAAAATCACAAAATAGAAAAACATTATTACTTAATAATAATATAGTTGAAATAATAAGTGCTTTAAAAACCATTGATAATTATTTAGTTGAAATGGAACAAAGAGTAAAAAAACTAGAAAATTCTATTAAGCAAAAAATAGACTTATCAAATATATACAAAGAAGCATCATCTGTAAGATATGATATACAAAATTTAGAGGATTATGTAAGTTCTTTAAATATTGATGAAAATTTAAAATAATAAAAATAAAAATATGATTTACAAAGAAGTTATAGAAAATTTAAAAAACTTAGTATATACTTGAGAAAATGTTCAACTTATATGTGATTATATTATACTTTGAGCAGTTTTATCAGGATCAAGTGATATTCATATAGAACCACTTTCTTCTTTTGTTAGACTTAGATATAGAGTTGATGGAGAATTAAAAGAAATTTTAGAATATCAAAATTTTCTACATCCATGAATAGTTGCTAGGTTTAAAATATTATCAGATTTGAAAATAGATGAATCTCGTATTCCACAAGATGGAAGAATATCTAAGACTATTGAAGAAAAACCTCTAGATTTAAGAGTTTCTACGCTACCAACAGTTCATGGTGAAAAAATAGTAATGAGAATAGTTGATAAATCTAAAAAAATCCCAAAATTAGAAGATTTATGAATTGAATGAAAAAATTTAAATTTAATAAAAAAAGCTATTTTATTACCAAATGGTATAGTTTTAACATCAGGGCCAACTTGAAGTTGAAAATCAACTACGCTTTATGCAGCTCTTAGTTTATTGAATAAAGAAAATGTGAATATTATGACACTTGAAGATCCAGTGGAAAATCAAATTGATGGTATAAATCAAAGCCAAGTTAAACCACAAATTTGATATACTTTTGCTTCTGGACTTAGAACGGCTTTAAGACAAGACCCAGATATAATAATGGTATGAGAAATAAGAGATAAAGAAACTATAGAGATAGCTATAGAAGCATCTTTGACATGACATTTAGTTTTATCTACAATACATACAAATTCTGCAGCAGAAACTTTAACAAGAGTTATTCAGATGTGAATACAACCTTTTTTAATTCCTGCATCTTTTAATATTGTTATAGCTCAAAGACTTATAAGAAGACTTTGTTCACATTGTAAAAAACAAATTTGATTACAAGAGCTTGATAAAGAAACACTAGCTGATATACAAAATGCTTTAAAAATGACAAATAAGGAGGAACTTACTTCTAGAGTATCAGAAGCTATATTAAAACAACCAAAATTTTATAAACCAGTTTGATGTGAGCATTGTGATAACACTTGATATAAATGAAGAGTTTGAGTTTATGAAGTTTTAGAAATTACTGATTGAGTAAAAGAAATGGTTCTTGCTTGACAAAGTGCTTTTAATATAAATAAACAAGCTATAAAAGATTGAATGATTTCTTTAGAACAAGATTGAATTATAAAAGCATTAAATTGATTAACTTCTTTAGAAGAAGTATATTCAGTTGCTAAAACCCAAAATGGGTAAATTAAATTATAATTATTAAATTATGTCAGATATATTTATTCTTGATGAAGAAAAAAAACTAAATAATGAAGAAAAAAAACTAAATAATTCAAAAAAAATAGATAGTGATTTTTCTTTTATGGAAAAGGTAAATAAATACCTACTTTCAAAACAAAGTTTAAAAATCAAAGATAAAGTAATTTTTTTCCGTCTTTTATCAACTATGATAAATGCTTGAATTACTCTAACTAAAGCTATAGCAATTTTGGAAAAACAAGAGAAAGATGGAACTGTTTTGAAAAATATTTTACAAAATTTTTCTAAACGGTTAAAAGAATGAAAATGATTATCAGAATGTGTTTCTAGTTTTCCAGCATCTTTTTCTCCAGCTGAAGTAGGTATGATAGAATCATGAGAAAAAACATGAAAATTAAATACATCTTTAAAAGACTTAGCTGACCAAATAGAAAAAATAGCTTCTATAAATGGAAAACTTAAATCAGCAATGATGTATCCAGCTATGATAGTTTTAGTAGTTATATGAGTAGTAATTGTAATGATGACAATGGTTGTTCCTAAATTACTTGAAATATTTGAATGAGCAACAAATTTGCCATTATCTACACAAATACTTATAATGATTTCTGATTTTTTTGTTTATTATTGGTGGATTTTTGCTTGACTTGTTGTGTGATGAACTATTTGAATTTTGATATGGAAATCAACTCCATCTTGAAAATATTATTTTGACAAAATTTTATTACATATACCTATTTTTTGAATGATAACTCAAAAAATAATTTTATCAAAATTCTCTAGAGTTTTATCAGGTATGCTAAAATCAGGAGTTTCAATAGTAGAATCTCTTAGGATTACATCAGATGCTGTATGAAATGAAGTATATAGACAAAGAATACTTTTTTTAAGAGATGATATAAAAAAATGATTGAAAATATATGAATCACTTGAAGATGATCCTTTATTTCCAGAAATGATGGTTTCAATGATACAAATATGAGAACAAACAGCAAAAGTTGATGAGGTAATTTTAAAAGTTGCAGATTTTTATGATGAAGAAGTAGATAATACTATTTGAGTTATAAATAAATTACTTGAACCAATTATTATAGTAACTATGGCTGTTATAGTTTGATTTATAGCTATAGCAATTATGCAACCAATTATGAATTTAGCTGATACAGTAAGTAATAGTTAAAATAATGAATTTGGTACCGGTACTCTTAAATAAGTATCGGTATTTTTTTGAATGTGAAGAATTTGTGAAAAACTATATATAACATTTGACTTTTTTTGAAAAACTTTATAATCCAAAAGTGGATTTTAATGTTCTTTAACATAATCTGAATATAAAAAATGTAAAAATAAAAAGTTTTACAATTTTATTATTTTTATGATAAAATCACACCACTAAAGTTTTTAACTTGTTTTTTGTGTTGTATAAAGCAGGAAGGAAGAGGATGTTTTGTCATTTTCGTGCTTGACATAGGAATTAGTAAATTTATATATAGTTCTATACACTAGATTATTCAATCAAGTCTGATAGTGATAAATAATGTTTTTTTTCTTCCTGGGTTATGCATATGCAAACTTCAGGTTAAGGCTTTAACCTTTTAGAGGTAAAAACTCTAAAAAGAGCTTATTAGGTACTCTTTAAATACCTAATTTACTATTTGTATAGTAATAATTGGCACGAGAAAGGATTTATAAACCTTTTTCAAAATACGAATACAATTTGTGAAAGAGAGACTGGTTAAAACTGGTCTCAAGGAGCATTTTGTATTATTTTATTTATTAACTTATATGTTTATATGAGTAATACTTTATTTAAAAAAGTGATTGCTACAGTTGCTGCGTTATCTATAGTTTTATCTATAGTTACACCAATAACTGGAGTAAAAGCTGCAGATAATTCTGTAGAAGCTGCTAATAGATTAGCTGCTTTAGGTGTTATCGTTGATAACTCTTCTAACCCAAGTGCTTATAACTTAGGTTCAAACATTACAAGAAGAGAGATGTTAAAAATTATGATGAATTTATCTTCAGTAGAAGTTAGCGAAACTTGTGAAGGTAAATTTGCTGATTTAAAACCAAATGATTGGGGATGTAAATATGCTGAAACTGCTTTAAAAGCTGGTTTCATTGCTGCTAATCCAAATTTCAGACCAAATGATTTAGTTACTGAAGCTGAAGCATTAAAAATGATTATGCAAGCTAGAGGTGTTGCTAAAAAAGTAGGTGTTGAACCTTGGTCAGAAGCTTATAGACAAGCTGCAGTTGAAGCTGGTATATTATCAGCTGATGCTAAAGTATCTGCTACTGGAGCTGCTAAAAGGTCTATGGTAATAGTTTCTGCTGATTCAGCTGTTACTAATACTACTAAAGCTTCTGATGATAGTGAAGATGTTAATTTAGATGACCTATTTGGTGATTTATTTGCTGATGATAGTGAAGATATAACTGAAGAACAAACTTCTGATAAAGACA